>Ga0183100_1000180_pt1 | contig 78707 bp, 81 predicted proteins | sample Biomet2_FD_127789 | JGI IMG/M metagenome (GOLD analysis project Ga0183100, IMG submission 127789) | Microbial communities from bioreactor (seeded with anoxic lake sediment) at LBNL, California, USA - Biofuel metagenome 2 | ecosystem: Engineered > Bioreactor > Anaerobic > Unclassified ...
CATGCTTGCATGAATAAAATCAGCGTTAAATCTGTTTGTATTATGATCAGTGTTTATCTGTTTTTTTCCGCGGAATCCGCGTCCTATTCTTTTTTGATATACGACATTCTTTTTGTCCAATTACTTAACGATTTTAAGCTATAAATGATTAATGGCAATGCCAGTGTAGAGGACACGATAGCCGACCAAGAAAGTTCTATTTTAAAAATAGAAGACACTATTTTTGGTTGAGAAGCTTCTATTTTTGCCTGAGAAGACACTATTTTTGGCTGAGAGCCTTCTATTTCCCCTTGAGAAGACACTATTTTTGGTTGAGAGGCTTCTATTTTCCCTTGAGAAAACACTATTTTTGGTTGAGAGGCTTCTATTTTCTCTTGAGAAGACACTATTTTTGGTTGAGAGGCTTCTATTTTTGCCTGAGAAGACACTATTTTTGGCTGAGAGCCTTCTATTTCCCCTTGAGAAAACACTATTTTTGGTTAAGTGTATTCTATTTTATGCCGGAAACTTCCTGAGGATGAACGGATGTGTATACCAAAAGCGTTAAAGAACAATAAAGTGGTGAAAAGAGAAACCATAAGGGCAGATGGTCATAGATATACGAAATCATCGCCACGACGGCTTCTAAAAGTCATCATAGACATTTTCCACGGAAGTGCGTATACCGAAGTAGACAAAGGATGTGTTATCGGTATAATGTTTGTTGGTTTCCTTCCGGTAAAGATAGCCACCATAAACATTCAGGTTATAGGCAGGATTGATCAGATAGCTCAGTTCTGCTTTGGCCATGTAAAGGTTAGTGCGTAAGCCCTGCCCTATCTTGTTGTCATAATCGCTTACATGATCATTATACGAAAGGTAAATATCCTTACCGAAGTTTTGTCCCGCAGTATCGAGTCCGTAAAGGGCATAATTAAATTTAAGACTGGCATACCAGCGATGATAGTTATATCGGGCAATACCTACGAATTCATTAAAATTGGCACCCAAAGGATGGGCTAATGACTGATTGTAATGTCCGTAATTCTGCAACGACGACCAATGAGAATAGGTGTAAGGACGAACGGAATTGAACTCTGCCTGAAGATATAAATCGGGAATGTTTAACGCATCAAACATTTTACCACCCAACTGCCATCCGAATTTATTACCCCACCAGCCATTGCCTTTAGTCATTTCCTTTAACTTAAACTCATCCAACAGAAGTTGTCCATAAGCAACGGAATGTTTCCCGATTTTCACATTCAGGTTGGCGCCCATCAGGGCATTGTCGGGCGAACCCACCGAAAATTCTACCGGACGCAGAAAAATAACAGGGTCAAGGTAATTCAACTCAAAACCACGATATCCGCTACTATCCTGTGCTTCCCATACGATGGCTTCAAAAAGACCAATTTGAACCCTTGGATGAATCTGGTAACTGAGGTATTGCATGGTAGCGTACTTCTTCTGATATCCTAAGTTTTTAGAATACGGAAGGTTTTTGTCCTGCAACTGCATGTACAGGTTGATATATTTTATTTTCCAGATATTAGTCGTTATTTTCAGAAATGGATACGAAAAAGCATTATCCGACAACAACAAAGAACGGTATCCGTCGCCAAAAAAGTTCTTGCCGTGGCCAAACTGGAAATTGAAATACGATGAAGGGCTGTAGGAAATATACGCTTCCGAGCGTGAAAAGTCAAAACCGTCTCCCTTGAAATTTTTAACGGCTCCCTGACCCGGGACTACGCCTTTGGCACGGATAAAATCGTCCATATATCCGCAAAAAGTGGCCTGGTTTTCGTAAAAACGCGAAGCAAATGCCACATTTTTACCGATGTTACCTTCAAGCATAAAGCCCCTGGTATTTTTATACAAAAGATCGCTGTTTCCGCTTTCCCTGCCTCCCTCCCACTGCAACAGCGGGTCAAGGGTTACGTGAATGTCTTTAGAGCGTATGGTGAAAAAATGTGTCTGTGTAAATTTATGTTTTATTTTAGTCCATAAACGCGCATCCGTTTCGTGCTGAGTCGTATCATTAGCTATCAACGATTGGATTTCAGGAAGGAAATAGGGCTTAACGGAAGTATGTACGTTAGCTCCAAGCTGATAAAGTGTCTTTTCGTTAAAATAGGATTGGTTATAATATGCCGGATGCAATGGCTGCGAAAACACGGCAGCGAATGGCAGACAGCTTACAACAAATAGTGCAACAATCGCAAATCCATATCTTAAGCGCATCATACATCGCAATAATTAATAGGCTCCCCTGCTTCTTTTTTGCGTCTCACCGACAGGTCTAAAATACTGGCGAATAACAATAAAATTGCAAATTCAATTAAACCAAGCCATAAAATACCAACATTCTGAAAAGTGAAAGCAACAACGATTACCAGGATATTGAGTGCAAATAAAACACAACTCGCCTGCAGATGGGTAAAACCCATGGCAAGCAATAAATGGTGCATATGCCTGCGGTCGGCTTTAAAGGGAGAGCCATTGCGCAAAATACGTATAATAAAAACTCTAAGGGTATCAAACAGGGGAATAATAAGTATGGCAATCGAGACAGAGGGCGCAGATGCTATATAAGATGGGGCACTGGCGTCTAAGTTCATCTGGTTGAACTGGACGGTAAAAATGGCAAGAAGATATCCCAGCAGTAATGAACCGGTATCTCCCATAAAAGTTTTATTTTTATTTGCAAACCAATTATAACGTGCATAGGCCACTAATGCGGCAGCAAGACTAAATGCCTTGATTGCATATTCTAAATTGTCGGATAAGTAAAACCATGCGCCAAAAGTAAGCGATGCAATTATAGCAATACCCGAAGCCAAACCATCAATACCATCAATCAGGTTTATAGAATTAGTAATCACAAACATTACAAAAACAGTAATTAAAAAGCTTGTCAGATAATTTATTTCGTTAATACCCATAAAGCCATGCAAAGAAGTGAAGCGGATATTTCCAAGCACTACAATGATGATGATGGCTATCAACTCGCCAATGGCTTTTGACTTCCAGGAAATAGAAATCAAATCGTCCTTTAATCCGATGATAAAAATGAGTACCGCGCCCGCTATTACATACTGCATATGGGGCATAGTGGACACTTTGGTAAAAAGCAGGGTGGAAATAAAATAACTCGTAAAAATGGCCAAGCCGCCTAACACAGGTATTTTGCTATTGTGAATCGTCCGGTTATTGGATATGGCAAAAAGGTTTTTACCCCTGGCAATCCGGACGATAATTGGGATAGAGTACCAGGTAATAAAGAAGGATGTGAGTATACTCAAAATCCAACGAACAGAAAATTCATTAAAAAATAGTAAAAGTTGATCCATAATTATATTTTATCGGCACACTCTTTTGTAAATGCAAAAATATATTATTTTTTTTAAATAAATTGAAAAATTATTATCCACAGTGATTTTTCGAGTATTCATAATGGTTTATCGAGCATTTGTATTAAAAACGAAAAATCATCTTATATCTACTTTAATTATTTTACCCCAGTTTCTTATTTTTTCGTTCCAGAAAACCCATTGAAGAAATATTACTACATAATACATCGGGCGGAAAATACTAAGGTGAATATAATCCCAATGTGCGGGAAACCAAATCAAAGTATAGGACAATCCGATAATTCTTAAAATATTGAACAGGTGCATCACGATAATGCAGGCCGGGATATACCAAAGTTTATGTTTCCAGGGTCCCGGGAAAAGGAGATATAATATAATGATCTGATAGAATTGCTTCAACCCGGAACAACTTTCCACCACCGAAATGTAGCCATTGTTGATGTAATGAAAAGTATTGCCTTCGGTATAGCTGACAATGCCGGTAAAATTAACCAGTATCCATCGGCTGCATATAAAAACATTATGCGCTAATCCATTAGCCAAAGCAAGGAAAGCCTGTTTGGTTCCAACAATAGGTTTTAATCCCTGCCACCACAGAAAATGAAAAGCAACGGTGATCAGACAAAATAAGGCTACATCGGTAATAATCTTTACATAACGATTGTTGCGATAGAGCAAGATAAGGGAATGTGGCATATACGTGTTTGCTTTAAAACAAGATTAAAACGGAATATGTGGCAATATTAATCCATTTTTTAAAAATGTACAGCATTTGTTTCCTATTTTTAATAAAATGTTAATACACCCATTTCGCCATATAGTTTCCAAAGCGGTTACCCAAAGGCCAGGGCAACTGTTTCCATAGTTTTTTCAACCATTCCTGCCTCCTAAGACTTATCGTCTCTGCCGGTATCTGGAACCATTGAAGGGGAACGTCGGTAGCGCCCCATTGTTTTTTAAATTCATGCACTCCGCTGTCCCTGCTGCTACGCCCGAAACTATAGGTATGGGCATTAAGGCTGATGGCATGTGCGATCATCCGGTCGTGCAGAACATAGGAAGCATAAGCCCGCTGGTATTTTTTGAGTGTGGCAAACCAGCAATTTTCATAAAAGCCTTTATATTCCAGATTAATAGCTCCACCAACGACCTTGTTGTGATACATCACCAGGAATATTCCGGCAAATCCATTGGTATATTCTTTTAACAAACAACTGAAAAAATGCCTGGATAGAGCTCCGGAACCGAGAAAACGCATGTGTCGCGAATATACGCTATAAAAATCATCCAGCAATTCGATGCCGCCCTGTTTTACTTCAAAACCATTTTTAGACGCTTTACGTATCTTGCGTTTTAAATTTGAAGAGAACATCTTTTCCTGTGCTGAAATGTTGTGCTGTAATGGCAGCCAGGAAGCCACTTTTTGATAATTATCTGGCTGCGGAAAACAGCTACGTACTTCGATGTTGGTATATCCTTTACCTCCGGCCAGATGCGTTAGTTTGGCTTTCCAGTCAGTTCCCAATGTACTTTCAGATGAGCTAAAAACAGCTCCATACGAAAAATGAGGAAGGGATACTAAGCTTTTACCTGTGCAAACAAAAGTTATCCGGGTAGTGTCGTCCAAATCATAATAAACGGTCTTCCAACGAAAAGCCTTACTGATGATATCCGGCAAACCCGGGTTGTGACTGATCAGCGTTTTTCCCTCCGAAGGCTTTAAAGAAGGCTCTTCAATATTCCGGGCGGTTATTCCCAAAGTATGTAATTGATTACTACACTGGCAACGACAAATACGATAGCCTCTTTTTAACCGCAATGAAATTCCGGTAATAGCTCCCAAACCGTTGAAAGCAGCATCCCAATAGGAAAATGAGCGGTGCAGTGCAGGAAAAAGTTCCTGAGCAAACTCCAGTAAAAAGCCATAGGTAAATAGCATGATAAACAGCCAGAAACGAACCTGTCTCCATTTTAAAGGACAGGTGCTAAAGGCGGATGCCGAAAGATACCCCAATCCGGCATACATCAACCAATGTACCAGTTTATCGGCATTTGGAAGATCTACATCGGGCACATCGTTACCGGGCATGAGCGAAAGCACCGCGATAAGGACAACATATGCAATAATATATATCTTGAGTGGAATGCGACGCATGCTTATTTTTTAGGGAGTAAAGATAGGATTATTTTGATTGACGAATTATGAATTTTTGATTAACAAAAAGATGAAAGAGAGAATGAGTGAATGGGGAATGGGGAATGGGTGAGTGGGAGAATGGGGGAATGGGAGAATGGGAGAATGGGAGAATAGGTGAAGATGAAATAGAGTGAGTTGGTGATTAGATAAAAGTGCGATTGGAATGATTAAATTGACCATTTTTCTGGTGATTTAATCATATTAATCAGTTTTCCGATAACATGTTCATATTCTATGTTGTATTGCTTACATATTTCCGAGGTGATGTATTTGCAATCATGTGAAAGATCGAGCCATGTTTGTGTCTCTGCTGCTTCTCCCTCAGCATCAGATAATTTTGATACAAAATATTTTTCATAACGTCGTTTTCTGAATGCTTCAGCAATGTTAGCAGCAACTGACCTAGAACTTCGACGAATTTGATCTGTTAGTGAATACTTTTCTTCTTTTGGAAATGACTTTGATAATTCAAAAATATCCATAGCCAGTCTGTAAGCAAGCTTGTAAACCTCTAAATCTTTATGAGTTTTAATTAATTCCATAACAAATATTTTAAATTGTAATAATTATTATTTAATCAATTTTCACATCCAATCTCCTTTTCTCTCCATCTCCCCTTCTTCTACTCACCTCTTCTCCTTTTCTCATTTAACTTCAACCACTTCCGCCCTCTTCCAATCGAAAGCCTTATCAAACGTACGCAAATCGGTGAAACGGAAATCGGTAAGCCATTTCCTGAGTTTTTGTTCTGCACCTTTTATTCCGTAATAGGATTTGAAACGACGCATGGGTGATAAACCCGGGAGGATGGGTTGGCCTGCATCCACATCACGGGGATGGATATAAGCCATCAAATATCCCTGTTTCTGCTGTGTCCAGTGTTTGATTAGAGGATAAGGAAAGAGCCGGAAATATCCGCCACCGCCAAAGACAATATCATTGCCTAATAAATTAGTCGTAGTGATGGGGAATTCTTTGATGGTGATACCGTTATAATTGTTGATTGTTGGCTGTTGATTGTTGATTGGCGATTGGCGATTAGCGATTGGCGATTGTTGGCTGTTGATTGTTGGTTGTTGATTGTTGATTGGAACCGATCTTTTCAGGATTGATTGATCCATATCTTTTCGGAAGTAACTGACGATTGCCGGGATATGGGAAGGGAAAGACGGAAAACCACCGTGTGCCCTGTGGGCAGGAAAAACGGAACTATCGTGGGTAATGCCTGCTTCCGCCAACACTTCAAATGCCCAGGGAGTAGCTTCGGTAATGGAAAAACCGGGAGCACGGTAAGCGGTAACTTTTTTGCCGGTACTATCTTCGATGTGCCCGATGGCTTTCAGCGTATCCTGACGGAAAACATCCTTGTCCATACGGTAAACAAGCCGGTGCAGGTCACTCTGGCAGGCAATTTCATAGCCCAACGCATCCAGCCGACGGATGATATCCGGATGTCGGCGAGCCATCCAGCCTACAACAAAGAAGGTTGCCGGGGTTTGTGTTTCTGCTAATATCCCGAGCAGGATTTCCATACCCTGATGAATGCGGGAAGGATAACGTTCCCAGTCGTTTTCGGTAGCTGTTCCTTCATGGTCCAAGATATGGAACCAGTCTTCGAGGTCAATGGTGAGGATGTTCAAAGGATAGTGTAGATTGAATTTGTTGGATGCAAATATAAATGCAGATATTTTAAAATCCAAAGATTCTTTCGAGCAATGAGCGGGGAGTTTGGAGAATGGGAGATTGGGTGAGGGAGTGACGAAGCGACGAGGCGAATTGCAAATTACGAATTACGGAACGAGGAGTTTGGAGAAGCGACGGGGCGACAGGGAGAAAGGGTGAATGGGTGAATGGGAGATTGGGAGATTGGGCGACTTTGCAGCAAGATGAGTTGCGTCTTTGCGTCTTTGCGAGAGGGCGTCTTTGCGAGAGAGAGAGTGGGCGAAGGGGTGATTCTGAAATTACAAATTACAAATTACGAATTACGGAACGAGGAGCTTGGTGAAGCGACTGGGAGAAAGGGAGATGGGGCGATGGGGTGATTAGGAGATTGGGCGACTTTGCAGCAAGATGAGTTGCGTCTTTGCGTCTTTGCGAGAGGGCGTCTTTACGAGAGGGAGAGAGGAAGAATGGGTGATTTTGAAATTACGAATTACGAATTGCGAATTACGGAACGGTGAGTTTGGAGAAACGACTTAGCGATTCTTCATCAGGATTGGCAGCAGGTAGTAAGTAGTTGACAGTAAGCAGTTGGTAGAAGTAGGAAGCGGCTTGATTTGAATTAATTTCTATGTGCCCTAATGTGACTATTATTGTGGTTCAGAAAAAGCAGAAAGCAGTTGGCAGGAGGCAGGAAGCAGTAGGCAGGAGGCAAAAGGCAGTAAGCAGTTTGAATTCGAATTAGTTTCTATGTGCCCTAATGTGACTATTGTGGTTCAGAAAAAGCAGAAAGCAGTTGGCAAAAGGCAGAAGGCAGGAGGCAGAAGGCAGAAGGCAGTAAGCAGTTTGATTCGAATTAGTTTCTATGTGCCCTAATGTGGCTATTGTGGTTCAAGCTCCCAGCTAATGCTACCTTTTCATTTTCTTAATTTCTTCGATAAAAAAGCCGGCAATTTGTTCTTTAGTTACGATCTCTTTTGGATTTAAATGATCACTGATTGAGTTTTCCGGAATATCACGGGTATAAATGATGGTTTCAGAATAGGTGATAGCCGATAAATTAGGAAAAAGTAAACGGGTTGTTTTGTAGATTTCTTCCAAAGGTAGTATGTGCTTAGCTATAAAATAAATGTCGTAATAATCGCGCATGGTACATCTTTGCGAAATGGCAGCTAATTTCAATGAAGCGATGGTCGCAACATCCGTGATGTTTAAATTTCCAAAAGGAGATGTGTGCTCTTTTACACTGAATGGTATAAGTACGGCTCCGGTAGAGAAAAAGGTCAGTTTAACCTCTTGTACCACAAAATCAAGTTGATAAAAGGAGTCTTCACGTATTAACTGATGTTGTGGAAAAAGTTTGGCAATAAATCTTTTAATACTTAATGCGGTAATTTTTTCTGCATCAAAGACAAAATCCAGATCTTCCGATTGCCGATGCCCCAATTGCAATGCAAGAGCGGTACCCCCTACCAAAGAAAAACGGTTCATGTATTTTTCCTTAGCCAGTTGTTGCAGGAGAGATGATGTATTTTGCGGAAGGAAGTTTAAATCTATAGTCATCGTCCCAGAATCACCTTGTTGATAAAATTAACCCGCTTAAGCCAATGCCCATTAGCCATCATTTTTTGGCTAACAGCGGCAATAGTATCATGCGATACCATTTCCGATAAACGGAATAAATCATCCAAATCCCCATATTGTAATACTTGCCCGACAATTACTTCTTCCGGCAGATCGGCTTCCGGATCATAGGACCAAAAAATATAATGAGGGAATGTCTTTATTTGCATGATGACCAATAAATAATTGTTTTACAAAGATACAAAATTAGTCCACAGATTACACGGTTTTTTTGTCAACGAATTATACGATTTTTTTTGTCAACGAATTGCACGAATTAAACAAATTTTTTGATTCGCTAATTACGCAAATTTACGCGAATTATTTAAGTCAACGAATTACACGATTTATACGATTTATTTTGTCAACGAATTGCACGAATTAAGTTTTTAAGGTTTATAAGGTTTATAAAGTTTTTAAAGTTTATAAGGTTTGTAAAGTTTATAAGGCTGAGCGAAGCGAAGTCCCGAGCGAAGCGATTCGGGATTCTTAAAGTTTATAAGGTTCTTAAGGTTTGTAAAGTTCCTAAAGTTTATAAAGTTCTTAACGTTTGTAAAGTTTATAAGGTTTTAAGGCTGAGCGGAGTCCCTGTATAGAAGCGCTTAGAGGGAATGACTTAGCGATTCTTCATCGGGAATGGGGCGAATTACAAATTACGGAACGGGGAGTTTGGAGAACGGGTGATTTGCGTCTTTGCGTCTTTGCGAGAGGGAGAGTGGGAGAAAGGGAGAATGGGTGATTTTGAAATTACGAATTACGATTTGAGCAAGGAGTTTGGAGCAGGGAGTCTGGAGAAACGGCTTAGCGATTTTTCATCGGGATAGATAGTAAGCAGAAAGCAGAAAGCAGAAAGCAGTTGGCAGAAAGCAGTAGGCAGTAGATAGTAAGGAGCAGGCAGAAAGCAGCTTGATTTGAACTAATTTCAATGTGTCCTAATGTGACTATTGTGGTTCAGAAAAAGCAGTAGGCAGTAGGTAGTAAGAAGTAGGCAGAAAGCAGCTTGATTTGAACTAATCTCAATGTGTCCTAATGTGACTATTGTGGTTCAGAACTACTCCCGGCTCCGAACTCCAAGCTAAAAGAATTGATGGAAATAGAAATAGCCCGCAGGGGATAGGTCTACTTGAAATATTTTTTTAATGCTTTTTACAGATAAAATTAATTAATGTCAATAAAGAGAAGATGCTATGATAAATCACAAATCACTTTATGTAAATAATTAAGGTTTATATCACGATTAAATAATGTTGAGATAACTTCTTTTGAAGTAACTAATATATGTTTTTTTTCATTGGCTGATGTATTTATTAGCTCAATAAATGCAGAAGAAATTTCTTCGAGATTATCTGGATGAGCAACTTTCCCTAATTCATACTTTATCACTAAATCTGCAACTTCTCCGTTCATCGCACATAATATTGGCTTTCCGACATCCAGATACGTTTGAAACTTAGAGGGTACATATTTGTCATAGGCATCATCTGGATTTAGAGAAATAACTAAAAAATCAGCTAAATCATAAAATTTATAAACATCAGATTCGCTGACTCTTCCCCAAAAAAATACATCTTCAATAGAATTATTTTTGACTAACACTTTTAAGGATTCCAAAGCACTACCATCACCTACAATGTGAAAACAAATATTACTGTTTGATTTTTTTGCTTTTGCATAACCACGTAATAAGGAATCAATGTTTTGCGCTGTACCTATATTACCTGCAAAAATAAAATGTGTTTTATCTGGCTCAAATATGATTTCAAGCGAAGATGAAGGTTTATCATGAGGTTTTATCCAATTAGTAACAACTTCCAATTGTTTCCCGTGACAATATTTTTTTAGAGATTTTTCAAACCCAGGTGAAGAAATAAGAATACGATCACAAGAAGAATATATACATCGAACAAAGTGGGCTAAAAGATAACTATTTAGTTTATTTCTTTTAAATCCATAGGAATAAACTGCTTCGGGCCATAAATCCCAAGTCCAAATAATAATTTTTTTATGAAATATTTTTTTTAATAATAATGCAGGAATTGCCTGGGTTAAAGGACCTGTTTGATAGATGAGAATAATATCTATTTTAGGTGCTAAAAACAAAACTCTTAAACTTCCGATAAATACAAATGTAAGATAATTTAAATACTTTAAGTACTTTTTTTCTTTATACCCTGTAATAGATAAAAAACGATGAATTACAACTGAATTGTAATAATCTTTTTTAAAAAGTTTGTTTTTATAGCCTTTATAGATTTTCCCTTCAGGATATGTTGGAAATTGTGTTAAAACCCTTATATCATAGCCCAGTTGTTCCCAATGCTTAACAACATCATTTATTAAAAACTCTTCTGGATAAAAGCGTTCACCGATTACCAGTATTTTTTTTTTATTTTTTAATGCCATACCAAAGGTTACTCAGATTTGTATTTCCAAGAATGAATTTTAAAACCCGCCATGATGTATTATCAATAGTGTAATCACTGACAATACTGGTATAATGTGATTTGAGAGTAAATTCGTTTATAGAACAACGAATGCAATCCAAGACTGTCTGTGGGTCAAATCCGGTTAATATGATGGTTCTTACATATTGTGCATCAGGACGTTCCATAGATTGACGAAGAGAAATGGTAGGAAAATTTGAAATAGAGGATTCTTCGCTAATGGTTCCGCTATCTGATACAGTACAAAGTACATTCATCTGAAGATAAACATAGTCCACTCCCCGCATGGCTGCATCCATACTGCGTTTATTAAGGGTATCACCTTTATAATATTTTATCGTTATGATAAAACTGACGCATATCGTCCTGTTTTTTTTCGTCGCGGGAGAAGATGCGGATTTCTTTAATATCGGTATCAAGGAAACGATTAAGGACAGCATTACCAAAAGAACCCTTTCCTCCGGTAATTAAAAGGGCTTTATTTTTAAAAATTGACATTTGATTATTAATTCCATTTTAATTTTTGAGATATTAATTACTCTATCAATGAAATACTTTTCATCTCTGCAATTTCTTCTAGTTCAAATGAAATATTAAACTCATTTTCTAATTCGATAATCAAATTTAAATGTCGTAATGAATCCCAAGCTGGCACAATTCTTTTGATCTTTTTTTTCATTTACTTCAACTTCGAAGATTCTTGATACTATATTTATTATCTTCTTCTCCCATATAAAATTATATGGTCCCACTATCAACGTGAAAATTTTGACCAGTAATTGATGTTGCCTTATCAGATAATAAAAATAGAACCGTTTCTGCGACTGAATTTATATTTGTAGGTTTCTTTAATGATGTTCTATTATAAATTCTATCTTTTTGTTTCTCAGACAAAGTTGAACTCATTGAAGTTTCCATAAAACCAGGTACAACTACATTTGATCTAATCCCTAACTCGCCCCATTCTCTAGCTGTATTCTTCGAAAATGCTTCTAAAGCCCCTTTACTCGAAGCATACATAGCTAAACCCTTATATCCAGTATGTGCACTTATTGAAGAAATATGAATAACTGAACCTTTGATTTTATTAAACAACATATTTCTAATTGCATATTTAGTAAGAATCATCGGAGTAAAAACATTTACTCTATACATTTCTTCTAATTTTTCAATATTTATATTTGTAATAATATCATCATAAGCTAATGCAGCATTATTTACATATACATTCAATTTAATCTTATTGGTAATAAACTCTTTAAATACTTTTTTATTTGCATTTTTGACATCTGATAAATCAATTGATTTAAAAAATAGATTATTTAGATATTTATTTTGTAATTCTTTGAATTCATTGGTATAACTACGAGCAACACCATAAACGATATTGCCTTGTAATAATAAAACTCTACAAATTTCTAATCCAACACCTCGTGAACAACCTGTAACTAATATATTCATGATCTTTTTATTTTCCCAGTTCTTGTTAAATCAAATTCTTCAATAAACTTTATTCTTCTTGGAATTTTAAAGTCTTGTAATTTGTCTGATAAATATTTTTTAATTTCAATCTCACTTATTGTATCTTTTTTCTCAAGTTTAATATCAGCACATAAGATATTTCCTAGCACTGAATTAGGTTTTCCGTAAACTAAAGCATTTTGAACGCATTTGATAGATAATAATATATTTTCCACTTCTTCTGGATTAACCTTATAACCTCCTATGTTAATTAATTCATTTTTCCTACTTTTAAATTTAAAAATACCTTTGTTCTCGTCGATCCATTCTATTAAATCACCAGAATGATAAAAATCACCTATAATAATCAATGATTCTGATTTACCTAACAATGAATAATGTATTAATAATTCGTTTTCAATAACTTCAAACTTATCCTTAATTTCAATTGGTATTTGAAAACATTCCCCCTTTGCTGCAAATAATGAAGCTGCTTCTGTTGATGCATATATGTTATTTATTTTAGCATTTGGAAATATTCTTTTAATTGAATCATATAGATTTTTATCTGATTTTTCACCTCCAAATGTAATTCTTTGTACATTATTAAAACTTTTTTCAAAAGGTAAAAGCAATCTATAAAATGTAGGAGTAGCAGATATATGAGTAATTTTATATTTCTTTATATAATTGTATACATTATTTCTTTGTAAATTAAAAATATTTACAAGCTTATTTTTATTTGCAAAAGCCTGTAAAAAAACCTGTAAACCTGCCATATGAGTCGGGTTATAAGCAAAAGCCCATACAAAATCATTATATTTATCCGATTTTCTAATTGATCGAGTTAAGTTTTGAATAGTATGAACAATTTTTTTTGGTTGACCAGTTGTTCCTGAAGTGAAAATTGATATTTCTGATTTTGAATTTAATAATAAATCAACTAATTGATTTATATCTGTAATTTTAATAGAAGAGAATTTCTCTATTTTATTAATTAAATCTTCATCAATATCTTTTAGTTCATTAGCCTTTAAATCACTATCTATTAATGCTAATGGTTTATCATTAACCAATCCAAAAATTAAATTTGAAAAGAAATGAAATAGTGAGTTAGTTTGATAAGTTTGAAAATAACCTTCTGAATTATTTATATATTTCAATAAATCTTCGTAACTATATTCTAAACCATTATCAATTAAAAAATCACTCATACTATTTTAATTTTGAATATATTTCTCCTATAGTAGATACTAACCCATCTTCAAAAATATCTATATCAAATTCGTCTTCAATCCTAACTGTTAGTTCAGCTAAATCAAAAGATGAAAATCCAATTTCATCTCTTAATCTATCAGTTTCATTTATTTTATCTAATGCTGGTAAATCCTTAGATAACCTAATTAAATTTATAATTTCTAATACTTTAGTTTCCATTGTTATTATTTATTGGTTGATAAAAATTTGTATCCTTTAATGTACATGCAATACTACCCCATGATAGCCCTACACCAAAACCACTCATTATTGTTTTATTTAAATTATAACCATGTTCTTGTGAGCATAAATCAGACAAGAGGAAAGGTATTGAAGCTGGGCCTGTATTTCCATAATTTTTCACATTTAATGGGACTAATTCTTTATTGACTTTTAATTTTTTTCTAATATAATCAACCATAAAAACATTAGCTTGGTGTAATCCATAAAAACCTATATCTTCTTTATTCCAATTCATTATTTCAATCAATTCATTAATATTTTTATGGACATTAGATATTGCAAAATTAAATATCGCAATCCCATCCATATATAGATCATTCTTTGTTCTAGCATTTCCATCTTCATCATAAATAATTTGAGATGTCTGATCAGATTTTGGATTCCTAAATCCACCAGCGGGAACAATTAATCTATCATAACCACTACCATCAGAATTAATTAAAAATCCAATCGAATTACCACCATGAGTAAACAGAGTTGCAGTTCCACAATCTCCGAAAACCATCTTTAAAGATTTATCCAAAGGATTAATCATCTTAGATGTTGAATCTCCTGCTAAAACTAAAACATTTGAACATAAGCCACTATTTATCCATAAAGCTGCTTGTAAAGAACCATAAATAAATCCTGAACAACCATAATGAATATCAATACATATGGTATTTTTACTTAATCCAAGTCTATCTTGTAAAATAATTGAAGTTGCCGGTAAAATATAATCTGGAGTTTGAGATACAAATACTAACCCATCAATTTTCGATTTGTCAATATTTTCATTTTCAATTAATGATAATGCAGCATTATAACACATATCAGATGAAGTGGTATTATCTGAAGCAATTCTAACTCTTTCTATTCCCGTAGTTTTTATAATATTATCTACTTCTTTATCTCCATACAAATCTTTTAAGGATTTTAATTCTAATATATCCTTAGGCAACCAAGAAGATATTCCTTGTATTTTTACATTATCAATTATTGCATTCATTTTATTTATATTTTATTGTAAAGTAAAACCACCGTCTATTACTAAACCTGATCCGGTAGTAAATGAACTAGCATCAGAAAGAAAGTAAATTGCCCCATAAGCAATTTCTTCAGGTCTCCCATATCTACCCATAGGATATTTACTTATATCAATTTTTAATTGTTCTTCTGTTATACTATCATTATGTATTAATGGCGTTTCTGTTTGACCTGGCATAAGATAATTAACACGAATTCCTTTAGTTGCAAGTTCAACAGCCAAAGATTTTGATACTGCTGCTAATGCAGCTTTTGAAGCACTATAACTACTATTTCCAATATGAGCATTGATAGGACCATCAATTGATGACAAAAATACAATAGAACCATTTTTATTTATCTTTTTACTCTTAAGTAATAATCGTGTAAACTCAACTGGGGCAAAGAAATTAACATCAAAAATATTTTTAATCTTTTCTATTGATGCAAATTGGAATAATATTGTAGAACCTATACCAGCTGAATTAACAATTCCATCTAATTTTGGCATTGAAAAAATTAAAGAATTTACCTCTTCATAGTTAGTTAAATCAATACAAAATTGTTGTGAATTAGGTGTTAAAATTTGATTTAGTGTTTCATTTAACCTACTTTTATCCCTACCTAATATAATTACAGTTGCTCCTAATTTAGAACATTCAATTGCAATTGCTTTTCCTATTCCAGAGGATGCACCTGTGACAAGAATTGTTTTACCCTTTAAAGAATATGGATTATACATTATAATTTTGAATTTACCATATTAAATAACTCTTCAATTGTATTAGAATTGCGCATTTCATCTCCTTTGAGTTGAATATCGTATTCTTCATCTATCATTGCCATTACAGAAAGAGCAATAATTGAAGACCATTCTTCTAAATCTCTAAATTTAGTATCAAAACTAAATTGGCTTGCATCAGTTTGATCAAACTGAGCAGCAAAATTCTCTATAAAATTTTTAACTTCCATTACTTATGGTATTTATAATCATTAAATCTGAATCATTTGTTGTAGTTGCAATTGGTTGAAAATATAATTCTGTTGATGAGTTAAAACCTATTGGGAATTTGAATACTCCAAACTGAAAAAGAAAAGGGAACCAATCTTTCTTCTCTTTATAAATTTCATTAAAACCATTTTTCAAATTCCCCATATACAAATGCACATATCGATCTTTTATTCCATATCCTCTTTTCTTTGAAAACAAAAACTGTAATAATGTTTGATTTCTTCCATCGGCTTCAACAGTTGAAGAAAAAATAAAATTATCATTCCACTGACAGCCATATATACAAGAACCAGAAATTGAATATATGGGTTTAATATTAAAATCATCATCCATCAAATAAATAAAATTATCATCAAATGGTGTATCTGTTGCATATAGTAATCCTTCTTTTAATGCAAATGCCACGCAAGATCTATATTTTTGGTCATTACAAAAAACTCTTTCAATTTTTTTAAAACCATCGGTAATCTTCCAAATTGCTGAAGAAGAATCAAAATCTCCAGTTAAAACCCATAAACAATTTCTAAATATATCTGGAATAATATTATGAATATGATTTATTTCTCCTTGATTAAAAGTATACACAACATCCCAATTATCTTTATCAATACGTTTATATATATGTACGGGTTTTTTATCAGGATTCCTTAAATATCCACCAAATATAATCATATCATCAAAGCCATTTATATCTTTAACTTGAGTAAATATAAGTGGTCTTATTCTTTCAGTTAATGAAAATCCAACAGACAAACTTTTTTTCAATAAATCACATTCATACAACATATTTCCAATAGATACAATTATCTTATTATCATTTAAAGAAATTGCAGAACGCACACCTAATCTTAAAACTCTTGATAATAATTTAGATTTAGATATATATTTTTCTTTATATGTCTTAAAGACATTACATTTTTTAACCAATTGTTTGTTACTAAAAACATATAATTTACCTGATTTATAACATACAAGGTTACCATTGGGTAAAAAGCATAAAGGAGACATTCCTCTATAAAAAGATGAAATTCCCATAATTATTTAAAATAAGGATAACCATTTTTATTTTTTGATCTTAAAAAAGATATTAGCTCTTGCGATTTTTCTATACAAATTATTATATCATCTTTTATTTTAAATCTTTTGATAATACTAGCTTTGTTTAAATCTCTATTAACCCTAATTTCAGCATAATGTAACATACCCCATTGGGGTTTACGTTCACTAACTATTATTCTTCTAGTATTTTTATTTTCATCAATGATATCAAATTTTCTCAATCTAAACCAATCATCATTAGACCATTTCCAATCATCAAATGCTTCTTCTGCTACATGAGAAATCGTATTATAATGTTCCAAATCAACACCCAAACCTATTACAAATGCATCATGATCTAAACAAAATTTCCAAGAAGAATTTTGTCCATGTGGTGAGGGATTATCTCCATACAAATTATTTTTCATCATATCTTCTGCTAAAGGACCAATTGCAACCATTGGATTTAAAGGATGATGACTAATAATAGAATCATTGCGTTGCATCATTAAATAAGGCAATATTCCTGAAGTAACAACTGTTTTTTTTACATTATAGATACAAACCAAATCATCGGTATTAAAGGATAGTATATCTTCCGTTTTAGGTTCACCCTTATACTTTCTTATCACTGGCATTGCTAATGTACCAGTTTGTCCAACTAATTCTAATAACTTATTAATTATTTCATCAGGAGAAAGGCCTGTACATTCTAAAACGTCATAAGATGAATGGACTACCAAAAGGCTTCCTTCTCCAATACCATTTTCTTTGAGATACCCAATAATTGTACCAAAATCTATTTTTTGAATATATTTGTTTGATACTCCTTTGTGACCATAGGGTTTATATTTTCGCAACTGTTTTACATATTTCCAATAAAACTGACGAATCCTTATTTCAATATAAGGAGAAAGGAGTACAATTCTTTTATATAAGAATGCGATTAATGTTTTCACAATTAAGATTTCCAAACATTTAAATACTGATTAAAGACTTTATCAAGCGAATAAAGTGATAATACCTTTTGCCTTGCATTATTTCCCATTTCAATTGCTAAATGATTGTCTGATAACAATAAACGTAGAGAGTCTTGCAATTGCAATTCATTCTTAGCATCAATACATATTCCACAATTATCACTTAGCATTTCTGGTATAGCACCAACATTTGTAGACACTATTGGACAAGCATTAGCCATTGCTTCTAACACAACATTAGGAAATCCCTCTGTATAACTTGGTAGAGAAAATATAGAACAAGTCTGATAGTATTTATACACATTCCCCCTTTGTAATTCGCCTGTAAATTCTAGCCAATTACCATATTCTCGCTCTTTGGCAATAGTTAATAATTCGTCCTTAACATTAGCAAAATAAGGTCCTATTAATATTAATTTTTTTACATATAAGATTTTTGAACATGCACTTACCAGCTCGAATACCCCCTTTGATTTCAGAATATGTCCAACAAAAACAACGACTCCTCTTAATCTTTTTGGTTGCAATACTTCAACATCTAATCGTTTAGAGACACATCTTAATTGTTCTGAAATTGGATTGGAAATATAAATAACTTTTTTCACTCCACACTCTTTCAAAGTATTATAACTTTTCATATCAATTACTATTGATTCAGAAACCTTACCTATAATACTTAGCAACGAATAATATTCTTTATTTTTCAATTTACACAGTTCAGGGATTCTACCAAAACGCCAATGAATAATAAATTTCCTTCTAAATATTTTTTGAGTTATAAAAATAGCTATTTTATCCTTATGCAAAGCAAACGAAGCACTACTCGTATAATGAACAATATCTGGTTTATATATTAGAAGATTAAAAAATAATTTCACTAAAATTACTAAGGTATCAACTATGCCTATTAATATTCTAGCATATCTACTCTTGTGTAAATTGCTTTTTAGAAAGAACGCAGTATTTTGAAAGACTAAATCAACATCCTTATTATCTATGCAATAATCAAGCATAAGTTTTGACCAAGTTCCTATTCCTCCTACTTTCTTTTCAGAATAAGGTGAAACCAATAACACCTTTATTTTCCTATTTTCTTCCATACTTTTCAAATATCTCATTCAATTCTTTTCTCGAAAATCGTTCGTATTCTTTATAAAGTATTTGTTCGTGTTCAACAATTTGATCTATAGTCCATTTGAATTTTATGAATTTGGCGGGAACTCCACCAGCTATACAATAGGGAGGAACATCTTTTGTAACAACAGCTCCTGCTGCAACTATTGCGCCTCTTCTTATATGTACGCCTTTCAAGATTATCACTCCTGTTCCAACCCATACATCCTCGTCAATAATTACTGGCTCATCATCTGTAACAAGTTTATCTTCAATTTTATAATCTGCCATTAATTTGCCTACAATATGACTGCTATGGTTTCCCCCTCTGATGGTTACATTTGGACCAAAAAAAGTATTGTTATCGATAGATATATGACTTATTGAAGCTATAAATGATGCTCCTGAACCAATAAAAACATTATTTCCCAAAGAAATATTTTTATAATAGAAATCCGATTTTGTTGGGAAAAATACAACGTTCTTACCACAAGAAGCAAATTGATCTCTATATAAAAACATAAGAGAGCGATCGTAAAGCTTATTTAGTATTAAATGAATTGAAGAAAGCACTTTGAAAACTTGATGCATCATTTCTTTGCACTGTTTTAAAAATCATGTTAGGAGAAACGCTTCCATTTTTTTTGAAAAGATACGATAGTCTAATTGATTTTCTGCACATCTTCGGGCAGCAACTTGCATACTAGATAATCGATTTGGTTTTAATAATAATGCCCTGCGAATTGTTTGTGCAAATGCTTCTGCGGTGTATGATGGAACAATAAGCCCGTTAATTCCATCTTGTAAATAGAGTTCCAAATCAGATGTAAGATTTGAGATCACTGGCGTACCTGTTGACAAGCTTTCAGTCACTTTAGTCGGAAAGCCAGCCTTTGCATAGCGCAATTTATCGGAACGGAGTAAAAGTGTAAAGTGAGCCTCTTGAAGATGAGCTAAAATTTCCTGCCGTGGCACTCTTCCATATAGATTGATGAAGAATTTTGATTTTTCTAAGATAGATTTGGCAACATTACAATCATTAATTAATGAATCATAGCTTACACCAAATATTCTGAATTCTATCCGATCAAGTTCAGATCGACTAAGCATTGATAAGCCCTCAATCATCTCTTTCAAATAATCTTTTCTACCTGCATTACCCGCATAGAGCAAAACTAACTTTTCGGTAAGGCATTTTTTATCACATTTAATACTTTCGGTATCTACAATATAAGGTATTCGTAATGATTGAATACCCCTATCCTTAAAATAATCAGTTAGGTAATTGCTTATTCCAATAACTTTGAATGGTTTATGTATAAAAGTTGTATTAAGTAAATAATTTAGAATATAGTTTGCCGAAAATCTTCCATATTTAAATTCATCGGGTGAGTACCATTCAACAGAATTGTGTACTAATCCAATATTGTTTTTTTTAGCATATTTAATTACAAATTCGAGTGTATTAAAGGGAATGTCTGTTACAAAAATTTGTTTCGGTTTGTCTGTTGCAAATTTAATATTTAGAAGTTTTTCCAAATTCTTTTTGTAGTAAAAATAGTTTAATGCACGTTGAAATGAGGATTTCCCGGATTTTCTAAAACTGACATACTCAAAGTCTTCCAGTACATGAACTTCGCCAAAACTCACTTCGTCTAAAGTGCAAAAGAATACGTTGTACCCCAAAGAACGTAAAAGCTTTCCAAGTACTATTTCTCTTTCTGATCCGGCAGAACCATCAGAAAATCTATTAATTGTTAAAAATAAGACATTCATTAAATCAAGTCGCCTATTAATACTATTTGCGTTAATATATTATTAAATCTTCCATTTCAAATGTCAGTATTTTTAAGATATAACATTAGAAAATACAATTATGTGCCCTTTGGATCTGTTTTTATTGAGTATTTTCATTATTAAATTTAGAAAAACAGCATACCTATAAGTATATATTAGTAGTAAAATTTCAATTGAAGTCAGATTGTTATTATTTATAAATATCATATACAGACGAGCGAACAATATTTTTAATCGACTGGATTGTATTAATGCAATAAAACTAAATTTATTTAGTAGCTGTGCTTAAGATAGGAATTTTTTATTTTCAAGATTTATAGATAAGTGGTTTTGCATACCAAAAAACATTACATAGAGACAAAGGAACATAAAATCCGCCTCTATAATAGGCTCAACAAAACACTGAAGAAAAAAAGCAGTATTTAACGTAACTAGTAGACATGAAAAGAACAGCGGCGTTTTTTTATTAAAAATTACTTTTATTGCTTTTATAAGACTAATAATTGAGGCTATACATAAAAAACTGAAAGGTATAATTCCAGCAACTCTTGCTGAATCAAGCCACAAATTATGTGCATAACCATATCTATAGTTTACAATTCCGCCAAATGGATGACTAAATATATTTTCTATTACCCAAAACCATCTCACATTACGACCACCAAAACTTGCAAAATTGTAATCATTATTATTCTCTCGACTCTGGTACGCATCTACAAACTGATGTAAATTAAATAATTGAGATAAATAATTGATCAATAGAACAACTAGTATTGAAGTTATAAAAAAAATCAATAAAGTTGACTTTTTCTTAATAAGTTTACAAATCACAAAGAAAATACAACAACAAGCAATGACCAATCCTGTTCTATTAATATAGTGTGCAACAACAAAAATCCCGATACAACCAAGAAGTACACATACAAACTTAAATCTCTTTTCTATTGAATCTATTGTTGGAACAAATAATAAACCAATCCCTGCAATAGACAAAGAAGCACGCATACCTTGAAATGTATATCCCAAAACGGCATCATTAGTGTTTGCTCTAAATGTTCTGGAATAATTAACTAATTCATATTTAAATGCGTCTTGAAGAGCGTTGTTTAGATACAAAAAAGAATATCCGATGATTACTATAAGCAATATCATAGAAAGGTATCTTTCCGAATACCATTTTACTACAAAATATGCACCAACTAAATAAAATACGGGCGGGTATAAACTATAATAGAATAGTTTACCGATCCCCACATCAACACTATTACTATTGATGTAAAATATAATTGCATATGACATAGAAAATAACAAGAACCAGAAGAAAGTCGAATCACAGTATTTTTTAAATTGTGATTTATTAAATAATATCGGATAGAGACTTATCAAAATGTACAGACTCCAACGGCCACCCAGTAGACCGGATATACCCATAAACAGAATAATTAGTATCAACCATTCCTTTCTGATTAGGTTTCTTAACATGAAGAATATTTTTATTAATTATTTTTTTTGAAAGTAGAACGTATGATGGAAAATACATAATTACGCTCTTTTATATTAAGCCCCAAAAATACTATTATTATAATTAAATATAATAATGAAATTATCATGATGCCAAAAGGATGAATTGGTGCTTTCAGCAGAAAATATAATAATAGTAAAGCTAAAGATACAAATAATGCTGGACAATAAGATTGTTTGACTATTCTACGAATGTTAAATTTTACAACAACATACAAAAAGATTTGACGTACACACAATGCAACAATCGTTATCACAATAAAGCTATATTGAACAGCATATGGTTTAGCTCCATGTTTCAATGCTATATAAGCAACTGGTAATGAAAGTAAAAATATCGTATTCACAACAATCTGATACCATTTTATTTTGCCACTGGCGAAGATAACTTCAGGAATGCCCGCATTTAATGCTAAGACCAACGCATCTAAAATCATTAATCTAATAAATATAGCGGTATATTCAGGGACTATCTTTAACCATAGGCCCAAAAGATACTCTGCCTCTAATAATATGGGTACCGAAGGAATTAGTAATAAAAAAAAAGTGTATTTAGATGCTACAATAACTAAGTCTTCTGTTCTATTTAGATCTCCGGCAGCATAACTTTTGGTTATTTGTGGAGAAATTGCCCGTCCTACACTTTGTGCAAACATCGATATAATTCCGTTTATGGAATTCGCAACACCCAAAGCTGCATTTAATGCAACTCCAAAGAAATAATTGATAAGCAATACTGCTCCCTGATTTTTTCCAACAGATGCTATTGCGCCATATCCGACCCATAGGGAAAAATTTAATATTTCTTTGTAATCGCTCCATTTATTAAAAAATTTTGACTTGACAATCTCAATATAGTGTTTTCTGCAATAAAGAATATATACTATTGTAGGATAAGCAATTACTACAGCCATAATTCCGGCATATAGTAATAGGTTTTTCTTGAAGAAATATAATATGAAGAAGGATAATGCTAATTTTGTAATACTCGCCAACACATCTACTCCACAAAAGATTAAAAAATTTTCTTTCGCTGTCAATAGTCCGCAATACGGAACCCCAAGAAATGATATTGCAGCACCAGCGATAGAAAATCTAAATACCCAGAGAGCATCCACCACCTTGCCTTCTGGAACATTCAGGTAATTTATAATATACCATTCCCCAACTACTTTTGCCAATATTAAAACTATGACTGCAATAAAAGCATGGATAGAAAAACTTACATTAAAAATTTTGTTTATCCTTGAAACGTCTCCCCTTCCCAATTCAAATGCTATAAAACGATTAGATGCAGACAGCATAACGGTATTAATAAAGCCCATTAACGTAACAATACCTCCAACTACTGAATAAATACCAAAATTATCTTCTCCTAATCCTTGTAAAATTACACGAGTAACTACCAATCCGGTTATGCTAATTATAAATAATCTAACATATAAAATTAGGCTATTAGAAAGAATTAATTTATTATTTCTTTCCATTACCACCGGACTTAATCCTATCGCCTATCATATCTAATGTCTCTTGAGTAAAATAGTTTAACCATCCTCCTTGAGGAGTGAGAGTATATTCACCAAAAACGACCCTGTTTCCGACATTATAAAAATCTATTCTTATATGAGCAAATCCCTTTGATAAAGCAGAAGCATATTCTATCATCTTATCAAGATTTTTTGGTTTTAAAATATCAAAATGCACATCTTCTACCTCTGCATTAAGATATGGAAGTCTATGCCAATTTAAATCATAGGTTTTAAGAGATGCGTTAAATTTACTGTCTCTATTGTAACAACACAAAACAAATAAAGGCTTCCCATAAACACAATGAAATTTATAATCAATTGGTAAACCATTCAAATTACTATCTATATACTCCTCGCAATATATAAGCGGTTTAATTTTTCTATAGTGGCTTTCATAATATACAGGATGTTTCGTTTTTATCCATTGATTTAAAGTCTCGATTACATGTTTTCTATCAAGTTTTGATTTATCTGTACAAATAATATTCATTGCACAACTATGATTGCATTTTAAGACAAATTTTTCCGGTAAAGAATCGAAGTCTATATCATAAGCATTTACCCAAGTTCCATAAACTTTTGACAATAGATTTTTATATCCCTTCTCCTCAACAATCGCACGAGCTCTATATTTATCTGCTAATAATGCTTTCTTATGATTTCTGTTTAAAAGCATATCTCTTGCAATGAATTCACTGTAATCGCATGGATTAAAAATATTTGGAAACTTATGCTTATTTATTACATATATTATCAAATATTCAAGTTTGCCTGGAAGGTGATTAATCATTTTCCAGATTATGGATTTAATCTTTTTTTTCATTTTCTATTTTGTTCATTAAAACATGCTGTGTTAAAAATTGATAGGTTTCATTTTAAATGAGCTTTAAGAGCGGTTTATTTCAGTACGTTTCGGTTTGTTTCCAATATCTGTTTCTAAAAAAACATATTTACTAATCTATTTAAGCGTTGATAGAAATGAATCATTTGTTTCAGTCCCCATCAATGCTTCAATATATAAATTTCCATACAATTTTTCGTAAGCTTTTTGGTAAACCCGTTCTATTAACTTGTTGTAATTTAGCTTACTTAAACCACCTCCTGCAAAGCAGAAGGATTTTTAAGGCTTATTAAAATATTATTCAAACATTCTAATTTAACCAGTGAATGTTCAGGCAATGTCAAATTTACCTTTAAATTGTAAACAAAATGAAAAACAAGAGTATAACTAACTTTATTGTTGTTGAAATTAAGTAATATGAAGAACGATTGGTCCTCAATATTACTTTTAATTGAATTTGGTGTGCGAAGAAAGAAAAAATTACCCAGACTGTAAAAAATTAATTTTTCATTATACTTTTCAATACCCTGTGCAACATGTGGATGCAAACTATTTACACAATAAGCGCCCCAATCGCAATATTTCCAGTATAATTTCCTAAATTCAATCAATAGCAAATTATAATGCTCCAATCCGACGTGAACAAAAAGCAACAAATATTCAACTTCTCTTTTTGTTGTATTTATCAGATATTTTATATAATGATGCCCTAACTAGGCATACCCATATTTTTGTCCGTCATTATAAAACTGACCTGTTTGTGCTTCACAAATATATTAAACCAAATTTTTCTTGGCCAATTTTAACAATTTTTGCTTTATATATTTCGTCAAATAAAAATCCCGCACCAATAAAATCGAATGAATATTTTTTTGTTCCATAAATAACGAACCATAATCCGTCCCCCCCATTGTCCGTAATATAATTATCGGCTATTAATAATATATCAAATCCTGCATTTTTTTAAATTTTTTAGAGTCGAATATTTTTGCCCCCCTGTCAGAACTACCGTGTACCCACATCTTTTTCTAATCTTATGCCTTCTATAATATAAGACAATCGTTCTAATCCCCTTTTTAATACTATTACTCCGGGAAGTCCTTGTGATTCATATCCTTTCCATCCGCCCAATCTTGCTATGATCCATGTTGCCCACTTAATGGTTTTTGGATTAAATTTATTTTGAAGTTTCGGAGTATTTCCTTTTAACTTTTTATCTAATTTATGTAGCACTTCTATTTGTTCCGCTTCAAATACTTCTTCTATTGGTTGACCTCCTTCTGGCTGCGAATAGGATATGTTCATCTGCAATATTTTCAATAATGCGGATAATTGCATGACTACTAACTTCCTTAATGCCCACCCGGTTTCCAGTTCTGCTTCCTCTATTCCAAATCCCTGATGCTTTAATAGCCTAAAAACTTGTTCAATATACCATCTTGCATTTTACCAACCAACAATTTGTAACGCTTGTTCGAAATTTTCAACATGATGGGTGGTAAGTAATTTCCAACTAATGAGATTAGGTGCATTGCCTGTTTCTTTTACCGAGATGCATGTTACCGTAATTGACTCAGGATAACCTTTGTTGTTAATTTTTGCAGGACATTTAATCTGGCAGGTCGCATAACGCAATTCTATTACTGTCTTACGCTTGTATTGTTGTTTGCGTTTGTCGGTCGGTACTTCTATCGTATAAATACCTGCCACTGCGGTAGAATCAACTTCAGCATATAAGCTCTTCCCATTTGTTAGATTCCGGGTAGTTCTTGAACGTATGATCAGATGACTCCTCTGATCTGGAATAAGTACAAACTGTTCATAAATATCTCCTTCCCTGTCTTCTATAAATGTTATTGTTGATGCTTCTGTTAATACTTCTTTTTTGCTCTTTTGTGCTACTTCTATCCACTTATACGATTCCTTTTCCTCAATAGGTTGTTTGCTGTAATTGCGTTTATTCCTATCAGGCATTTCCTCATCCCGATGAAAAACTTTAACCCAGGAAAAGCCAAGCGGATTCAAACTCCCGGCATCCATAACCATCCCCCGATGTATTTTAAAACAATGAGCCGTACCCGATTTGTCTGATCCTCCTAATCCACTGTTTGGTTTTAGCCTGCCTTTATGACTGCTCACGTTTACTTCACAGGTGTCGGTAACAACAAGTACATGCCTGTGGTAACAAGCTGACTAACTCTGTCTGATGCATCTTTAATTAAAGTTTCTTCTTCCACTCTTTCATTGTTCAAAAACCTCAAATTCGCTTTATGTTCTTCCGGATTGTTTGATAACTTCCGAATTGATGAACATGGCGTTTGAGATAATTGTCTGGCTAATTTTTCAGCCCTGACTCCTAAACGATGATCGGAAAACTTCCCGATATAATCAGGAGTAAAATACTTTGGATCGGTTTCTATTTTCATTCAACAAATATAATAATCTTTGTGTACACACGGTAGCTGTCAGAGACCGGAAATTGTCAGGGAAAGCAATGCCTTCCAGGTTACAGATTGCTTAATCTGCATCCTTAATAATATCAATTATCCTGACATCAATAAATGGTTCGTCTGCAAATTTATTGACTATATCTCCACAAAGAAAAAAGCTTGCTACATTATTGTTTAATATAAAAGATTTTCTTCTTAATAGCATTCAATGTGGTAATTAGTGAATATTTAAGTAAAACACTTCGCTTGTAGGACCTTAAATGGTAATGTACAAATTTCAAACTATTTACCTTAGGGACAGAAGACATAACAGTAGTGTCATATAAAAAAATATCGTTACCTTCTATTTTTTTTATAATATTCATTTCAGGTGGTCTAAAACTCAATGCATACTTATTGATTATTTTATAAGGTAATTTTTTAATAGAAAGCCAATATCGTTTATTTAGAAAATTATGATTATTACCATAAAGGTCTGTGCATAGCTCATTTTTGTTTATTTTTAATATTTCAGATAGTTCGGCATTGTTAAAATAAACATCATATTTAACCAAATTCTCAAATTCATTTAATGTATATTTCATGGGACCATTTAAAAGATTAACCTGCCAGTCAGAACTACTTCCATCTCCATGAACACCTGCGTCCCCACAATTAGTACTTAATGAAATGTATGGTAAAATAAAATATTTATCAGTTGCTAAAATATAGGCATAGAAATATTTAGACCATGCTCTTTCCCAGGTTTTTATTCTCTGGGGCATATCATAATCAATAAAATTAATTTTATTATTGCTTAACCATTTTTTAAATCCTTTCCACATATTAGTCGTCCAGCATTGCCCCCAGCTTATTACCGTTTGTACAGCAAAAACATCAGACCCATTATTTAGGGGAGTAAACGGAAAGCCTGCAAATCCATTAAATTCAATGCTGTATAATGATATTCCCGCAACTTGTTCCGTATTATTGTATTTTTCAACCATTGCAGTCGTATAATTATAAAATTCAGAAGAAACATACAAATCGTCTTCTAAGAGAATAATCGCTTTAAAGTACTGCGTTAAATCGCCACAACTAAAAATATGATCTTTTAATCCAAGTCTTTTCTCATGTTTTATTAAATGTTTTTCACCAAAAGGCCATTTAAAATCACGCACGTAATCATATAATTCTTTGTTATTGCTAGAATCAATACTAATTACCAGTGGAATATCATTACTCGGATAATTTCCAATTAACAAAGAATTTAGCAACCTGGTGATGGATTTTAAACGATTATAACCAACAACCACAATTGCTATTTTTGATTTATTGGAAGGATTATTTATTCTTATTTCCATTTTGAATTATTCTTAAAAAGAAACAATAAAAAGGCAATAAAATATATTTTACTGTTATAGTATTATTTATTAGCGCTTTATAAAAATGCTCACCTTGTTTCCATTTGCCTAATAAAAAGTATGATCGTGCAATGCTATACAAATGATTATTCTTTTTTGGGGGATATTTGTCAAAAACGTTTTTAAATTCTTTGAGAAAATGTAAATGAAATATAATATTTTTTGTTAGAATTCCCTTGTAATAATATTTATCACTCATTCTTTTCGATCCATGATTTACATAGACTTTTACTAATGCTTCAGGAACAAAATCAACTTTATAAATTTGACAAGCCCTAGCAGCAAGTTCCCAATCAGAAATAATTCCAATATCGTCTTTAAATCCTCCTAAACTGATAAAGGATTCTTTCCTAAAAAAAAGTGTAGGTGTACCTGAAATAATAGGTCTCTCAACAACCTCATCTGGAATAAATCCTTTTAACTTAGGATGATGTTCTTTTATTTTATTTTGAGTTTTTTTATCGAAATAATCCATCCAACAATAAACAAAACCATATTCTTGAGGTAGATTTCTAATTAAGTTAAATTGTTTTTCAATTTTAGAAGGTAAATATTCATCATCATCATCTAAAAAGGTTAAATATTCTCCGGATGAGTTATTTACTCCAATATTTATGGATTGAGGAAAGGAAAAATTTTTCTCCAGATTAATAAGCTTAATTCTTTGATCATTAAAAGAATTTACTATTTCAACGGTATTATCAGTGGATGCACCATTAACAACAATATATTCTATGTTTTTATATGTTTGTTGTAAAATGCTACTTATGGCAGTTGATATTAAATAACCACGATTTCTGGTAATTGTAATTATGCTTATTAATGGTGTATTTTCCATAATTTTTATTTATTGATTAAGTTTATATACTCATCCCATTCGCCAATGTCTTTCCAACTTTTTTCACTTACTGGGAAAACACCAATTTTACCATTTCTGTTTTTTATTTTTTGAATAAGGTCTGTAATATGAAAAAACTCATTTTGTGGTATTTCATTAAATAGGTGGGGCTCTAAAATATACAATCCTGCATTGATTTTGTACGTCAATTCCGGCTTTTCTTGCAGGGATAACAACATTCCGTCTTCTTCGGTTTCCAATGTACCATATGGTATTCTGTAATGTTTAAGCGCTGCGACCAAAGTCAATTCATTACCATTTTTTTTATGATAGTGATATATCTCGGAATAATCCTGATCAATAATTATATCACAATTTGAAACGAAAAATGTTTCGCTTATTCTTCCTTTAAGCAGGTATAGGCTTCCTGCTGTTCCCAACGGTTTTTCTTCTTTAAAGTATTTGAGCGAATATTGCGGATGGCTAAAAGAGCTGAAATAATACTCAATTAACTCGGATTTGAAATTAACAGAAAGCAAAAATTCACTGCATCCAACTTCAAGAAAACGCTCAATAATTAGCTCGATGATTGGCTTTTCTCCAATAGGAATTAATGATTTTGGAAGAATATTAGTTATTGGTTTTAAACGGGAGCCTCGCCCGCCTGCCATAATTACAACAGGAAGTTTTATTTTTTCAGAAGGGGGCAATTTTTCTTTTGAAATAAGATCTTCCCAAAATATAATTTTAATAACTTCTTTTTTTTCATTTATTACGGGCATGAATTCTAATCTTAATTGGAGCATCATTTTTTCAATATCAGTTCTGCAATCCTTTTCTGTTGCGACAATTACATCATCTCTTAAAATATCTGAAATATGTAAGTTCAAATTAAGATTCTTAATGATTGCCCTCTGTAGATCACCAATACTTAATAGACCCACAAAAGTATTATCGTTTTTATTTAAAACAATTAGTAGTTTTTTTCCAATTCTATCCATTTGCTTTAAAGCAACTAAAATAGAATCATTTTTTTCGATTGTAATTTTCGAATTATTAAAGTTTATAATATTACTCATTAAGCCCTAATATTTATAAGCAATTAAAAAACATCTTTCATGAATATTGTTTTCAACATTCCCGAAAGTACCTGATATTTTTATTTTATAGCCACAAGAATGGAATAAATCTATAAGTTCACAAGAGGTGTAATGCTTGTAAACGGTTAAATCGGGTGTATAGTTTTTATCTTTGATTTTCTTGAAGTATTCATCAAATTCCTTATTTGGAGTAATTACAAAAATTTCACCTTGTTCAATAAAGTTATCTCTAAGATTTATAAGAATTTCCTTAATATTTGCAATATGTGCAATTGAATGCTGAAATATAACTTTATTGAATTTCCCTTCAACTTTATAAAGAAATGCGGGTTTTAAATCATCTTCTATGTACTTTTCTATATCATAACCAAATATTTTAGCATTAGTTGATTTTTGTAGAAATCTTATCGTAGTTCCAGTTCCGCATCCATAGTCCAAAATACGTTCATGCCTTTTTATTGGAGACATTAAACTAAACAGAAAAGTCAATTCTATTTGGTATTTTGTGCTTGAGCTAAATGATTTAAGTCTTTTTAAATATAATATATTATCATTTGTCATATTACTTCTGTTAAATTATTTCGTATGTATTTAATTTCTGCGATGGAAAGCTTTGAATACATTGGTAAGGTAAGCTCATTTTCTGCTACATATTCTGTAATAGGTAGGTATGCATTAAAGGCCTTATAGGTTGAGAATTTATGGACTGCAGGATAGTGTACACTCGTTTGTATGCCTGCTGCGTGCAGTTTTTCGCGCACATAGTCGCGTTTTTCAACAGTAGAATCTTTAAGAACAATGGGCATGATGTAATTTGAAACAAATTCCGTATTATTGGCAAATGGGATTGTTATTCCATCAATCGAAGAAAGTTGTTTCAAATATTCATTTCTAACTTGTATTCTTTTTTCAAGGTCGTTTTGCAATTTTTTCATTTGAACAATTCCGATTGATGCCCTAATATCGTCCATGCGAAAATTGTAACCCAAATCTACAATATCATACGTAGTCGCATGGCCGCTTGCTCTTTGGTAAGACATGGTTGTCATTCCGTGTGAACGCAGCAATCTTGCTCTGTTTGCCGTATCCCTATTATTCGTAACAAACATGCCACCTTCGCCCGTTGATATGTTTTTATTAGAGAAGAAACTAAAGCAACCAGCATCACCTATCGTTCCCAATTTCTTGCCTTTATATTCAGACAGCGGACCGTGGCAAGCATCTTCAATAACCTTCAAATTATGTTTTTGTGCAATACTCATTATCGAATCCATATCTGCAGGAAACCCAGCCATGTGTACTACAACAATAGCTTTGGTTTTAGGGGTAATTTTCTTCTCGATATCTACAGGATCGATATTCATATTATCAATTCCCTTTATATCACAGAATACAGGTGTAGCACCAACATAGCGGATACAATTAACTGAGGCGGCAAATGTAAGTGAGGGACATAGCACCTCGTCTCCTGGCTTTAAATCGCACAATGTGCAAGCTAAGTGTAAAGCGTCAGTACAATTTGAGACACTAATAGCGTATTTCACATGAAACATATCAACAAACATCTGCTCTAGCTCTTCGCATTTTGGACCGGTAGAAATCCATTTTGATTTTATTGTTTCGGTAATAGCCTGAATTTCTTCCGTTCCAAAATTCAATTTAAATAATGGTATTTTATATTCCATGAATTTATAAATTAAAAATATTTATTTTGTATTTCTTTAAATTTTCCGGATTAATAAACCATTTTATAGTTTCTGTCAATCCTTTTTCCAAATTATACTCTGGATAATATCCGGTAAGATCCTTGATATGTGTATTATCGCCCCATAAACGAAAAACTTCGGAATTTTGAGGTCTCAACCGTTGTTCTTCTATAATAAATTGAGTATTAGAATGCATAATTTTTTTAATCAATTCAAGCGTATCCCTCATTGAAATTTCAAAATTAGAAGCAATATTTATTTCTTGACCGATAGTTGAGTCATGTTCTGCCAAAGCAATAAATCCTTTACAGGTGTCTTTCACAAAGTTAAAGTCACGAGTAGGACTTAAATCTCCCACTTTTATTCCTTTCATTCCTTTTGCAATCTGAGTAATGATTGTTGGAATAATGGCTCGTGCAGATTGACGTGGTCCATAGGTGTTAAAAGGACGGGCAATGGTAACCGGAAGATTAAAAGCATTATAGAAACTCAATGCCATTGCGTCTGCTCCAATCTTGGAAGCGGAGTAAGGAGACTGAGGCTGTTTTGGATGTTTCTCATCAATAGGCACGTATTGTGCCGTACCATATACCTCAGAGGTCGAAGTAACAATAACTCGTATTCCACCAAGTTCTTTGGCTGCCTGGCAAACATTTAATGTCCCCTTCACATTGGTATCGACATAGCTATCAGGTGCATGATAAGAATATGGTATAGCAATTAAAGCAGCTAGATGAAAAACAATATCCATATTCTTCATAATATGCTTTACAAAATGAGGATCACGTACATCTCCACAAACTACTTCCAGATTTGGATTGGCAGGAATATCTTCGAGCCAGCCCCAATAATTAAAAGAATTATATTGAGAAAGTGCTCTTACCTGATATCCCTTTTCAAGTAATAATTCTGTTAAGTGTGAACCAATAAAACCATCAGCTCCAGTAACCAATATTTTTTTCATAACATTTTTATTCGTAATCCACTAATCGTCTCTAAGTTTTTTTATCTAATACATACAATTAATGTATATTTAATTTGCGAATTTATTACTTCAAATTTTTCCAATACCATTCCACGGCTTCCTTTAATCCTTGTCGCATTGAGAATTTTGGATCGTAGCCCAATAGGGTTTTTGCTTTATCTACGCTTGCAAGAGAATGAGGTATATCACCAACTCTGTTGGGTCCATGAACAACCGCTACATTTGCTATTTCTTTATCAAAATCTGATAGGTATTCTTTTAAGTATTCGACTAATTGGTTCAGTGTTGTTCTTTCTCCGTAAGCTGTATTATAGACTTGATTCAGTGCTTCTGTATTTTCACTTGCCAATGCTCTTAGGTTCATCTGAATAACATTATCAATATAGGTAAAATCTCTGGAGTATTCTCCGTCTCCGTTTATTATTGGGCTTTCGTGGTTGATGAATTTCTTTACAAATAATGGTATTACTGCTGCATAGGCTCCATTGGAATCTTGTCTGCGTCCGAAGACATTAAAATATCTCAGTCCTATGCACTCCATTCCATAGGTTTTTGCAAATACGTCCGCGTAAAGTTCATTTACGTATTTGGTAATTGCATAAGGAGATAATGGTTTTCCAATAACATCTTCAACCTTTGGAAGGGTTTTGGAGTCGCCATAGGTGGAACTTGATGCTGCATAAACCAAACGTTTTACTTTGGCGTCGCGTGCGGCTATAAGCACATTCAGAAAACCACCAATGTTTACTTCATTGGTAGTAACAGGATCGTTGATAGAACGGGGCACTGAACCTAAGGCGGCTTCCTGCAATACATAATCCACTCCATCTACCGCTTTTCTGCAATCGGAAAGATTCCGAATATCACCTACGATTAGTCTGAAATTTTTATGATCAATAAAATCTTTGATATTCCGGAAATGACCGGTGGAGAAGTTATCAAGACAGATCACTTCATTATCGTATTTCAACAAATCTTCACAAAGATTGGATCCGATAAATCCTGCTCCGCCGGTAATGAGGACGCGGGAGTTTTTTATTCTGGTGTATGTCATCTAATGTTTTTTTGTCAACAGATTTCTTTTTGTCAACGAATTGAACGAATTATACGAATTGTTATTATTTTATTTGTGTAATTAGTGTAATTCGATGATGTTTTTGGGATCAACGAATTATTTTTTATCAACGAATTGAACGAATTTTACGAATTGCTTGGGTCAACGAATTGGTCAACAAATTATTTTTATCAACGAATTTCACGAATTAAACGAATTTTTTTGTCAACGAATTATTTGGGGTCAACGAATTAATCTTAGATGATTAAGACTTTCTTCTCCAAAATTTACTAATAATCCTAATTTCAAATTTGTTGCTTTAAGATAGTTGATAACTTGTGCCTGATGTGTTGATGATAATTCGGTAAGCGCCTTTATTTCAAGAATTATTTTATCGTAACAAATAAAATCAGCAATGTATTTTTTATCTAATAAAATGCCTTTATACTTTATATCAAGCTCCACTTCTCTTTTGAATGGGATATTTCTATTTTTAAATTCAATCTGAAGAGCCTCCTGATAAACGGCTTCGAGAAAACCACATCCTAATAAATTATGGACTTCCATACATGCGCCTATAATCTTATAGCTTTCTTCTTTATAGAGGATATTCATTGTGTGGTCAATGTTTTTTATTACTTTGTTACTACCATTTTCATCAATGTAGTCGGGAACGGGGCGAAGGTCAAAAGTCAGTCCTTAGACAGTTGGTTGTTGGTTTATAAATTTTCCCCTTTTAGTCTATCCTCTATTTCGGCTATTGAAGGTAAGGATGATTTTAGATTATCAGGTACTAATTTTGACAGCTTATATTCGGAAACGCCAACAGGTTGGGTGCAGCTTTCCAATGCGTATTGCACATCAACATTGTCCTTTGTTTTACAAATTAACAAACCAATACTTGGATTGTCACAGGTTTGTTTTAACTGATGATTGACCGCTGTAACATAATAACTGAGTTTACCAGCATATTCAGGTTCAAATTCCTTTACTTTTAATTCTATAACCACATAACAGCGCAATTTTAAATGATAAAACAACAAATCTATATTTCGTTCTTTGCTTCCTATTTGTATTGGAAACTGTCTTCCAAGATACGCAAAGCCCTGTCCGAGTTCCAACAAAAACCTTGTAATGTTGGTTACCAGTGCATCTTCAAATTCTTTTTCCCTGAAGTTTTCAGTAAGTGTAAGAAAATCAAAATTGTATGAATCTTTTAGCATTTCTTTTGCCAGTTCGCTTTGAACGTCGGGCAATAATCTGTCGAAGTTGTTAAGCGCTTTGCCCTGACTGCTGTACAAATCCGCTTCTATGAAATTCATCAGCATGACCCTGCTCCAACCATTTTTTATGGTTTTTTGAACGTAAAACATGGCTTCTTGTACACATTTACATTTGGTAAAAATTTGTACATGATGTCCCCATGGGATCAAAGCAATCGACAAATTTTCAAAATCGTCAACAAGTTGTTGATGATTTATAATATACTCATCTTTAATTATTTGTAAATTGTCAGCAAGTTGCTGACTATTTGTGTCTTTTGAATTTGCACCTGTTTGGTATAATAGTTCCAAATCCTGAGTATAAAACAAATAAAATTGTTTGCAATATTTTAGATTGGTTACCGAAAATCCTTTCATATCTGGGAATTCGGCCTTTAACTCTTTACTTAACGTATCAAAAAAACCGCTTCCCCATACGGCATCCATTTGACGAACGGTGATATCGTGTCCCAAGTCCCAATACAAATGCAATAGTTCGCTGCTTACACGTATAGCCGCTTTTATCTGACTTCGACGAATCCGAAGTTTCAAATCGGTTAGCCATTGTTTGAAATCAGTAGTATCTTTTATCATTTTTTTGAATTCATTTCATCAAAATGTTGGTTGTCAGTTGTTAGTTGTTGGTTGTCAGTTTTTCGCCATACCATTTTATTTACCACTCCTGTATAGCTTTGGATGATTTTTATTACTTTGTTACTAACATTTTCATCAATCAATGTAGTCGGGAACGGGGCGAAGGTTAAAAGGCAAAGGTCAAAAGACAAAAGGCAAAGGTCAAAAGACAAAAGACAAAAGACAAAAGACAAAGGACAAAAGACAAAAGACAAAGGACAAGAGTCAGTCCTTAGACATTAGACGTTAGACATTAGACGTTAAACATTATCCTGATTTATTTTCCAATGGCCGCCTTTATCGGGGCCGATGCGACTAATTATATTCTTATCCTTTAAAAAAATTATATCTCTTGCTATTGTTCTTCTTGTTACTTTCATTTCCGATGCTATTTCGAAAGTCGAAATTTTATTATTATTTCTAATTAAATCAAGAATCTTTCTGCGTCTAATTTCTGTAACATTACCGACCTCTTCTGTGACATTTTCTATGACATCACCGACCTCTTCCCGTTCGTTAGATTCACCATTTTGGGGTTCATGCCAATTTACGTTTATAATCTCCGTAAAGAATACGGTCGCCTCTGACTTGAATCTTGGTTCCAGTTTGGTTGTATAGCCAGGGAGCTTAGCCGACTCATTACATATTTTTCGTAAACCGCTGCCGCGCTTTTCCATATAATTCAATTGGGCAAAGACATCGGCAAGTACAGGATTCCGACGAGAAGAAGGAACCTCGTCAATTTTCCTGTTTTGAATAAGCGTTCCATCAAACATTCCTCCTGGGGAGCTAATGACCAATCGATTATCGTATAAATCTATATGTACTTCACTTCCAAGTACGGAGTAGTCACGATGTATTAGAGCATTCACCAAAGCTTCGAACACGGCACGTTCGGCATAATCGGGTTTATTTATTCTACCTGTAGCTGTTTTACGCCACCGACGTTTTGAAAAGTCAAACGACAAAAGTCAAAGGTCAAATATCTAAGAGTCTAAAGTCGAAAGCATAAAGTTATACGTTAGGTCTTAGACATTAGACAATTAAGATTAAGTCGAAAGGTGAAAGTCAGCTTTAGACATTAGACGTTAGACCTTAGGCTCTCAGTCAAAAGTCGAAAGCACAAAGTTAGACGTTAGGTCTTAGACGTTAGACTTCAGCCCTTGCTTGCTTAATATTTTCTCCATACCATCTTATTCACTACTCCTGTATAGCTTTGGATAATCTTGACCACCTTGTTGCTGACATTTTCATCTGTGTAGTCGGGAACGGGGCGAAGGTCAAAAGACAAAGGACAAAAGGCAAAGGATAAAAGTCAAAGGTCAAAAGTCTAAAGTCGAAAGGACAAAGGTCAAAGGAAAAATCAAGAAACAAGATAAAAGATAAAAAATGGAAAGCGAGACCCGTTCTTTTGTCTTTTTACTTTGTTCTTTTGTCTTAAATCCTGAAATCCTGGGATTTTTTGAGAGTTCAGGAGTATCAGGGGCATAGCCATTGATGCGTCGTAAAGACAATTTATAAAACCGCTGAAAGTTTATTATTATATCCTCAGAGATATGTCTGCACTTTCATCTGTTCATGACGAGTTCCAGCTCTTTAATTAAAAGATCTTTATCTGGAAACACATATGTAAATCTTGATGCATATACAGCATTCTCAAACCCTCCCAGAATATATTCTGCTCCGATCTCGTCCTTTTCCGCACAAATCAGAAGCCCTATAGGTGGATTATCCTCAGGCTCGTTTATTTCTGTCTTATAATAGTTTAAGTATGTATTTAATTGTCCGGCATCTCCGACTTTCAGCTTTGTCGTTTTAAGTTCGATCAAAATATAGCATTTTAATATTTTATTATAAAATACCATATCAACATAATAATGTGTATTATTTATAGTAATTCTTTGTTGCGAACCCACAAACATAAAACCTTTACCAAGTTCAAGTAAAAATTCCTCGATATGACGAATTAGTTTTCTTTCCAGATCTTTTTCCAATAATGGTTTATTCTCTGGTATACCAAGAAATTCAAAAACATAGGGATCTTTTATAATGTCAGCTGGTTTTGCGATTTCCTGTCCCCTAGTGGAAAGTTGAATTAGTTTTTTCTTATTAGCTTGTCCCTTGGATAAAAGCAATCGTTCAAATAAAGAGCTATCTATCTGTCTTTTCAGTTCACGTACTGACCATTGAGAATTAGCCGTTTCTTTTTCGTAAAAATCACGCTTCCTTTTATCATCAATAATTAAAAGTTCACAGTAATGAGACCAGTTTAATTGTCCAGACAATGTCTGGACATCTGGATATTCAAGGTAAAATTTCCTCATGTTAAAGAGGTTTGCCCTGGAAAAACCTTTTCCAAGTTCATTGGTTAAATCTTTAGAAAGCCGAAGAATTAATTGTCGGGATGATTCGGAGTCAAAACTGTTTTGCTTTTCTTTTTCAACGATTTCTTTTCCAATTTTCCAATAAGTCGCAATTAGCTCAATATTAATATTTCGGAAAATTTTTCCCCGGGTTGAAAATATGATATCCCGAATAGTCTCTAAGAGATTGTCAACATCTATATTCTTTGATAATTTACTCTCCATTCTTACAAAGTTAAAATAAAATCTCTGTTATCAGACTTTGATCTGCCCTAAAAGCTTCGCATATTGTTCTGTTTCATTTTTTAAGTAAAAAGTAAGAGAAGAAAAAAGGAAAAAGGATGAAGTGAGAGATACTTGGCTCTTTGCTCTTTTTACTTTGCTCTTTTTTCTTATATCCTGAAAATCCTGGGACTTTTATCAGTATTTCCTCCACACCATCTTATTCACCACTTCCGTGTAACTTTGTATAATCTTGACCACCTTGGTAGAGACGTTTTCATCGGTGTAGTCCGGGACGAATATTCCGTTATCTTGATTCTTATTCATGTTTACGGCGGTGTCCACAGCCTGCAGCAGGGATTTTTCGTCAATGCCGGCAAGGATAAAACAGGCTTTATCAAGCGCTTCAGGACGTTCGGTGCTGGTGCGGATGCAGACAGCAGGAAACGGGTGTCCTGTAGATATAAAGAAGCTGCTCTCTTCGGGCAGGGTTCCGCTGTCGGAAACTACGGCATAGGCATTCATCTGTAAGCAATTGTAGTCGTGAAAGCCAAGAGGCTCGTGCTGTATCACGCGCTTGTCCAGTTTAAAGCCACTTGCTTCAAGACGGCTCTTAGAGCGTGGATGGCAAGAATACAGAATCGGCATATTGTACTTTTCTGCCATGGCATTGATGGCATTGAAAAGGGATAGAAAGTTCTTTTCGGTATCTATATTTTCTTCGCGATGGGCGGAGAGCAGGATATATTTGCCTTTTTCAAGGCCAAGGCGTTTATGAATATCAGAGGATTCGATGTCGGCAAGGTTAGTACGAAGAACTTCAGCCATAGGTGAACCTGTTACAAAAGTACGCTCTTTTGGCAGCCCGTTTTCAGCCAGATAACGGCGGGCATGTTCGCTGTAGCACATGTTTACGTCGGAGATGATGTCCACGATACGGCGGTTGGTTTCTTCGGGCAGGCATTCGTCTTTACAACGGTTGCCGGCTTCCATGTGGAAGATCGGGATATGCAGACGCTTGGCGGCGATAGCCGAGAGGCAACTGTTGGTGTCGCCCAATATCAGAAGAGCATCGGGCCGGGTGGCTACCATGAGTTTATAGCTGCAGTTGATAATATTACCAATGGTAGCGCCGAGGTCATCACCCACGGCATCCATATAGACTTCCGGGTCAGCCAGCTTGAGGTCCCGGAAGAAGACTCCGTTCAGGTTGTAGTCGTAGTTCTGGCCTGTATGGGCAAGAATAGTGTCAAAGTACTTGCGGCACCTGGTGATGACGGCAGAAAGCCGGATGATTTCAGGGCGGGTTCCTACGATGATGAGGAGCTTGAGCCTGTCGTTGTCGCGGAATTTGATGCTTGAATAGTCGAGTTTGATGGACATGGGGGAAAAATAAAAGATAAAAGATAAAAGTAAAAAGATAAAAGATAAAAGTAAAAAGATAAAAGGGGGGCTTATGATCTTGATTTTTGGACGATTGCTCCTAAAATTAGTTTGAGTTCTTTTGATTCCTGGATTAGGTAATTCAACTCGGTATTTTCCTCAGATTCTATACCTTTTAGTATTCGTAACCAATAGTTTGATTCTCTCATTTCACGAAGAGCTATTCGGACTTTATTTGTGAAATCAGCTTTTGATGATCCGGCCTGGGCTTCTTCATAATTTGCACCACTTGATGTTGCACTTTTAGTTAATTGATATTTTATTACATTATATTCTGAAAATGAAGGCAATGTCCTGAGAAATTTGACAGATCTGACAGCAAAATTAAATAGCCTTTCTTCCAAATTGTTTTTCGCTACAATCATTACAATCTTTCGTCTTTTACTTTTGTCTTTTATCTTGAAAACACCACTTTTGTCTTTTTACTTTTGTCTTTTATCTTATAATCACACTTTCTCAAAAAAAGTATCCGGCTTCTCCGGATTAAACACTTCGTTGGCCCACATAAAGGTAACCATGTCTGTATCTCCAAGATTTTCGATATTGTGGGTGTAGCCAACAGGGATATCCACTACCTCGATTTTGTCACCGGAAACGTAATATTCGATGACTTCCGCATCAGGATCATTTATCTTTCTGAAACGAATCACTCCTTTACCACTCACCACTACAAACTTCTCATTTTTGGTATTGTGCCAGTGGTTGCCTTTAGTGATATGTGGTTTACTGATATTTACCGAAAACTGTCCGCGCTCGTAAGTTCGGATAATCTCGGTGAAGCTACCTCTTTCGTCGATATTCATTTTGAGCGGATAAGAAAACTGATCTTCCGGCAGGTAGGAGAGGTAGGTAGAGTAAAGCTTCTTAGCAAAGTCATCACTCATATTTGGCACCTCTAATGTTTTGCGGTTCTCTTTGAACGAATAGAGCAAATCAACAATTTCCCCAAGAGAAATATCGTGCACTACAGGTACATAGCAATAATTACCGTTGCAGTTTTCTTCTCCCTTCAGGGCAGCTATCATCTCAGCCAAAAGATCGTCAATATAGACAAGACTAAGCTGATTTTCGCGATTGCTTATGGTAATCGGCAGATCATTGGCTATATTATAGCAGAATGTGGCCACCGCACTGTTATAATTAGGGCGGCACCATTTACCGAAGAGGTTTGGGAAACGATAGACAAGCACTTTTGCCCCGGTCTCTTTTGAATAGCGGAACATGAGCTCTTCACCGGCTTTTTTGGATTGTCCGTAAGGATTATCAAAGGCAGCCTGGGTAGAAGAACTGATCATCACCGGACAAGAGTTCCTGTACTTTTTCAGGGTGTCAAGCAGAGTGTTGGCAAAACCAAAATTGCCGGTCATGAATTCGCTTTGATCCTTCGGACGGTTGACACCTGCCAGATTAAAGACAAAGTGGGTCTTCCGACAGTATTCCTCAAGCAATGCGGGATCGGTATCAATATCATAACTGAAGATTTTGTCAATCCTGAGTTCTCCGAACGATTTGTCTTTCCCGTCTCTAATGTTTTTTAATTCAGCACAGAGGTTTTTTCCTACAAAACCATTAGCACCGGTAATAAGAATATTCATGGACTATTCGCTTTTAAATTCCTTTGTCTGTGATTTTTCCTGCAGACCAAGATCTTCACGAACGAAGCGGAGTTTCAGGAGCAATTGTTTCATGCCTTCGACACCGAGACGCTGGGTATTATGAGAAGTGTAGTCTTCCACTTCAGATACTTTAGATTCACCTTCGGTGAAATATTTACCATAATTTAAATTCCGGTTATCGGCAGGTATACGGAAGTATTCGCCCATATCTATGGCTTTTGACATCTCTTCCCGATTAACGAGGGTTTCATACAGTTTCTCTCCATGACGTGTGCCGATGATGCGGATTTCATTGGAGGCATTATACAATTCTTTAAGTGCAACGGCAAGATCATAAATGGTAGCTGCCGGAGCTTTCTGAACAAAGATATCGCCATTCTGCCCATGTTCAAAAGCATATATCACCAAATCCACCGCATCATCCAGAGTCATCATGAAACGGGTCATATTGGGATCGGTAATGGTAAGTGGTTCTCCTTTTTTTATCTGATCGATAAACAAGGGAATGACCGAGCCACGGGAAGCCATCACATTTCCATAACGAGTGCCACAAAAAGTGGTACCACTACCATTCAGATTGCGGCTTTTGGCTACCATCACCTTTTCGCTAAGGGCCTTACTCATGCCCATGGCATTAATGGGATAAACAGCTTTGTCGGTGCTAAGCACGATGACATTTTTTACACCATGCTCCAATGCACTGTCCAGCACATTCTCACAGCCCACTACGTTGGTACGGACAGCTTCCATAGGGAAAAATTCACAGGACGGAACCTGTTTGAGCGCTGCAGCCTGAAAAACATAGTCCACCCCACGCATAGCCATATCCAAACTACGTTTGCTACGGGTGTCGCCTATGTAGTACTTGATTTTATCATTACGATAAAGCTGACGCATGTCATCTTGTTTTTTTTCGTCACGGGAAAAAATACGAATCTCTTTTATATCCGAATCTAAGAAACGTCTTAAAACAGCATTTCCGAATGAACCGGTTCCACCGGTAATAAGTAGCACTTTGTTTTTAAACATATTATATATTATCGATCAATACAGTTACAATGTTGGGATTATCTAAATAGTATTTTATATGATTGGGTCAATAAATTAAACAGATTAGCATCAATTTATTTGTGTAATTAGTGTAATTTGATGATGTTTTTGGGGTCAACGAATTATTTTTTTTGTCAACGAATTGCGCGAATTAAACAAATTATTTGGGTCAACGAATTGCACAAATTTTCACGGATTATTTTGAGTCAACGAATTGAACGAATTATACGAATTGCTATTAATTTATTCGTGTAATTAGTGTAATTCGATGATGTTTTGGGGGTCAACGGATTGAACGATTTTTTTTGTCAACGAATTACTCGAATTATCACGAATTATTTTTATCAACGAATTACACAAATTAAACTAATTTATTTTATTGGGGTCAAGAAATTATTTGAATTCATTTAAGAAAAGTTCGTTTTTACTGTTCATTATTTCTTTTTATCCAGAGTTCAAAAAACGGGTCGTTGAGGCGGTACCGGGTATTTTCTTTTTCGAGGATATCCTGATCAGTGAGGCTCTTCAGTGCTTTTTGCAGGCTTGATACCGGATAAAGGTTATATTCCTGAAGAAATTTTTTATCATAGCTTCCTATTTCATTGGCTGCAATGGCAGTGATTGTTTTCCGTTGATAGGGCGTTAGTTGCATCCATATTCCAAGGAAGTAATCATTTTGGTTAAGCAAGAGCCGCTGGATAGCTTGCTCAAAAAGATTATCTGTAAGTGTAACCTGCAATGCCATCATTTCCCATATTTCGGATGCCAGGTATTGTAAATAAAATGGTATATTGCGTGATGTGATTATAATTTTCCCCAATAAATCTTTACTTGGTTCAAAATCCGAAATAGCAAACCTGTCGTTAAGGTAAGTAGTAGCATCGGTCGGATCGGGTTTTTGAAGCTGGTAAAGTTTACCGAAATTATAAAAAGCCCTGTTTTTACGTGAGAACATATTAACGAGCATATGTTTTTGACTTCCCATAAAGATATAGCCAACCTGCTGATGATGTTGTATTACAGCTCGTAGTTCTTTCTCAAACGATTCGCCATTTAACCTTTCTATTTCCTGAAATTCATCGAATACGACTATCCAGCTTTTACCTTCAGTCCTTACAGGGGTGTTAAGGACATCCTCGAAGGCTTCTGCCGCTAATGCAGGATCAATACGGATGCTTAATTCCGGTTTACCGGCATTGCTCCATCCGATAACAGGCCGGATTCCCCGGATAAGTTCTTTTAACCTAAGGATACCCTTTTCAAAGGAAGAATGCAGGTTAAATATTTCGCGGGAATAAAGCTCTATAAATTTGTCCCTGGACGTAACCTTGAAAAAATCAATGTAAATGGTATTGTATCCTTCCTGCTTCAGGGATTTCAATATCTTAAGCACCAGTGAGGTTTTTCCATATCGCCGCGGGGAATACAAGATCAGATTTGCTCCGTTTTTAACAGATATAGTTATCTCTTCTAGCTCTTTATGCCGTCCATAAAAGTAAGGATCATCTACTATGGTTCCGTAACGGAAGGGGTTATTCATCATGGTTTTCTATATTATACCATGTGGCGTTATGCTGTGAGGTATAATGAGCTATTCTTTGGTCAACGAATTACTCGAATTTTCACAAATTGTTATAAATTATCTATATAGTGCTTATACACTGAATTAATTCCATCTTCAAGGGGAAAGAGGGATTTGAAGCCCAGCTTGCTTAAGAGGGAAATATCCAATAGTTTCTTAGGAGTGCCATCGGGTTTGGAAGCATCCCAGCTTATATTTCCACGGAAGCCTGTGATTTTTTTTATCAGACAGATTATTTTGGTCAACGAATTGAACGAATTATACGAACTTTTATTAATTTATTCGTGTAATTAGTGTAATTCGATGATGCTTTTTGGATTAACGGATTATTTTTTTGTCAACGAATTACTCGAATTTTCACGAATTTCTTGAGTCAACGAATTGCACCAATTTTCACGAATTATTAAAGTCAACGAATTAATCTTAGATGATTAAGGCTTTCTTCTCCAAAATTTACTAATAATCCTAATTTCAAATTTGTTGCTTTAAGGTAGTTGATAACTTGTGCCTGATGTGTTGATGATAATTCCGTAAGCGCCTTTATTTCAAGAATTATTTTATCATAACAAATAAAATCAGCAATGTATTTTTTATCTAATAAAATACCTTTATACTTTATATCAAGCTCTACTTCTCTTTTGAATGGAATATTTCTATTTTTAAATTCAACCTGAAGAGCTTCCTGATAGACAGGTTCGAGAAAACCACATCCTAATGAATTATGGACTTCCATACAAGCGCCTATAATCTTATAACTTTCTTCTTTATAGAGGATATCCATTGTGTGGTCAGTGCTTTTTTGTCAACGAATTATTTGAGTCAACGAATTGAACGAATTAAACAAATTAGTATCAATTTATTCGTGTAATTAGTGTAATTCGATGATGTTTTTGGGGTCAACGGATTATTTATTTTGTCAACGAATTGAACGATTTCTTTTGTCAACGAATTACTCGAATTTTCACGAATTATCTTGGTCAACGAATTGAACGAATTCTACAAATTTTATTAGCGGTAATTGGCGTAATTAGCGGGTAATATTTAAGTTTTGCATAGTTTTTCGATTATTTCCTGTGCATTAAGGTTAATTCTGGAGAAGGCAAACCATTTTTTACCTAAGTCTTTTAATGATGCGCCGATGTGATAAACTGTGGTGTAGTCAATAATTAAGAAACGATCGTGTGATTTGGTAAACGTTTTTACCTCTACTGTTGGATATTGGGAATTAAATCGTTTCAAATCTAATTTTAACTGGTTTGTAACTGAAGCGGTATAGATCGTGGCTGTCACTTTACTTTTTCTTTTCGACAACAAAGTCAGCACACTTTCATCAACATAATTGTCAATCAGATCAATAGATTTGGTTGCAGATTTGATTATATCCGATGCAAACTGGTAAGCATCGAATATTTGTCCTTCATAAAAAATACCTTCCTTGGGTGGCAAGTTTGTTTTTATCAGTAAATCGAATTTCTGGTCGTGCTCCAAAAGTGTTTTATCATGTTGTTTTAATTTATTTTCAATTTGCTCAAATTGCTGGTGAATAACGTATCCTTTGAGTAAATAATTTTTCAAAACTTTATTAGCCCAAATACGAAATTGAGTTCCTTGAATAGAATTGACACGATATCCGATAGAAATTATCATGTCCAAATTGTAATGGTCAGTTCTGCGGGTAACGCTTCGATTTCCTTCGATTTGAACTGTTCGGAATTTCCGAACAGTTGCTTCGACTTCCAATTCTTTTGATTGATAAATTTGCTTAATATGTTCGCTTACATTTGCTTTACTTGTGGAAAAAAGGGTGACAATTTGAGCTTGTGTAAGCCAAATGGTCTCGTCTTTAAATCTCACCTCTAATATAGTTTGATTATCTGGCGCTTGATACAAAATTATTTCACTCTGGTTGTTATCTGAATCTTTTTTCATCCCATCGGTTGATGTCGTGCTGAAGGTTTCAGGTTTCAGGTTAATTTATTTATGATTTCCAAGGCGTCAATTTCGATTTTTGAAAAGGCAAACCATAGTTCGACAGACTCACTACAGTTTTTTTACCTAAGTCTTTTAATGATGCACCAATGTGATAAACTGTGGCGAGGTTAATAATTAAGAAACGATCGTGTGATTTTGCGAACGTTTTAACTTCGACTTCTTTTTCAATTTTTTCAATGCGATGATTGATCACATAGCCTTTTAAAAGATACTCTTTCAGTATTTTGTTTGCCCATATGCAGAACTGTGTGCCGCGCAATGATTTAACCCTATAGCCAACAGATATTATGACATCAAGATTGTAAAATTTAGTTTTATACCTTTTCCCATCGGATGCAGTTGTCAAGTATTCCTTGACAACTGAGTTACGTTGAAGTTCTCCTTCATTGAAAATGTTGTTGATATGCAGGCTGATATTTTGCTTGGTAGCGTCAAAGAGATTGACCATCTGCGTTTGTGTTAACCAAACGGTTTCATCTTCTACCCTTACCTCAATTTGAAATTCAGCACTGTCAGATGCTTTATATATTACAATTTCACCTTGGCTCATAAGTGTCCACAAATTCAGTCTGGTAGATTCACGTAGATTATTTTGGTCAACAAATTATTTTTATCAACGAATTGCTCGAATTTTCACGAATTATCTTTGTCAACGAATTTCTCGAATTGAACGTTTTTTTGACAACGAATTGCACGAATTCTACAAATTTTATTAGCGGTAATTGGCGTAATTAGCGGATAATTTTTTTGTCAATTTATTTAATCTGCGGTCTAATGCTATTGAAAGTCGTCAGAGGATAAACCGGATTGCCGGATTATTGAACGAAAAGTACCCATTGGTATTTCTTTTCTGGGATGAGGAACTATAACAATTTTATCATCTTTCTTATATTTACAATGACTTCCCTTTTGAGATACAAAACAGAAACCGCATCTCAATAATGCATATATTATTTTTTGTGAAGTGTGAAGAAGGTAACTTAGACATTAATATAGGTATCGCCGATCATGGTTTCGTGTATAGTTCGAAAGTTTTTCACTGCTGATTTATCCTCAAAATATAATAATAGCGCTTCCTGAAGATTATCTTTAGCTTCCTGAAAGGTTTTTCCAAAGCTTGATATGTCGACATTAAGACATTGGGAAACATAATACCTGCCCTCTTTATATACTATGTATTTCAGAGATTTCATTTTTATAAGATTTTGATTGGTAAAGATAATTCAAATAATTATTCAGTCCAGGAATTCACCGTCGGCAGATACGCAGATTTCAACGAATTATTATTGGTCAACAATTAGCAAGTTAAACAAATTAGCATCAATTTATTCGTGTAATCAATGCAATTTGATGATGTTTTGGGATCAGCGAATTAGTCAACGAATTATTTTTTTGTCCGCGAATGACACGAATTAAACGAATTGTCATTAATTTATTGATTGAAACTAATTTATTCGTGGTAATTAGTGAAATTAGTGTCATGTTTGGGGGCCATTGAATTAGCAAGGATTATTATTCGGACACGAATTACACTAATTTTCACAAATTATCTTTGTCAACATTTTTTAGTCAACGAATTATTTTTTGTCCCCGAATGACGCGAATTAAACAAATTGTTATTAATTTATTCGTGTAATTCGATGATGCCTGTTGATGATTATTTTTGATTCAGAATTTCGATGATTTTAAACCTTCGAATTAAGCATTTCATTGAAATATAGTCTTACGGAAGTACTTACTTTTTTCTTTACTGTTGTCCAGTTTTGCTTTTTTAAACACACCGGGTTCATTTCAGATTCTGCATCTTCAAAATAAGATAGCGACTTAAGTACATGCTGATAATTAACCACATTGTATTTTTTAGTATAGAAATTAAGCATATCATTCAACGAGAAAACTTCTAATAAAGCAGCAATATCGAAAAAATCTTTTTTTGCCCCACGGTTAGTAACGGCATTCAATTTCATAGCTGCGCTATCTGACAAACTGTATAGGCGTATCGTTCCGTCATTTAAATCCGGTCTAACCTGCTGGTAATTATGTGTCAAAAATTGCACCCTGACATTATTTATAATACAATTAAGTGTATTTTCCTCTATTTCGATAAATTCTTTGTCAAGCCTAAAATCAGAAGAAATCCGTTTAGTCAATTCATTGGCGTTAAATGGCTGATAAGAGAAAAAATCCAGATCAATAGATATCCTGTGTCCGAGTTGTAAGGCAAGCGCAGTACCACCTGCAAGTGCAAAACCGGAAAGATAATCCTTAGAAAACAACTGGTTTAGTAGTTCCAAAGTAGCTGGTTCGACTGTTTCCTGGTGAAGCATTTAAAATTCGTAGGTTTCAGATTAAATAAGACACAAGCAAAAGCAAGTGTTCTTTTTCGCAGGGAGCCTGCTTTAACGATTTCTTCTTTAATTCTCTTTTTACCATAATACCGGATTATTTCAATCAGATCGCTGAGCGAACCATAATCGAAAACTTTTGAAATAATATAGGTACTGTATTTTTGATATTCTTCTGCTGTTTTCTCAAAATGAACATCCCAGAATGGAACGGAGGATATATCGGGAAGCTTTTTCAATTTTAATGTTGTATAAAAAACAAAGATAAAGAAATATAAGCAAATTAAAAAGGATCAGCAAATAAAGCGAGTTTTTTGTCAACGAATTGCACGATTTTTCTGTCAACGAATTACGCAAATTAAACGAATTGTTATTAATTGATTAATTGATTGAAAGTAATTTATTTGCGACAATTAGCGTATAATATTCTGGGTCAGCAAATTACCCCAATTTTCACGAATAATCTTTGTCAACGAATTACACGAATTCTACAAATTTTATTAGCGGTAATTGGCGTAATTAGCGGATGATTTTTCAGTCTGTTTCCTTCGTATGAGGCTTGTCAACAAAAGCAATCCGGCTACCTTGTTCGATAGTTTTCATTACCACATCTTTCAGGTTCTTTTCAGAGGTTTCTGTTTTAGTCATTGCTTGCTTAAGTTGTATTTCAAGGTCTTTTATCTTGTTTTCCAGCGCTAATATCTGTTGTTCCTTCAATTTTACTTCAGAAGAATAGTCCTTTTGCAAAATCTCTTTTTCAAATTTAAACTGGGAAGTAAGACGATCTGTAACTTCTTTTTCGCTTTGTTTAATGGCTTTCTGAAGTTCATCAGGAAACTTTTCGACTTTTATCTTTAATTCGGAATACTCTGTCTCTTTTGCAAGAATGGTCTGTTCCCGTTCCTTGTATTCCTTATCAAAAGTTTGCTGTTTTTCAGCCAGCGCTTTATCCAAAGCGGATTTTTTTTCATTATAGGAATCTTCGTCTTTCTTACGTTTTATCGTAAGGGTATAGGTATACTCCTCCTCTTCGCGTTTACGTTCTTTTGCCGTTTTTTCCTTTTCTTCTTTCAGCGTTAATTCATGAATCGTCTTTTCTTTATCCCAATTTTGACGCTTTTCTGATATTTCCTTGTCGAAAGCTTCCTTTTTTTCGCTTAATTCTTTATCAAAAGCTTCTTTCTTTTCTTTTTGTGCCTGAAGTAATGCAGCCAAAGAATCGGTTTCGGCTACAATTCCGTAAAGGTTTTCCAGAGATTGTTTCTCGTTTGCAGTAGCTTCCTTTAGAGACGATAATTTTTTGTGCTCTTCAACAAGTGATTTTTCCAACGTATCAAGTGAACGGGTAATATCCAATTTTAGATTGGTAATCCCTTTAAGAATGTTTTCTTCTGATAATGAAGATGCAACATTTCCGGAGGCTTGCTTTGATTCTGCAAGTTTGGTTTCTTTCGGGCTTTCCTGTTTTTCTTCCTGAATTTTACCTAACAGACTTTCGTAAGCATCCAATATCTCCGTTTTGGTACTTAGTTTATTTACAGCCTTTGCCATACTATTTATTTTAAATTTAATAAATTATACGATTCAACACTCAGTTTTATAAGGGCATCCATCATCATCTGATTTTGATGAGCATCTTTTTTATCAGAGATATAGAGTTCTCCCATCATTTCATTACAGCGTAATAATTCTTTACATTTTCCTTTCCATTTGAGATCTTCCACCGTAAGTGCGATGAGTTCAAAAGCTCTTTCGTAGGCCAAGTTTGTTTCTTGTGTAAGTTGATTATTTATACAGTTTTGGGCACGATTTAACTCATTGGCAATCATTAGCAATTGTTTCCCTTTCGAAAAGGTGCTCCATTTTTCTACTGAAAGTGTTTTATGGTAGATCAAGGGATACATTAGATAAATTAATTAATCAATTAATAATTCATTAACGATTTGTTTGATAGCATTTTGAATGTCAATATCCTGAACTTCCATACTTCGGTTATTTTGTGAAGGGCGAATGTTAATAAAAGACGTGTATTCCAAAAAACCATCGCTGTTTTTTTTATCCGGATAAATGTTTGCTCCCCAAAGATATTGTTGCGAAGAACCATTTTCAAGCATTAATGATTCAATATCAGCATGTAGCTCAGCATCAAGGCCAACTATTTTACGTTCAACATCAACGACTATTTTCATCATTTCCGTTAAATCTGTTTCCCTGTTTTCCCAAAGAAATAAAAGCGAGGTCGGTTGATCAATTAGCTTCATTTATTTTCTCATAATATTTAACCCTTATCCTTGCTTCAAGCTCAGATTTATATGCAACTTACCGTTTCACTTTTGTTTTCAGGCTTTGCCCTTTTTCTGATTCTTCCTGACGGCTTCGCGGGATTAGCTGTCATCGAGATCTTCCCGAGTCGCTTCGCTCTCGGGACAAGCCGCCTATGGCTTCGCCCTCTCAGTTACAGGGAAATTTGTAACCTACGGGAAATGAGTTAGTTTTTAAATTTACTTTTTAACTGTTCGAAGGTTAAAAAGCGTTTATTAATTATTTTCCCACAACAGCAAAGTATCCGTTTGGGGATAACTCTGGAATTCGGAAGGGGAAAGAATGATATATCTTATTTTTCGCCGGATCATAGATTCGGCTTTTTCTATTAATTGCAAAAGATAGTTTTTATCAATGTCGGAACCTATGATTAGGAGGTCAATTACTGTGCTATTGATGCCCCTGGCAAAACTTCCGCCAAGCAGTACTTTCAGTACTCCGCCTAACTTATGGGCGATTTCCTCCACTATGGTATCGAGCCCATAATGTTTTAACACGATGTTATGGATGTCGCTAAAAAGGGGATGCTGAATATTTGCGGAAAACATTTTTTTATTTCCCATGGAAGCAGAGCTTAGCAAGCCTGCCTGCTCAAAACGGTTCAATTCGAGGCGTATTGCATTGGTAGATTCTCCAAATTCAGATTCCAGATCGCGAAGATAGGACGAGGTGGAACTGTTGAGGAAAAACTTCAACAGGAGTTTTAGACGCGTTTGTGAACTGATTAAAGTGTCGAGCATAATTTCAGGGTAAATTTATCTATCTATAAATTATAGCATTAATTACATTCATCAATTGAGTAAAAAAAGTACTCAAAGTTATAAATAAATTCTATTAAATCTCCAAACTTTACTAAATATTTTTACTATTCGTTCACTTTTCAATGTATTATATTGTTTATTAAACAATTGCATTATGATATTTTTTCCACAAAACCAACAGGTACGGTTAGCAATAACGTATGCCCAATGTGCTCAATCTGAATCTTAATCTTTTTATTCCCTTTATATTCAATCATTTCACCATGTAAACCAATAAAAGGTCCCTGTTTTACAACTATGGGTTCTCCAGCTTCCAGTTTTTCTGTAGTAATTTCAGTTTCGGCTCCGGAAGCCATGGCTAATTTCAGTGTTTCTATTTGCCAGTCGGGTATGGTAGCAGCCCTACCTTCAAAAAAGATATAGCGTACAATCCCATTAACATTCAGAACATTAAAATATTCCTTTTCAGTTATTCTAACGAAGATATACGAATTGATCAACGGGACTTCCACCCATTTTTTACGGTCTTTCCACTGGTGTAACCGTCGTTGCAAGGGCAAATATGCTTCTATACCCGCATCCTGAAGCAGTTTTAAAGCTTTTTTTTCGGCACGTGAAACGGTATAACAGGCGTACCAATGGTAAGGATGTGTGTTAATTTTTATTTGTTCGTCCGCTTTATTCAAAAGGTAAAAATTAAGGATTTACTTTTTTGCAGCCAACGGGTGATATTCGCCTATAAGTCCGACAGCCTGTGCATTACGTATTTCGTAAGCCATTTCGATGCATGGGCGGGCATGTTCCAGGCCGAAACCGTTGCCATTGATTATTTGTTTGTACGATTCGGTGTGCAATTCGGTAAAGCCTCCGCTAAACTCAATTTCTTTACCATCCACAGTAATAGAGCGATAGGTACGTTGTCCTTTCTGTTTGATCTCTGCGGGTATATTTTCATAATCCACACTCAAAAACCAACGGACGCGGGCATGTTCCAGATCAATATAACCTGCGGCTTTATCGGGCTGGCTTAGATGGACGATGCTTTGTTTAACCTTGCCAAAGATCCAGATGAGCATATCGAAGAAATGAATTCCGATATTGGTAGCTACGCCACCCGATTTTGCGCTATCGCCTTTCCAGGAAATAAAATACCATTTGCCACGGCTTGTAATATAGCTTAAATCGATATCATAGACTTTATCCTTGGGTCCATTTTCGATTTTTTGTTTTAGTTCAAGCAGAGCAGGATGAAGGCGAAGTTGCAGGATGTTAAAGATTTTTTTGCCCGTTTCCCTTTCTATCTGGTTTAATGCATCCACATTCCATGGATTTAATACGAGGGGCTTTTCGCAGATCGCATTGGCATCATTCCGAAGGGCAAGGCGTATGTGAGCATCATGCAGGTAGTTGGGTGAGCAAATGCTGACAAAATCAATTTTTTGTTCTCCCTTGCGGCGAAGTTTATCCAAATGACGGTCAAAACGTTCGGATTCCGTAAAAAAAGAAGCCTGAGGAAAATAGCTGTCGATGATGCCCACACTGTCGAATTTATCGAGGGCGGCAATCAGGTTGTTATGAGTTTCTTTGATGGCTTTCATGTGGCGTGGAGCAATATAGCCGGCAGCGCCGATGAGACCAAAGTTTAATTGATTTTCAATGGTATTCATTTCAATTTCTATTCGTTAAATTTTTCTCAAATCTATAAAAAATTACAACATAAATCAATCCGGATGGAAACCTTAATGATTTATTAACTGCTAACGGGAAATCATTGTGCTATATTACCTCAATGCAAAAATAGCAATTCGAAAAATAAGTATTTCAGAACATAAGTGTTCGCAGGGGTTTTGAAACCATTCGTTAAAAAAGTAAAAAGCTTTTTACTTTTTGACAGGTTGACCTATAATTTAAGGTTTATACGTGTTATTGGGTACTGAATTTTCGACAGATAAATTGAATTTTTTTGGATATTTAGCATTCTTGGTTCGGTAAAAAGCTTCAATTTGGGCGAAATCGTCTTTAAAATTTCCTGAAGGGTAGAGTATACCTCCTATTCCACCTTCTTTTTTTGCATAATCAAGATAACCAAGGACGATGGGAACGTTTGCCAACAAAGCAATGTGATAAAACCCTTTTTTCCAATGAGGATTTTTTTTACGGGTACCTTCAGGAGTGATCAGAATAACAAGGGATTCGCGTTTGGAAAATTCATCAGCGACAAACTGGATAAGATTATTCCGTTTGTCGCGGTCAACGGAGATATATCCTTTTTTTTTCATCAGCAGACTGAGAGGAAAGAAAAATAACTCCTTTTTGATAAGGATTTTGGGATCTATTTTCTTTAGAATAAAACACAGGTATCCAATAAAAAAATCCCAGTTACTGGTGTGCGGGGCAACAATCAGCACACATTTTTTAACTTCGGGAGGTATGGCTCCAAAAAATTTCCAACCGGAAAGCCTTACAATCTGTTTTGATAAAAATCGAGCTAATGACATGATTCAGTGTTTGGTCGTATCAATATAATTGTCCATGCTAAGGCAAACTTCTGAAGCAAGGTCAATAGCAAAATGCAGTATTTCTTTCCATCTTCCGGACGGGATAGTGGTTAAATCTTTTTTCAGAATTCTATTCATATGTAAACCGTATACAACACCAGAATTAAACGTATCGCCTGCTCCAATAGTACTTACCGGCCGAATTTCTTTTGAGTCCAGATGCAAGTCAAGCCCCAAAGTATAAAGATCAACTCCTTTGCTGTTCCGGGTTAGGATAAGAATTGGCGATGGACGATGGACGATGGAGGATTGTGCTATTTCTGTGTTTTTCACAATTTTATCAAAACATTTACCGGCATCATCTTCATCAAAAATGAGTTTAAAATCTTCATCGGAAGCTCTGATGATATCGGCGAAAGCCATGTTTTCCAAAATAAAAGGCTTTAATTCCGGTAATTGGTGAAGATGAGGCTTACGGAAGTTGGGATCATAAATAATGACAGTGTCGTTTTCACGAGCCTTTTCGAGCAAAGCCATGACAATCTTACGGTTTTCCTTTTGAATGGCATAAAAAGACCCGAAGAGAAAAATATCACCGGAGTGAAAATCCGGCAAGGAAATACTGCTTTCTGTCTGCACTGTCTGGCGATAAAACTGATAGTGCGCATCGTTTCTTTCGTCCAGAAAAGCCAGTGCAACCGGGGTTTTCCCACTATTGTGATTCACCAAAGCGGTGCTAATTCCATTATCGTGCAGAAAATCATCAATCAAATCCCCCACCCTGTCGTTGGCATATTCGCTGATAAAACTTACCGGCAGCCCCAGTCGGCCCAGGCTGATGCTTGCATTAAGCATGGAGCCGCCGGGAGTTGAAGAAACGGCAACGTTATTCCGGAAAAGAATATCTAAAACGGTTTCTCCTAAGGTGTAAATCATCTGAAAACGAAGCTATAGTAGTTTATTTTTTCTTTTCAGGGAGCAACACTGTCCGCACATAATGATCGCGTTTCATAAAATTTTGAGCCGCAAGCTGCAAATCAGAAATGGTGATGGCGTTGACCCTTTCGTTGAAATCAGGAATTGTGGTTAAATCATCACCATTAAAATAAGATGATTCAATTTTTTCGAGCCAATAGCTATTGGTATTCACGTCAGTTTCATGTTCGCGGATAAGCAATTCCTTTACCTTGTTCAGATCAACGAGCGTTGGGCCTTTTTTCTGAATTTTTTTAATCTCTTTAAAAACGGCTTTGGTCAACTTATCGGTATTTTTTGGCGAACATCCGAAAATGGTCATGATGGAATATTCGCTTCGTGGATATTTATCCACCATCAACTGTACCTGAGGAGAATATACTCCGCTCATTTTTTCGCGTATAACTTCGAGAAGTTTGATAGACAGAACTTCCTTCAACATGCGAAGTTCCATTCTGTTTTTATCGTTCCACTCGAACTTACCTGCCATGACAATTCCCACCATACTTTTGGGTTCGGTACCTTTATAAATACTAACGTCTTTGATTCCTTCGGGAAACTCGGGGCTAACATCTTTCCAGGTTTCCGTACGATGAGTTACAGGCAAGCTACCTATATAGGATTGAACCACCGGAAGGATAGAATCAATGGCAAAATTGCCCACAATAAAAAACGTAAAATCACCGGCATCGGCAAACCTGTCCTTATAAATTTCAAACAGCTTAGCCATCTTTATCTGATCGAGTTGTTCTTCGGAAGGGATGACAATAACCCTCGGACTACTCTGGGCACACGTACGCATCAGTGTGTCGTAGAAGGCAATCATCGGATTGTTTTTAATGAATTTCAACTGATTTTTGGTCTTGGAAAGAAAAGTTTTAAGCACGGTGGTATCCTGACGGGGCGCTGTAAAATAAAGATAGGTAAGTTGCAACATGGTTTCAAAATACTGAGGGGCAGCGCTACCACTAAAGCCTTCTTTCACATCAGAAATATATGGATTTACTTTCAGTACTTTACCTTTCAGCTTCTTTTCCAATTCCACATTGTCGAATTTGCCCACCCCGCTCTGGCTGACAATCTGCGAGGCAAAAAAAGATGACATAAAATACTGGTCGGGATATAGGGAATTACCGCCGGGACTGACTGCCGAAAAAAGGATTTCATCATTTTTGAAAACGGTAGGCTTCATCACCACCCGGATTCCGTTGGCAAGTGTTATTTCCGTAAAACCATACTCCTTGTTTTCCACACGTTTACTAACTTTTGAACCGGCTAAAGATTGGCTAAACAATGGCGCTTCGCTGAATTTATCCACATAAGCCGTAAGTTCCTGCGTAGTGGAATTTTTTAAAATTTCGAGGACTTTTTCCTTCGATGGTATCTGAATGCCTTCTTTCTGGGGAGCCGTAATCAACAAAGCAATATTATCATCGCTTACCCATTGTTTGGGAAGGACATTTATATCAGCCAATTGTATATCTGGCAACAGGCTTTTTACCATTTCCAGTTCATTTTTGGGCCCGGGAATGGGTTTGGCATCAAGATAATTATTCAGATAATCAGAGACATACTCAACGGATTCGGTTTTGTCGGATTCTTTGGCAGCTTGTTCGTATTGCGAAAGGATTTCCTCTTTCTGACGTTCCAACTCGGTAGCAGTGAAACCAAAGCGTTTTACCCTTTCATTTTCGGCAAGCAGAGTTTCCAGACCTTTTTCTATTTGATTTTCTTTAACCAAAGCCACGGACACATAGGCGTCCTGGGTGCGGGCAATAAAATCGCCATAACCGGTATATGCATAAACAAAAGGAGCATCCGGCTTTTGCATAATTTCATTTAAACGGTTGTTAAGCATGCCATTGTATAAGTCCTGCATCACCACATAGCGAAAATCGCCTACGGTATTCACCGGCTGACGCTGATGTTTATAAAAAACGGATACCATGTTGTTGGTGGCTTCCTTGTCGGTTTCGATGGCTATAAGCGGTTCTTTATTATCGGGAATACCATATTCGGTGCGTTTCTTTTCGTTGGACGGATTGGTAAGCTGGGAGAAATGAGTTTTAATTTGATTCTCGGCTTGCTTCACATCCACATCACCTACAATGACAACGGCCATCAGGTCGGGACGGTACCAGTCATAATAGAAATCTTTAAGTGTTTGGTATTTAAAATTTTTAATAATTTCCGGTTTGCCGATAGGTAGCCGTTCGGCATAGCGTGAATCTTTAAGAATCACCGGAATATAGCGTTTCATCATCCGGTCGTCGGCACCCAGACCCAGACGCCATTCTTCGGTAATGATGCCCCGTTCCTTATCTATTTCTTTATTATCGAGGGTAAGATTATGAGCCCAGTCCTCGAGCACCTGATAGCCTTTTTCCACCAGATCTTCCTTGTCGGAAGGAACCTGAAGCTGGTAAACCGTTTCGCCAAAACTGGTATAAGCATTTAAATTGGGACCAAATTGTATACCCAGCGATTGCAGGTAACTGACAAGTTCATTCTTGGGAAAATTTTTGGTTCCGTTGAAGCACATGTGCTCGGTAAAATGAGCCAGTCCCTGTTGTGTTTCGTCTTCATAAAGCGATCCGGTGTTGACTGCAAGCCGCATCTCCACACGATGTTCGGGCTTGGCATTTTTGCGGATATAATAGGTTAAACCATTATCTAACTTACCCATCACTACATCCGGGTCTACAGACAGTGGTTTTGAGAAATTGACATTCTCCTGAGCGAATAAACCTGAGGTGATAAGCCAGGAAAAAGCAATAGCTATAAAACAAATAAGATTTTTTTTCATTCGTTATTATTTTTAGGTGAAATTAAATTTATCCCAAAGCCGGGCTGTTTTTATTAATTCTATTATTGATGTAACCGTTTTCAAATTACAAAATCCAAACAACTATCAACCATCAACTATCAACTATCAACTAAATTAAAAGTCTATTTCCAAATCCAGTGTTTTTTTAAGATTAATCAGTTCAGGATTTTTTTCAGCCATTTTATTAAACTTTTCCTGTGGGGTATACGGCTTTGCCTTTTCCTGAACCAAAACTATTTTTGTATTAAGCTGAATCTGAGAATTATTTAGTTTACTTCGTAAAAAACCCAATAAATCGGCTTTCCGGAAAATGATCTCATCTTCCTGCACCTTATTATCAATCACCAATTCTATCAAAAAGTTGTCTTTCAACTCAGGTTTACGTTTGGTAAGGGTGCTGAAGAAATTAGGTGATTCCTTTTCGATGCTTGCGGCAAACTCATCCCATAATTTTTCAAGTTGACTCTGAGTAAATTCCGTTGCCGGCTGGTAGATTGCCGGTTGGTTTTCTTCTGCAACATCGGCCGGTTTCTCCTCTTTTACAGGATTAATCTTTTGACTAATCGAAATACCTGTGGAAGGAATAAATACTGGTTTTGATACCGGTTCCGGTGTTGTCGCCACAGGTTTGGGCTGTTCGCTTTTAGGATGGTTTGAAGCGGTGGTCGCAGGCGCAGATTTTGGGCTGAACCGAGGCTCTTCCTCCGAAATTTTTTTCTCCTTTATGGGAATAATTTTCTCCGGAGCAACGGATAAATTACCGGAAACGATAGAGCACATCTGCATGAGAGCTATTTCGAGGCTCAATCGTTTATTATTGCTGTTTTTAAAATTAACATCACATTTATTGTTGATTTCCAAGGCTTGCAATAAAAATGGAATGCTACAACGAGCAGATTGCTCAAGGTATTTGTTTTTATAGGATGCACTGACCTCAAGGAGCTTAATGGTAGATTCATCGCTACTTACCAATAAGTTACGAAGATGTTCGCCCAGACCGGTCAAAAAATGCTGTCCGTCGAAACCGTTTTCTATAATTTCGTTTAATGTAAGCAGGCAATGAGGAATATCCGAAGCGAGGAAAAAATCGGTGATCCGGAAATAAAACTCCAGATCAAGGACATTGAGGTTTTCAATAACCGAATCATAGGTAAGATGGTTCCCCGATGAATTGACCAGCTGGTCGAAAATGGATAATGCATCGCGCATCGCTCCGTCGGCTTTTTGAGCAATCACATGAAGCGCCTCGGGATCGGCAGTAATATTTTCGTTTGCAGCTACATAAGCCAACTGTTTAGAAATATCTTCCACATTGATACGCCGGAAATCGAATACCTGGCAACGTGAAAGTATGGTAGGAATAATTTTATGTTTTTCGGTTGTAGCCAGGATAAATTTTGCATAAGCAGGCGGCTCTTCCAGCGTTTTAAGAAACGCATTGAATGCCTGCGACGACAGCATGTGAACTTCATCGATGATATATACCTTGTACTTACCAATTTGTGGGGGAACACGCACCTGATCAACCAGGTTACGGATATCATCCACGGAATTATTGGATGCGGCATCTAATTCAAAAATATTGAACGAACTGGAAGTATTAAACGAAACACAGGACGGACAAACATTACAGGCTTCCAGATTTTCGGTAGGATGTTCACAATTGATGATCTTGGCCAGAATGCGTGCACAGGTAGTCTTGCCCACACCTCTTGGGCCACAGAACAGAAAAGCCTGAGCTAATTGCTTATTTTTTATGGCATTGATTAAAGTTGTAGTGATGGACGACTGGCCCACAACCGTAGTAAAAGTTAATGGACGGTACTTGCGTGCCGATACAATAAAATTCTCCATTGATTAAAGTAAGTTTTCAGATTTTGGAAATTCAAAAATACTAAACTTTTTTCACGTATAGCTTTTTTTATTATCTTGCTGCCAATTTAGCTCAAAATAAATGCTACTTGTTTATATACCTAAAATTACCAATCGCTGCGATTACATCTTTAAACTAATCTTTAACGAATTGCTTGGTTTGGATGTTAATCTGACGAATAACAGCGATGAATTCTTGACTTATGAAGGCCCGAAAATCAATTATTCATCCAAAGTTTTCGGCGATGAACTTTTTTTCGATTCAGCTACTATTCTTTTTGAAACGGGTATCAAAGTACAGGAATTGCGATTCATTCCCTTTGCCGGCGCCGGCGCTTTTTTCCCGGTTTACAACAAAAAATCCGCTTTGCCTTTCGACCCTTTTGCCGCTTCCTTTTATCTGGTTTCACGCTATGAGGAATACTTCCCTTTTATTCAGGACAGGTACGACCGGTTTGAAGCCAATCAAAGCATAGCCTACAAAAACGATTTCTTAAAAAAACCGGTTGTCAATATTTGGGCCCTAAAAATCAAGGAAATATTATTAAAAAAATTCCCTGCACTTTGTTTTCCGGAAAAGAATTACCAGTTTATTCCAACCATAGATGTGGATGCCGCCTGGTCGTACAAGCAAAAAGGAGTTGTACGTTCGCTGGGCGGATATTGCCGTTCCCTCCTGAATCGTGATTTTTCGGAAATCATACGACGCACTAAAGTTTTGGCAAACATAATCCCCGACCCTTTCGATACTTTTACGTATCAACTTGAACTTCAAAAAAAACATAATCTTAAGCCTATCTATTTTGTGCTTTTCGCCGAATATGGTTTAAACGACAAAAACATACCCATTAACAATCCTAAATTTCACATTTTAGTTAAAACCTTATCCGATTATGCTGAGGTAGGTATACATCCATCTTACGGATCCAACACCAATCCGAAAAAATTGCAGATGGAAGTCAAAAATCTTTCTAAGGTTCTGAACAAAGAAATAACGCGAAGCCGTCAGCATTTCCTGAAACTCACCTTCCCTACTACCTACCGCAATCTTATCAATCTTGATATTTCCGACGATTATACCATGGGCTACGCCAGCGAAACCGGCTTCCGCGCCGGAATCTGCGATTCATTTCTTTTCTACGATATTGATCAGGATGCGGTTACGCCCTTGCGAGTACATCCTTTTGCCGTTATGGATGGAACGCTTCAGAATTATAAAAACATTTCCGCTGATAACGCACCGGCTCACCTCAAACAGCTTATTGATGAAGTAAAAGCCGTCAACGGAACTTTTATCAGCTTGTGGCACAACCAATCCTTAAGCGACCTTGATGAATGGACCGGATGGCGGGCTGTATATGAAGAGATGATTGAACTTGCCCATGATTAAATATCTGAAACATCACGAAATTGACAAGCAACGATGGGACGATTGCATCAACCATTCCGCCAACGGCCTGATTTATGCCTTGTCGTGGTATCTCGATGTGGTTTGTCCTGATTGGGAGGCCTTAATAAAAGATGATTATCAATACGTTTTTCCCCTGACGCCGGGAAAGAAATATGGTATCGGTTATTTATACCAACCCTATTTCGCCCAGCAATTAGGTGTTTTTTCTGTCCATCCTATCCATGCTGTAATTACCGGAATGTTTATCAGCGCCATTCCTAAAAAATATCGTCTGGTAGAAATTAATCTCAACGAATCTCAGGGTATACTAACAGAAAATCCGGTTTGGGATACAAATGACAAAAAAATGAGGTTTATCCAGAATCTCAACCTTAAGCTTTCGTTAAGCCAAACCTACGAAGAACTTTTGAGCCGGTATTCGCAAAATACCAAACGCAACCTCAAAAAAGCACGGGAAGCGGGAGTAAGTATTGTCAATACTACGCCTGTTACAGAAATCATTGAGATGTTCAGACAACATCGCGGCAAAGACATCGAAAAAATGAATGATCAGGCATATGCTATTTTACAGTCTCTTGCAACAGGATGCAACCAAAGAGGATGCCTCAGGATTTTGGGGGCTATGGCCGACGGAAAGTTATGCGCCGGAGTGGTTTTTGTAAGCTGGCACCAACATCATATCCTGCTGTTTTCGGCCGTCAATACTCAGGCTCGCCACAACGGAGCCATGTCGCTGCTCGTTGATTCATTTATAAAGGAACATGCCGGAAGCGATGGCATTTTGGACTTTGAAGGTTCCAATGATGTTAATTTGGCACGATTTTATCGCAGTTTTGGTTCTGCCGAAAATTTCTATGATTCTCTCCGCATTAACCATTTACCTTTTATAGTAAAAGCTGGGTTGTTTCTGCTCAGAAAAAAATAAAAATTCGTCATTTGAAACCGGAATTTGTAAATAATAAACGCCTACCTTTGTTCAGTTAGATTTTATTCTAAATTATTAAACAAGCAAAGCCATGTTTAAAATTCTTGGAAAACAAAATTCTATTCTGAATCAATTTATTTCTGAAATAAGAGATTCTGAAATACAGAAAGATAGTCTTAGATTTCGGCGAAATTTGGAACGTATAGGCGAAATTTTTGCTTACGAAATCAGCAAGCAACTCGAATATGAAACCCGTGAAGTAATAACTTCACTTGGAACCGCCGAAGTACCCGTACTGAAACATCAGCCGGTTCTGGCTACCATACTTCGTGCAGGGCTGCCTTTTCACCAGGGATTACTAAATTATTTCGATAAATCGGACAATGCCTTTGTTTCGGCTTACCGCAAACATCGTAAAGATGGTAGCTTTAACATCCAGATTGAATACTCTTCCAGCCCGGATCTTACCGACCGTGTGCTAATATTATCGGATCCCATGCTTGCCACAGGAGCTTCTATTGCTTTAACTTACAAAGAATTATTAAATAACGGGAAACCCGTTCATACCCATATTGTTGCCATATTAGCCAGTGCCGAAGGAGTAGAATATGTAAAACGCCACCTTTCAAAAAACGACATAAGTCTTTGGGTTGGCGCTGTGGATGAAGAAATGACAGCTCAGGCATATATCGTTCCCGGGCTTGGCGATGCCGGTGATTTAGCTTTCGGGAAAAAACTATAAAATTCGCACAGATTATCCGTTTAGCCTTTCTCACTTTTTGCCTTTCGCGATGAAGGAAATTCGTTTATTGTTACGATTTTTCCCTTTTTGTCAGCTTTAAACAATAAGGCCTGATTTTTGTTTATTTCCTGTATACGCCAGGCTTTTTAATTTGCTATAAACTTCTTTTAATGACTTTTATTTTTTTTACCGTTAAACTGATTTTTAAACTATTGGAAGTATTATTCCTCAGTAGTTTTAAATTTCTGTTTGCTCCCCCGCTGGCTTTTAAACTGGGACTCACCTTTTTTCAAACCTTTTTAACCACTTCTGTTGGAGGCATTTTAGGTGTGCTTTTCTTTTATTACCTAAGCGAAGGTTTGATAGTTTTATGGCGAAAGCATTTTTCAACCATTGCGTCATGGTTCATTTCACATCCCAACCGCCGGAATTTTCCGTATCTGCACTTAGGTTCGCTAAGGCGAAATAAAAAGAAGGTTTTCACTTTCCGTAACCGCACGCTTGCAAAAATCCGCACCAATTATGGTTTATTGGGCATCATCATTTTAACGCCTGTGGTTTTATCCATTCCATTGGGTTCTTTTTTAGCTGCGCGTTATTATTATTCCCTGAAAACACTTTGTTTCTTAGGCATATCTGTTTTTGTCTGGTCTATCATACTATCTTCGGTTCTTGTGTTTTTCTGATTTTTAAAGGAATTGCGATTATTTGAAAAATTTCATGTATGTTTGCTTTAAAATCAAACTTCGATGAATAATCTTGTCAAGGAAAATATTAAGATATCACTTTATTCCATAAAAAGTCATCTTTTACGCACCATTCTCACCATTTTAATCATTGCTTTTGGGATAATGGCTTTAGTTGGCATTTTAACAGCCATTGATTCGATAAAATACTACCTTAACCAGAATTTCACCATGATGGGAGCCAATACCCTGTCTATCCGTAACAGAGGTATGCACGTGCACATGGGCGATCAATCCAACCGCCCCAAAAATTACAGGGTTATTACCTATCAGGAAGCCATGGATTTTAAAAACTCTTTTCACTTCCCGGCAGCAACCTCAATTTTTGTTTATGCTTCGCGTGCTTCCACCCTCAAATTTGGTTCCAACAAAACCAATCCCAATATTCCCGTTATCGGTTCCGACGAAAATTATCTGATAACCTCAGGAAACGAGATTTCCAAAGGGCGAAATTTTACAGCAAATGAAATATTTTATGGATCACACGTGGCTATCATTGGCAATGACTTAGTCAAAACCCTTTTTACCCAAAAAGAAAATCCTTTGGGGCAAATAATTTCTATAGGACCAGGAAAATACAAGGTTGTAGGGTTGTTAAAAGAAAAAGGTTCTGGCATAGGATTTAGCAGCGATAACTTGTGTATTCTTCCGTTAACAAATGTACGTCAATATTTTCCGCAACCAAACGTTTCCTATACAATAAACATCACAACCAATAATCCCAATTCAATTGATCCAGCTATGGGAGAAGCTACCGGATTGTTCCGTATTATCCGGAAAGTAAAAATAGGCGAAGAGGATAATTTTGATATATCCAAAAGTGATAATCTTGCCAAAATGCTTTTCGACAACCTGAAATATCTTCGGCTGGCGGCTACCATCATCGGTTTTATTACACTTATCGGTGCAGCTATTGGACTGATGAACATCATGTTGGTTTCCGTTACCGAACGCACTCAGGAAATTGGTATCCGAAAAGCCATAGGCGCCAAACGCAAGACCATCAAACGGCAATTTCTGATTGAAGCCATTGTCATCGCTCAATTGGGAGGATTGCTGGGAATTTTTCTGGGAATAATGATTGGCAACATTATCTCATTGTTAATCAAAAGCAGTTTTATTATCCCCTGGCTGTGGATTATCAGTGGAGTTGTGCTGTGTTTTGTCGTGGCGCTTATTTCGGGTATAGTGCCTGCCACCAAAGCCGCCAACCTCGATCCTATAGAATCGCTCAGATATGAATAAAAGGATCAATAAATTCCGTTTTACTTAACGGAATAAATGGATTCTATTCCGATGAGCTTGTCCATAAAAGAACCAGGTTCGCGGTAATAAACCCGGATGGTATAATTGTTTTCTGTTTCAAAATGATTACCTTCGATAAAGGTTTCATCGCCGGTTTTTCCATTTTCCAACCAAACATACTGATAATTATAATATCCCTGTTTCAACAGCAATGTTGCTTCATACTGCGATTTGTTAAAATTATATTTCATTTCTGCTTCGGGCAGATATTGCCAGTAAACCATTCCGCCAAATACATAAATATTACCTCCAACCATGGGCGCAGAATAGGGCAAGCAAAAGTGTACAACACAATAATCTGATTCGGTTTCCGAATTATCGCCATCCTCGGTTTTTATAAGGTATAAACCGTCAATATCTTTGTCGCTAAAGTACGATTTAAACGTGCGTCTTTCGTCGGGCAGCAAGTAAACCTGATAAGCCGTATCAAAATTCAGCCTCTGCACTCTGTCCGATTGATACCTGAGACTTTTAATATCAAAATGACGGAATTCATTTCCCCCATTGAATTCATTTCCTTCATCATAATCATAATTCAGAACATTGCCCAGTATCGTTTTAGGTCTTAAGCCGTTAATGGAATTATCCCATCGTCCGTTCTGGGAAACAATTACTTTCAGGTTCTGATAATTAGATATCGGATAATTCAGCGTATTAATATTAAATACGATCCGCTGGCGGATATCTCTTTCGGCAGGAACTAAAGATCTGTTAACTGTTGCCGAAACAGAAACTTTGGGGTCAATAATCATAAAGCGACGGGTAAAAACAATATTATCAGGATCACTTTCCTCAAAAACTTCCAGAAGATAATTTCCATCCCGGGTAATTTGAAAATTATCGGAAGGAAACACTAAATTATAGTGTGTGTATTTTATGGTCGTATTGAGCGAAAACCGGTAATCGGTAATATAATCACTGGTAAACCCCTGAATATAATCAGAGGATTGCACATCGCTTGGATACCAATCGGCAGTACAATGGATTACTGTGAATTTATAGCGTTTTACATCCGCATCAAAATCATCAAATGATAATTTTAACTGTTCATCTGTGTTTAACTTAATTATGGGAGGGGTAAGTTCAGCCCCCAACCTGTGTAGAAGTACGGTATGAATGGATGGTTTATAAATCACATCATTGCCAACAATTCCGTTTTCAGCCCGTATTGAACAGAAAATGAGAATAAAACCTACTAACAATAGAACTCTTGCATTATTTTTTTTCACCGGTAACTATATTAAATGATAATTTTTTATTCCCAGAAAGAAAGACTAATAAACTCAAAATCAGGCATTAATGTAAACATTATATTTTTTGGAGTATAATCCGACATAACCACTTTTAAAGAATTGAAAGGTATGATTTTTATCTAATTTAAGGTTCGCCAAAATGTTTTTATCATTGGTTTCCCTGAATTGTTTGATGTAGTTGGTAATTTCGAGAATATTTTTAGGTTCATCATACTTGAGTAAAAAATCTAATACCAATTTTCTGATGGTTGCCGTTTGGATATAGCTCCAGCCTTTGAGCGCATAAGTACTGGTTTTACCAATGGCTTTTATTTTTTCAATACTTAAAATAGAAGATCTTAGCGATTCAATGTTGGGCGGCCTTTTAACGGTTCGCCGGTTAAGCTCTTTCCTGATTTCATTAAGATGCAAAGGACGACCTTTATCGTTTAAAATTTCGATAATATATTCAGCTAATCTCTTGGGCGTATTGCGTTGAATAATAAATATTTTATCATCAATTTCCTTCAGTTTAAATTCGTTGATAATAATATCCCTGCAAATAGTACTGATAGGGTTAAGAAGAGTAAGATCAGAGGTATTAAGGAAGTTCTGTAGATAATCGTTTAAATTAAGTTGGTAAGTTTGGTCGTTACGATTATGCGTAAGGGCACGTATGTTTTCGTAAAAATTGCAAAAATCAAATGCAGAAGCTAATTCATTTTCAATTAAATAAAAATTTTTATCGTTTTTACAACCTTTCTGTACCAATTGATGGGTATCTTTTTTTACTAATGAAAAAATAAAGGCATAAAATTTTGGAGTAAAATTGAGCTTCTCGTTTAGATTAATGGAATCGGCGGTAAACGAATTTATTAAGCAATAATCATTGTTGAAGTTTAAATTATAGTCGAAATGATTTTGGATATAATCAATTTCTTTGAGAAAACGCATCATTGTGGCTTCGATTTCAACGGGAATTTTTTTTGAAATCTGTCTAACTCTTTCGTAGGTAATCTCAAATTTATCACCAATTGCCTGAAGTGTATATTTCTTTTTAACTTTAAAAAAACCGCAATTCGATTCAAGAATAAAAAAATCCCGTTCGGTAAACATGGTTTTAAAAGCAAGCATAATAAACTTAAAAAATTGAAACTTACCGGCATTAAAATCCTTTTTATATTCTTCCATAGCCAATGAAGAAATATTAAAATTCTCAAAGCAGAAGAATTTGAATTTTTCGAAAAGGTGATTTTCTTCATTATTTCTGGATAGTGCAGCCGGCGTTAAATTATATTTGATAAGATATTTCTGAGCAACGTCAACCAGTTCATTATTGGTTTTTTCTCCACAGTTTTTAATCATCATAAAATTGCCATGTTTGTAATAAAAGGCAATTATTTTAAAAAGGGAATCTAAGGATTCCTCCAAACATACATTGAAAGTCCTTTCAGAAAAATGTTCCATTTCCCTGATTTCAAAAAGGTGATAATTAATTATGCTTCCCGGATATTCCATTGGCTTTTCAATCCTGACATAAAAACTATACAAAGTTAATTTTTTCTTGAAAATAAAAAAATGATAATTTCAGTTGGATTTAATTCCGTCGACGAAATTCGTAACAAATAATGGCAGTGGCTATGGAAGCATTTAGCGATTCGGCATGCCCGGAAGCGTCAGAAAAAGAAGGTATTTTGATTTTTTCCGTAATGTGCGGAAGTAATTCCGGGGAGATTCCTCTCGATTCATTTCCAATGATTATAATTCCTTTTTTTTCTAACTTTTTATTAATCAAAACATCGCCATCAAGCATTGATCCATAAACGATTACACCGGAGGGAAGGTTTGCTAAAAAAGGAAAAAGCTGGGTGTAAAAAATACTGATTCTGGCAATGGATCCCATGGTTGCCTGAACTACTTTTGGATTATAAATATCCACACAATTCTCGGAACATATAATTGTTTTTATACCAAACCAGTCGGCAGTCCGGATAATTGTGCCCATGTTTCCAGGATCTTTGATGTCGTCGAGCATTAGCACCAATTCCTGGCTTATATTTTCAGGATTAACAATCAAATCTGGTACTTTGACAATACACAACACGGCAGAAGGCGTTGTCAAAGAGCTTATCATACTGATTTCACGCTCTGTAACTTCAACTATCTCAAAATCTCTACCTTCAATCGGTAAAAGATGTTCCTGTATCCAGGATGGCAAAGCAAAAACGGTAACGACTTTTAGTGAGCTGTTTATTAATTCGATAACTAATTTTGTACCTTCGGCAATAAACTGTCCGTTAGCCTTACGAAATTTAGCTAAGGTAAGAGAACGAATATATTTAGCTTGATTCTTTGAAAGCATAAAAAAATCCCGATTAAAAATCGGGATTAAAAATATAAAATTTATTTATACGTCGGTTAAAAAATTATTCGGCAAACACTTCAAAATGGATAGTTGCGCTTGCTTCTTTATGCAGAATAATTTTGGCAGAATAACTACCAAGTTCCTTAATAGCTTCTCCGTCAAGAATAATTTTTTTACGATCAACTTCGTAGTTAAATTGTTCTTTAATGGCTTCGGCGATCTGAATAGCATTAACCGAACCAAAGATTTTGCCGGTTGCAGCAGCTTTGGCGCCAATTTTTACGGTAATGTTTTCAAGAGCTTTGGCAAGTGTAACTGCTTCTTTCTTAATTTTTTCTTCCTTAAAAGATTTTTGACGCATATTTTCGTTGTGTATCTTAAGGTTGGTTTCAGTAGCTAAAGCAGCTATACCTTGAGGAATCAGATAGTTGCGTCCGTAACCATCTTTAACTTGTATCACATCATTGGTAAAACCCAAATTGTGAACATCTTTCATTAAAATTACTTTCATCGCTATTTTCCTCCTTTATTTTAATAAATCAGCAACATAGGGAAGCAGCGCCAAATGACGTGCACGTTTAATTGCCTGAGCTACTTTTCGTTGATACTTGGTCGAAGTACCGGTAATTCGGCGGGGTAAAATTTTACCCTGTTCGTTTACAAATTTTAATAAAAAATCAGCATCTTTATAGTCAATATATTTGATGCCACTTTTCTTAAAACGGCAGTATTTTTTCTTTTTAACATCAACAGCTATTGGTGTTAAATATTTTATTTCTGAATTGCCCTGGTTAGCCATTTCTTTTCAATTTTACTTGTTAAAAATTAATTTTCAATTACCTGTTCAGGAATATTTTTCACAGGAGCATTTTTTGCATTGCGTTTCTTTTCGTTATAGGCAAGAGAATGCTTGTCAAGAACGATGGAAAGATAGCGCATGACGCGTTCATCACGTTTCAATGCAACTTCAAAATCAGCTACAATATTTCCTTCTCCCTTATATTCAAAAAGATGGAAAAATCCGGTTGATTTTTTCTGGATGGGATAAGCAAGTTTACGTAAGCCCCAATTGTCTTCATAGACAATCTCTGCCCCCTTTTCTTTCAGGAATTTCTGAAATTTATTTACCGTTTCCTTCATCTGGTCATCAGACAAAACGGGAGTCATAATGAAAACGGTTTCATACTGTTTCAACATTTTCTTAATTTTAATTATTTACTAAAAATGATTTTTAAAATGGTTTGCAAAAATACACTTTTAATTTTAATCGGCAAAGAATGACCGAATTAATTTGAATTATTTATAGCCGTAAACCGGATTCTACCGGATAGCAACTGTTTGTTCAGCGCTATTAATTAATTGATTACAGATAAATTCTGCGGCTTTTCCATTGCCAAAAATTGGAGGAAACGATAAATTTTCAGAATGAATCAGGGAATCAAAAGCTTCGATAATTTTCTGTTCATCAGCATTGGCAACAATGGCGGTACCATTCTCCACGATTTCCTTCCATTCGGTTTCGGGACGGAAAATAATGCACGGTTTGCTGAAAAAATAGGATTCTTTCTGTACTCCGCCCGAATCGGTAAAAACAAGCCGTGTTTCTCGTTCAAGAGCAATCATATCGAGAAAAGAAACCGGAGGCAGAATTAAGAATCGGGGATTTCTGACTACTGAAAGGTAAAGATCGGCGGCAAGATTTTGTTTTAATAATTTTGCTGTCCGCGGATGAAGCGGCAATACGATTTGAATATCATTTTTCAATGCTATTTGATTCAGTGCCGAAAAAATAGCCGTTAAACGTTCGGGTTGGTCAGTATTATTATCGCGATGAATTGTACAAAGGGCAAAATTTTCTTTCCTTATTTGATGATCCGTAAACACCTCAGATTTTTGACGAGCTAATTCGGAAAAATGTAAGCTATTGTCGTACATCACATCGCCGCAATGAAAAATAGCCGGATTATCGTTTGAATACGGAGGTTTAGTATCTGTGCGAAAACCCTCTTTTAATAAATTCTTCAAACCGGTAGCGGTAGGTGTAAAAAGAAGTGTAGAAACATGGTCGCAGCAAATGCGGTTTATTTCTTCCGGCATGGTTTTATTAAATGAGCGCAAACCTGCTTCTATATGAGCAACCGGAATATGAATTTTGGACGCGGCAAGAGCGCCTGCAAGAGTGGAATTGGTATCGCCGTAAAGAATTACAAAATCAGGTTTTTCATCAAGCAATGCATTTTCAATACCTTCCATCATCCTTGCCGTTTGTTTTGCATGACTTGTAGAGCCAACTTTCAGGTTATAATCCGGTTGTGGAATGCCCAATTCATCAAAAAAAACCTTAGACATATTTTCATCGTAATGTTGACCGGTATGAAGGATAACTTCCGTAATCTGATCTGGAAATATAGTTTTTATCGTGCGGCTAAGTGCAGCCGCTTTAATAATTTGCGGACGAGCACCAATGACTGTGAGTATTTTAATCATTTTGAGGATTCAATAATAAATAGTAATCGTATCAGGAAGTTGCCAAAGACAAAACCAAATCCAAATTCGTAATTCGTAATTTTTAATTCGTAATTAACTAAAGCATTCCTTCGTCTGCAAAGCTATAATATTTTTCATCACCAATAATTACATGATCAAGTACAGATATATCAAGGTTATTCCCTGCTTCTTTAATTTTTTTGGTGAGTTTTATGTCGGAATCGCTGGGTTTGAGATTCCCGGAAGGATGATTATGGCATAGAATGATACAGGCGGCATTGTTTTCGATAGCAATTTTAAATATTTTTTTAGGATCAACTACCGTTCCGCTCATACCACCTTCACCAATACAGACTTTACGTAATACCTTATTGCTACGGTTTAAAAGCAACACCCAGAATTCTTCATAGGGTTTATCGGATACTTCCTTTTGCAGGATTTCGTAAGCATCGCGGCTACTGCTAATTATTTTTCTATCAAGGGCTTCAGCTTCGCGACGGCGACGTCCCAATTCGAGAGCGGCAATTATGGTGATGGCTTTGGCCTGGCCAATTCCCTTAAACTTCATCAAATCGTTGATGCTAAGTTTTGAAAGTTCAATAAGATTATCGCCGGTATGTTTAAGTATTCTCTTGGCAAGATCAACAGCCGTTTCATTTTTGGAACCTGAACCAAGTAAAATGGCTAATAATTCGGCATCGCTTAACGCAACTTTGCCTTTAAGCACTAATTTTTCGCGTGGGCGGTCGTCCTCAGCCCAGCTTTTAATGGGAAGGCTTTCGTTTGGGTACATCTTATTTTTGTTTTAATCCGGTTTAATTAAAACAAAAATACATAATCTTTTAATAAAACAGAAAGCTGTCTCAACAGTTCATCCTAAATATTTTAGAAAAACCATTGAGACAGCCTCCGGAAATTATTTAATACCAAATTCTTTTTTAATTATATCAACATAATCAAGTTTTTCCCAGGCAAAAAATTCAACTTTTTTCTTGTATGTCTGAGTCTGACCGTTTCCTTTAATTTCCAATGTTTTGGGATTATAATACACGTCCACCTCTTTTTCGTAAAAGTCGCGTCCGAAATGTCCGTAGGAAGCTGTTGGAAGGAATATTGGGTTTTTCAAACCAAAACGTTTAACGATGGCAAATGGGCGCATATCGAAAATCTGATTCACTTTCCGTGCGATGTCTCCATCGGTCATTTTCTTACCGTAACCATTCCTAATTTTAATCGTGTTATTGGTATTGATATACAAACCAACGGGTTGTGCAACCCCAATAGCATAAGCAACCTGAACCAGCACCTCGCTGGCAACACCGGCAGCTACAAGATTCTTAGCTATATGCCGAGCGGCATAAGCAGCCGAACGATCAACCTTGGAAGAATCTTTCCCTGAAAATGCGCCACCGCCATGAGCTCCATGACCGCCATAAGTATCAACAATGATTTTACGACCGGTTAAACCAGTATCGCCATGAGGTCCGCCAATGACAAACTTGCCTGTTGGATTAACAAACAATTTATAATCATCTCTAAATAAACGTTTAGCCCGATTAGGAAGTTTCTTTTTAACCCTTGAAATCAGTACCTTTTTAACATCATGGTGAATTATTTTCAGCATATTTTCTTCTGAGTCAAAATCATCATGCTGGGTTGAAATCACAATGGTATCAATGCGTTTAGGTTTCCCTTTGTCATCATATTCAATGGTAACCTGCGATTTGCTATCGGGACGAAGATATGTCATCTTTTTCCCTTCGCGCCGGATGGCAGCTAATTCCTGAAGAAAAATATGAGCCAGTTCGCTGGTTAACGGCATAAAATTATCCATTTCGCTGCAGGCATAACCAAACATCATTCCCTGATCGCCAGCACCTTGTTCTTCTTCGGTGGCACGAACTACTCCCTGATTAATATCTGAAGATTGTTCGTGAATAGTGGAAATCACACCACAGGATTTGCTATCAAAACAATATTCAGCTTTGGTATAACCAATATCAGCTATCGTATTTCGCGCTATTGATTGAATATCAACATAACCTTTGGTACGAACTTCGCCGCTGCAAACGGTAAGTCCCGTGGTAACCAGAGTTTCGCAGGCAACTTTCGATTCGGGGTCCCAACGTAAGAACTCGTCCAATAAAGCGTCGGAAATTTGATCGGCTAATTTGTCCGGATGTCCTTCGGATACGGACTCCGATGTAAATAAATATCCCATTATTTTAATTTTAAGTTAATTATTAATATAATACCGGGAAATTTTTGATTGTTGGGAGAAAATTGTTTTAGCATTTTTTCCAGTGGTTGCAATCAATCAAATTTTTCCACTTCTTTTTTTAATACTTTTAAGCTAAAAAGCCTGGCGACAAAAGTAAATAATTTTATATATTTTCAAAAAAAAATTATTCAATTTCTCCTTTTCACCTATAATATAACTATAAAACAGACAAAAATGATTGCTTAATTTGCCATAAAAGATTCAATGTTCTATTTCTTAGTGAAATATTCCCAAAAATCAGAAAGACATCTCAAGCAATAATTATATAATGTAATAGTTAAAAAATTATTCTTTGGTCAATTGCTGGAAAACCTCTTCCATGCTGTGTTCGGCTTTGTGAAGCGAAAGTACGGTAACATTATGTTTAACAGCAAACTGAAAGATGTTTGAACGAATATCTGCACCTTTTTGAGCTTCGATTTCCCAATTGTTTTGTTTTGCTAATTTTACTTTAGCAACGCCGGGAATACCTTTAAGTAATTCCGCCTTCACTTCTTTATCAAATTCAACAAGGATAATTTCTTTGGGTGAAGTTACGGCAGAAAGTTTTTCGGTAAGATCATCAGCTACGATTTTACCTTTATTAATAATTACAACACGATTACAAATGGCTTCTACCTCCTGCATAATGTGAGTGGACAACATAACCGTTTTTTCTTTTCCAATTTCTTTAATCAGGTTGCGGATTTCTATCAATTGATTGGGATCGAGTCCGGAAGTCGGTTCATCCAGAATTAAAACCTCTGGATTATGGATGAGTGCCTGGGCAAGCCCAACCCGTTGACGATAACCTTTGGACAATGCTCCTATTTTTTTGTTTTGCTCCGATTCCAATCCGGTATTGGCAATCATTTCGGCAATCCGTTTATGGGTATTTTTTCCAAGCTGATGCAATCCGGCAACAAATTCAAGGTATTCCTTAACATACATTTCAAGGTAAAGCGGATTGTTTTCAGGTAGATAACCTACTTTTTTCCGCACTTCAACCGATTGCTCCATGATATCAAAACCATAAACAGAAACGTCGCCGGACGTTGGTGGAATAAAACAAGTGATTATTTTCATCATGGTGGATTTACCGGCTCCATTGGGACCTAATAAACCTACGATTTCACCGGCTTTTACTTCAAAAGATACCTTATCAAGAGCCTTTTGCGTACCATATAGTTTTGTGATATTCTTTACGATAATTGACATTAATGAGTTATGATTTTAGGATTGAATTAAATGGATTGTTAATGACCATTTTTAAAAAATTACTAAAAGCAGGTAAACATCAACACTAAACAGCTGGCAAAATTACTAAAATTGTAACAGAATAGAAGAATTAACTCTTCTGCGGAAGGTTTGTTAACATTCTTTTAGAAAATAGAATAAGAGAGGGAAAAATTAGTAACTCCCCAAAACTGAAAAGCTACTAGTTAAACCGGTAAGAAATAAATTGCATAATATATTCCATCAGAATTTTATGATTGTAAAAAGCAAAAATTTGATTTATGTTAAAACGTTGTAACATAAAAGAAACAAAGTAGGATATAAGCAACAATGAAAAAAATGTTAGCCAAGAATGAGAAACAACCATTCAGAAAAACGAAACCTTTGGGATAATATATTGTCATTAAACTTTTTACAACTACGATTTCGAGGAAGCCAATTGCTACGGCAAATAAAATATGGTTCTGGATATTTGATTATTCATTTTAAAAATATTTCATTATTAACTTAATTATAAACTTTTTAACAAAAGTCGATGATAAATCTTAAGGAAACAGTAATTAATAAAAGGATTTATTTTTACCTTTGCAGCCCGAAAACGGGTTAAAATAATCAAGAATAAGCATTTAATATTTTTATTAACAAATAATTGTTTACAAATTTGTTAAATACTAAATTATAACCTACTTTTGCACCCCCTTTTACATAGAAAGGTATTTTAAAAGAAACATCATACAATAATGGATACTTTAAGTTATAAAACCCTGAGTGCTACGCCGGATACCATAAAAAAAGAATGGTATGTAGTTAATGCCGAAAATGAAATTTTGGGTCGTCTGGCATCGAAAGTTGCCAAAATTTTGAGAGGAAAATATAAACCCAGCTACACTCCTAATCTTGATTGTGGAGATAATGTGATCATTATCAACGCCGAAAAAATCACCATTACGGGTGCAAAATGGACAGACAAGGAATATGTTCGTCATTCAGGTTATCCTGGAGGTCAATCGAAGACAACTCCTAAGGAAATGTTAGCTAAAAAGCCAGGTGCAATTATCGAAAAAGCCGTAAGAGGAATGTTGCCTAAAAATCGTTTGGGCGATGCACTTTTTCGTAATCTTAAAGTGTATGCGGGTCCCGAACACAAACACGAAGCCCAGTTACCAAAACCGTTAAATCTTAATTCAATTAAATAAGTATGGAAATTATTAATGCTCTTGGCAGAAGAAAGACTGCAGTTGCACGTATTTACCTGAAAGAAGGAAGTGGTACAATTACCGTTAACAATAAGGATTATAAAGATTACTTTCACACAGGTACACTCCAGTACATTGTTCGTCAGGCACTAGAAACTCACAACTTGAGTGACAAATACGATATTAAAGCCAATTTGGATGGAGGTGGAATTACCGGACAAGCCGAAGCCCTTCGCCTCGCTATTTCACGTGCATTATGCGAAATAGATCCCGAATATCGTCCGGCATTAAAAAGCCAAGGTCTGATGCGTCGTGATCCACGTATGGTTGAACGTAAAAAACCAGGTCAGAAAAAGGCACGTAAACGTTTCCAATTCAGTAAACGTTAAAATTGAAGGAAGTTTAGTATCTAAATTGCTGAGATTCCTGTTTGTACCGGACTACTCGGCAATTGCTTTTTGAATAGGAATGTAAACTTAAAAATAAAATAAATGGCAAGAACAACTTTTGATGAATTGTTAGATGCAGGTGTGCATTTTGGTCACCTTCGTCGCAAATGGAACCCCAACATGGCTCCATATATTTTTATGGAACGTAATGGTATCCATATTATTGACTTATACAAAACCATGGCAAAGATTGATGAAGCTGCCAACGCTTTGAAACAAATTGCCAAATCGGGTAAAAAAATTCTTTTTGTTGCTACCAAAAAACAAGCCAAGGAAATTATTAACGAACACGTTAAAAAAATTGGCATGCCTTACGTTACTGAACGCTGGCCTGGTGGAATGCTAACCAATTTTGCTACCATACGTAAAGCTGTTCGCAAGATGTCGTCCATTGACAAAATGATGAGCAATACCAGTTTCACAAGCATTTCCAAACGCGAACGCCTTCAGATTACCCGTGAACGTGCTAAACTTGAGAAAAACCTCGGTAGCATTGCCGATCTGAGCCGCCTTCCATCTGCAGTATTTGTTGTAGATATACTCAAAGAACATATTGCCATAGCTGAAGCTCATAAATTAAATATCCCAACTTTTGCAATAGTAGACACCAATTCCAATCCTAATGAAGTTGACTTTGCTATTCCAGCAAACGACGACGCTTCAAAATCCATTGATGTCATTATCAGAATAATGGTTCAGGCTATTGAAGAAGGAAATATGGAACGTAAATTAGATCGCGATAAACGTCAGGACGAAGAAAAAGACGAAGCCGAAATCCGTACTACTTCTAAAACTATAGAAGAACTCGAAGCTGAAGAAGAAGAAAAAGAAAAAAGAAGACTAAAACGGGAAGCTGACGCTAAAATCGGAAAAATTAAAGATATTACCGAAGAAGGTAGCGACGAAAGCGGTAAACGTCCCCGGAAACCGGTTTTAAAAAAACCGTCCATCCGGAAACCAATTACAAAAAAATAAACTTATAAAATTTAAAAATATGGCAAATATTACTGCTGCTGAGGTCAATAAACTACGACAGATGACCGGCGCCGGCATGATGGATTGTAAAAATGCTCTTGTAGAATCAGAGGGCGATTTTGAAAAAGCTATTGATTTTTTAAGGAAAAAAGGTCAAAAAGTAGCCGCAAAACGTTCTGATCGTGATGCAAACGAAGGAATTGTATTAGCAAAAACAAATGATAACAAAACCTTTGCTGCTGTTATAATGCTCAGTTGCGAAACCGATTTTGTAGCTAAAAATCAGGAATTTATTGATTTTGCTAATGCTTTGATAAATAAAGCAATAGCTATAAAACCAAAAAATACAGAAGAATTGCTGTCACAGAAATTCACGGAAAGAACTTTTGCAGAAGGACTAAGCGATTTGATCGGGAAAACCGGTGAAAAAATGGAATTAGCTCATTATCTTTTTGTTGAAGCGCCTATCACTTTTTCATATAACCATCAGGGTAATCGTTTAGCGACCATCGTTGGATTTAATAAAGTCGCAGTTGATGGCGTGGAAGAAATCGGTCACGAAATAGCTATGCAAATAGCTGCAATGGCACCTGTAGCCATTGATAAAGACGATGTTGATCCGCAGACCATTGAAAAAGAAATCGAAATCGGAAAAGACCTGGCACGCCAGGAAGGTAAACCGGAAGAAATGGTTGAAAAAATTGCCCTTGGCAAATTGAATCGTTTCTTTAAAGAAAATACGTTGCTGAACCAGGAATTCATCAGAGAAAACAAGTTAACAGTTCATCAATATCTGCAGAGCCATGATAAAGATTTAACGGTTACTTCTTTTAAACGCTTAAAACTTGGTGAATAATTTTCCTTATCCTCCTAATAAAAAAACCCTCCGAGAATGCTCAGAGGGTTTTTTCTTTTTTACTTAATTACTAACTTTACGACAATAGCTTTTTAATAATATCGGATATAGCTTTATTATCCGCTTTACCAGCAAGTTGCTTAGTAG
>Ga0183100_1000181_pt1 | contig 78271 bp, 58 predicted proteins | sample Biomet2_FD_127789 | JGI IMG/M metagenome (GOLD analysis project Ga0183100, IMG submission 127789) | Microbial communities from bioreactor (seeded with anoxic lake sediment) at LBNL, California, USA - Biofuel metagenome 2 | ecosystem: Engineered > Bioreactor > Anaerobic > Unclassified ...
TATAATTAAGAAAAATAAGAAATTATTGATATAAAAATCCACTTTATTATTGATGGATTTTTTATTTTTTCATCTAAATTTTAAATGATATTCGGTATAAATTAGATAAAAACAAGGAGGAGTTTTTAATTTTTGCAAGATGTTTTTTACTGGATTAAAATATTTAATCAGACAATTTTTGACTTTATGAATTCATATTCTTCGGGGCGGTTCATATTGTAGAAAGTACCCGGAATGTATTGAGAATAAGTTTTTTCAATATCAATTATTTCCCCGTTAACACTTTCAATCAACTGCAGGACTTTGCATTTCCTTTTTTGCTGAACAGGATTTCTCTCTTCATCAATTGATTCTATGCTGATAATTCTCTCAATATCAGGAATAATTTTTTGGTTATATAAACCTGCTAACTGTTGTATAAATCCATCGGCAACGGCAACCGTTATCTGTTTATCAGTTGGATAGTCAATAATATGTGAAATTGTTCCTTCGTTCATTAAAGGTATGTCGCATGAAATAACAAAATTTTTTGCTGTTGTTGCATAATGCAGCCCTGCATGAATTCCGCCAATGGGTCCTGCTTTTTTATAAATATCTTCATAAAGTGGAATATGCAGGAAATTGTATTCTTCAGGAGTATTAGTAACAATCATTATGCTTTCAAAAAGAGAAGACATAAGATTAACTACTCTTTGAATGATGGTAGAGTCCCCAAGTTTTAACAGGGATTTATTCTGCCCCATCCTGCTGCTTGTTCCGCCGCAGAGTATTATCCCTGTTATATCTTTATGCATTTAACCCAATCACCTTTTGCGACATTTCGCTTTTCTTCATCAATTACTACAAGACAATTTGTGTTATTTAGGACCATGATGTTTCCTGATGATTGTGAAACTGCTGTTTCAACCATATATGAATTTTTGCTTCCGTTAAAGGAGTAATGGCCCCTTAAGAAATGCATTTTGCCATCTGATTTAAATACGTCATTAACCAATTCTGCTTTAATAACATCAAATGGTTCCATGCCATAAAGGTTATTTACAGCTGGTTTAATAAATACATTAAAATTCACAAATGCAGACACAGGATTACCCGGAAGTCCAAATAAGTATTTACTTCTGTCCATTTTATCATATATTCCAAAAGTTATGGGTTTTCCGGGTTTAATATTTGCTTTCCAAAATTTAGTAACGGTTCCTGACTCACTCATTACCTCTTTCAGGAAATCATATTCACCTACAGATACTCCGCCTGTAGTAATTAAAATATCAATATCTGAGTTAAGGGCTTCCTGAAGTTTATCATAAAGAGCTTTTTTGTTATCTTTTACAATTCCAAAATTCACCGGAACCATTTTCATTTCATATATTAATGAGAGGAGGGTATAAAGATTCGTAGCCCTTATTTTGTCATTATCCAATTTCTCGCTAATATCTACAAGCTCATCTCCCGTTGTAAGTACACCAACTTTAAGGGGAGCATAAACCGGCACTTCAGATTTACCACATGAAGCCAGAACAGCTATTTCTTTGGAGGTTATTTGGGTGCCTTTTTGCAGGACACATTTATTTGCTTTAATATCCTCACCGATAAAACGTATAAATTGTCCTTTCTTAACAATTGCAGAATCACATAATTGGCAAAAATTTTCTTCCGTAATTAAGTCTTCGATTGGGATAACCGTATCAACATCAGAAGGAAGCTTTCCCCCAGTCATTATTTTTACAGCTTCATTCTCAGAAATGCTAATATCGGTAAACTTGCCTGCGGCGATAGAGCCATTTATTTTCCACTTTTTAACTTCCGGATTATATTTTACAGCGATGCCGTCCATAGCAGAATTACTAAATGGAGGAAAGTTAATATCTGTGTAAATATCTTCTGCAAGAGCAAAGCCGATTGAATCCAATAAGCTAATTATCTGTGTTTTAAGCTGAATTGAACTAATGGCGTTAGTTACAATATTCAGGGCTTCATTATAGGGGATCATTTTGCGTAGTCTCTTTAGTAGGAATAGATATAATTTTAAACGAATCGCCCATTTCAATTATCCCGCCCTTTATCACTATACCAAAAATGCCTTCCCTGGGCATAACACAATCCCCAACCTGATCAAATATTGCACATTTTGAATGACATTCCTTGCCAATCTGCGTAATCTCTATAATGGCAGTATTACCTAACTGAACCTTAGTACCTATGGCAATATTAGGAACATCAATAAACTCAGTAGTAATGTTTTCGGCAAAGGCCCCCGGTCTTAGAGCCGGAAGTCCTTTCTGACGCATTGTATCAATGCTTTCCATTGCAAGGAAGCTAACCTGTCTATGCCAGTTACCGGCGTGAGCATCTCCCTTTATACCATAATCTTTAATTAGTTCAGCACTTTTTACATTAGATTTAGGAATACCTTTTTTTGCACTAATAGAGATGGCAGAAATTCTACCAATCGATTTGTTCATTGAAAAATCACTGCTCATAAAACGGCTCCAGCATTTTTATAATCTCCACTTTTACCGCCGGTTTTGGATAACAGTTGTATACCTATAATAAAGATTGATTTATCCAATGCTTTACACATATCATAAATTGTCAGGGCAGCTATTGAAACTGCTGTAAGGGCTTCCATTTCAATTCCGGTTTTAGCATCAGTCTTTGCAAATGATTTAATTACTATTAAGGACTCTTCCTCTTTAAGTTCAAAAGAAATATCAATATTGGAAATAAAAATATTATGGCAAAGAGGAATAAGCTCCGATGTTTTTTTTGCCGCCTGAATACCTGCAATTTTAGAAACCGCTAATACATCCCCTTTTTCTATCAGATTATTTTTAATTCTATTAAAAACAATTTCAGAAAGATGTACTCCGGCAATTGCTTCAGCAGTTCTTAAAGTTGAATCTTTTTCCGAGACATCAACCATAACGGCTTTTCCGTTTTTATCTATATGGCTCAGTTCCTGCATATTACCCTCCAATCCTAAACATATTATTTTTGTTTGCCTTCAACAATTCATCTATATCAGGATGCTTTAATTTTTTTTCTAATAAACTACTTCTAATTATTTCTGCAATATCGCTATCGGAGAAACCGGAATCCCTTACATACTTTTTAAGATTTATTTCGTCTGACAGATTGGAAAACAAACACAATTTCAGATGCCCATCGGATGTAATTCTCAGCCTGTTGCAGTCACTGCAAAAGTCATCCGATATTGAGCTTATAAAACTTACTTTAACATTACTTCCTTTTACAATATAATCCTTCGCTACACTCGCTTCATTGTTGGATATGGGTGTTATATCAGCATAGGATTTAACAATATTAATTATTTCCTTCATGGAAATAAAATAATCTTTATTCCAGCCATTACCCGAAAACGGCATATATTCTATGAATCGAATGTTAATTCTGTATTTCTCCACATATCGCAAGAAATCCGGAATTTCATTTGTATTCAAATTATTCATAACTACAGTGTTAATTTTTACGCTTTTAAACCCTTTATTTACCGCACAATCAATAGCTTCCAATACACTTGATAAAGAATCCGAGCCGGTAATTTTCCTGAATTGCTCTTTATTCAGCGTATCAAGACTTATATTTAGATAATCTATTCCATTTTCTTTTAAAATATCTATTTTATTTTTTAACAAGAGTCCATTAGTGGTAATTCCAAGTTTAAAAGGGTACTCCTTTTTAATTAAATTAAGAGAAGTAAAAAATGTTTCGATGTTTTTTCTGATAAGAGGCTCTCCGCCTGTAAGCCGTATTTTATTAAAATTGAGGTCCCTTACAAAAATACTAATCAAGCGCTGTGTTTCTTCATAGGTGAGCAGTTCAAATTTAGGCGTATGCTTAAAGTCGGCTCCCTCAGGATTACAATAACTGCAGTTTAAATTACACATATCTGTAAGAGAAACTCTTAAATAGTTATGAATTCTTCCGTATTTATCTTTTAATATACCCACTTAGACTGATGTTTCACTTTAATAATTTTGCATAATTCCATTTATAATATCACTGATTATTTAGCTGGTAAACTTATGCAATAATATAAATTTAAGAAACACAAATAAAAAGACAAAGAAATAATTAAGGCTTTTGTTAAACAATCCCGTTAAAATTGCGATAATAAAAATGGACTTGGATTTTAAGAATGAATGAAAAAATAAAAAATTAATTATATATAAAGGTAATTTAATGATTAAAAGAACAATACTATGTGTAATAATGTTATTTTCGTTTGTTTATCCTCAAATAAAAATTAGTGGTGACGCAAGGATACGCCCCCGCTATGACATAAATGATAAAACCCCGAGTAACGGGACTAAATCTATGGATTTTTATTATATGTATCGCGCCAGAATTAGGATGAGTGCCGACTTAGATGAAGGATGGATGTTCAATACTATGCTATCTCATAATGGTATTTCCAATTATAGTATTTTTGATGCAGGCGATTATCCTGATGTTTCAGGAGTTAACCAGTCCACAGCAAAACCCACTTCAAATGAAAATTCCAGACGGGCAACTGTCTCTTTTGCAGAGTTATATTTCGGGAAAGAAGTTGAAAAATATGGTTTCAGAATAGGTCTATTCCCGTTGGGAGCCATGAATAATCCTGTATATGATTTACATTATTACCCTGTTAAAATGGTAGATATTCCGTTCTATGTATATAATGCAGATGGAGCATATGGTTTATCCGGATATATCAAAACAGATGTAGGTAAATTTGGTGCAAAAGTGCTGGTTGAAGACGCAAAAGGTAAATATGAAGAAAATTCTTCAGGAAAAGTATTATACGATATTAAAGATCAATACACTGTAGAATTGAACTATACAGTAGATGCCGGCGGTTTTGCTATTGCTCCGATGGCAATGATAAGCATTTCTGATGATTCAGTTTCAGCTCCAAATACTTTTGGATTAAACCTGACTTCCCCCAAATTTAGCGGTTTAACAGTAAGCGCAACAGCAGCATATTCAATACAAGACAGAACAGATTTAAGAGCTACACAAGAACCCGGCTACCCGGTTTCCAAATACAATGCTTATTTATTAAGACTAAAATTAGCCGGAGCTTTAGGCCCGGGAAACATAGTAGCCTGGTTTGATTATGGACGTTTAACTGAAAAATTAAAGCTGACAGATAATAAATACGATTTTTATTTTACTTGGATCGGATACGAAATACCTGTTTATAAATCCCCCAAAGGATCTTTCTCAATTACCCCTGAAATTCGTTACGGAAAGTTTGATAAGAACTCAACTTCTGCTTCAAAGAGAATTAAGTCAGAAGTCAATTTTGATATTAAATTTTAGGAGGATAATATGAAATTTCAGTTTAAGAATATCACGCTGCAAAAAAAGTTATTGACTTTAATTAGTTTTACTTTTGTACCCTTGTTAATACTCGTTCAGTTTTATGTTTTGCCGAAAGTTGAAACAAAATGGTATGAAAACAAATATACGTCTACTAAAAATTTAGTTGAATCCGTATATAACACAATGGAATACTACAATAAAATGGTTCAAAGCGGTGAGATTCCTCTTGAAGAAGCCAAGAAGAATGCTGCAGAATTTATTTCCGCACAACGTTATGACGGTGATAATTACTATTGGGTGTTTGACGAAAATCAGATATTGATTGCTCATCCGCTTCGCCCAAAAAGTGTAGGCAAAGATATGTCTTCATCAGTAGATGCCAATGGCATGAAACTGTATGGCGCTTTTGTTGATGTATGCAAGCAATCCGGTGAAGGTTTTGTAAAATACGATCAGCTAAAACCGGGAGTAAAAGAACCGCAGCCAAAGGTATCGTTTGTTAAATTATTTAAGCCATGGGGCTGGATTGTAGCAACGGGAGTATATTTAAATAACGTTGACGACGATATTTCTTCATTTAAGACAACAATCTACATATCTCTATTGCTTGCTTTGTTGCTTGCATATATTATAGGATTACTAATATCCAACGCAATTGCAAAACCTATTAAGGAACTAAGTTCTAAAGCTGAAATGGTTGCGGCAGGTAATTATGATGTTTCCATAAATGTTGAATCAAAAGATGAAATTGGCAAATTAGCTACTGTATTGGGCTCAATGATTACTAATATTAAAGTATCACTTGAGGAAGTACACTCACAGAAAGCGGTTGCCGATAAAGCTGCCCAAAATGCGGAAATGCTAAGCGCTCAGTCACAAGAACAAGAAAAATACCTTCAAAGGAATGTTGAAAAACTTTTGATTGAAATGGAAAAATTCGCTTCCGGTGACTTAACAGTTTCTGTTAGTCTTGAAAAGAGTGGTGATAATGTAGGCAAACTATTGGATGGATTTAATAAAGTAGTTTTAAATTTCCGCGAGATACTTATTAAAGTCAGTGAATCGGTGCAGGCCACTTCAAGTTCAAGCGCTCAGATATCTTCAAGTGTAGAAGAAATGTCAGCAGGTGCCCAGGATCAGTCCACACAAACTGCTGAAGTTGCTTCATCGGTTGAAGAAATGACACAAACTATTCTTGAGACTTCAAATCATACACGCGAAGTTGCAGATAAATCTCAGGAGACAGCGGAAAATGCAAGAGCAGGTGTTGCAAAAGTTTTTGATACAAAAAAAGGAATGGATAATATTTTTGCTTCAACTGAACAGACCGGTAAAATTATTTCGACCTTAGCACAGAAGACGGACCAAATTGGCGAGATTACTCAGGTAATTGATGACATTGCTGATCAAACCAATTTATTAGCTCTTAATGCAGCCATTGAAGCTGCAAGAGCCGGTGAACAAGGACGCGGTTTTGCTGTTGTAGCTGACGAAGTAAGGAAACTTGCCGAAAGAACAACAAAGGCAACTAAAGAGATAGCAGATACCATAAAAGCCATTCAGGATGGTGTACATGAAGCAAATGTTTCCATGGTTGAAGCAACTAAAACAGTTCAGGTTGGCCTTAAACTTACAGAGGAAGTTGAAAGTTCACTTAAAAAGATAGCAGATGATGCAATTTCTGTAAATGACCTTGCAGCACAAGTTTCTGCTTCAAGCGAAGAACAATCCAAGGCAGCTGAGGAAATTAGCAGAAGTATTGATGGTATTAATACCATTACTCAAGAAAGCGCTAATGGAGTCCGCCAAATAGCAAGTGCTACTGAAGATCTGAACAGACTTACGGAAAATCTTTATCACTTAGTTGCGAACTTTAAAATATTTGAAGAAGAATTAAAGAAAAAGAATCAAGTGACAGCAAGGACGTATTAGGAACAATTGTTTTTGATGTCCTAACATTAAGTTAAATTAGTATAATGCCTCATTACATTTTGTGTATATGAGGCATTTTTATGTTACTGTTTATTAATAAAATTAAGGACACCATTAATAAAAGTTAAGGGATGTGGAGGATTGCCGGGGATATACAGATCTACTTTAGTTTCCTCTAAAAATTTTCTATTTATAGCCGGGCTGTCTTTAAAGAGTCCTCCGCTAATTGCATCAACCCCGCAAAGGATTACTATTTTAGGATCAGGAGTTGCCTCATGGCAAATCTGTAAGGGAATAGCCATGTTTTCTGAGATTGGCCCGGTAATTACAATTCCATCTGCATGCCTGGGAGAGGCAACAAAGCTAATACCAAAGCGCCCCATATCAAAATTAACATTGTTTGCCGCATTAAGCTCTGTCTCAGCGCTGTTATCCCCTGCCGCAGATACCTGCCTGAGTTTTAAAGAACTGCCAAACATTTTTGGAATATCTTTATTGATAATAGAATAGTTAAGTTCAACCGGCTTATCTTCACCTTCAGAAATAATCAGGTTTTTTCTATCATTGGAGGCAAGTTTATAATCTGAAGTAAATGAAAACTTTTCAGGGAATGCAAAAGCACATTCACCACAAAAGCCGCATTTACCCATATCAATACTAACCGGTTCAACCGATATTGCTTCATAAGGACAAACTTTTAATAATTTATCAGGATTTATATACTCCTTTGATATTAAAGGACGACCTCTAAAAGGCTTGTTTAAGACGGCGTTCCTGACATCTTTAATATATTGTTTTCCCTGATGTGATAATATTTTAAATGCTTTAAACATATTGTTCCTATAAATCAAACCCGCTATATGAAAGATTAAAGCTTTTATTGCATATCGGGAAATCTGAAATTTCGTTTTTCCTGACTGCAAGTGAAAGCGCCAGCCAATTATGAAAAGAAGGGTCTTTAATCTTATAAATTTTTAAATTACCTTTATCATCAGTTATAGCACAGTGGCATATTTCACCGCGCCAGCCTTCTACAAGGGAAATGGAAAAAGAATCCGGTTTAGGCTTTTCGGCATCAAGTTTAATAGTATCAAATGAAGGAATGGTTTCCATAAGCTGACGGATGTATTTAATAGACTGCTTAATCTCCACAACTCTGACCTGAGTGCGTGAATAGACATCACCATGATGCTTAATAACAGGCTGATGTTCCAACTGACAATAGAAAGAAAATGGATGCGAGTATCTTATATCTCTTTTTAATCCTGAAGCTTTTGCAGCCATGCCAACAGCGCCAATACTTACCGCCTGATTAAAGGATACGACACCGGTTTTTTCAAGCCGGAGAAGACATCCGGGATTGTGCATAAATTTATCGCACATTTCGTCAAAATCTTTTTCAAAATCATTTAAGGTTTTAAGCAGCAGGTCTTTTAACTCAATAGTAAATGGATAAAGACAACGGTCAGCCTTAATCAGACTTTTTGCAAATCTGTTGCCGCACCAGCTCTGTAAAAAATTTATTATTGGGGTTCTAAGCCTCCCGAAAACAGAAGCTCCCAATTGATAAGCAATATCCCCGCAAATTGCACTTAAGTCACCTGTATGTACAGCAATCCTCTCAAGTTCTAAGGCCAGGGATCTTACAAACTGAATATCATCAGGAACGTTTACTCCACAGAGAGAATTCCATAAATTTGAAAAAGCCGAGGTATGCCCGACTACTGTATCCCCTGCAATGGACTCCGCTAACAGGTTAAGCTTTTGCAGTGAGGAGCAAGAAGTAAATAATGATTCAATTCCACGGTGCTGATAACCCAATTGTATTTCAAGGTGAATTATCTGTTCTCCCTTGCAGATAAATCTGAAATGTCCGGGTTCAATTACGCCGGCATGGATTGGTCCTACACCAACCTCATGCAATTCTTCACTCTCTATATGATAAAATGGATAAGACTCTATATTCGATAATTTATCAAATCTATTAACCGGATATCTTACAGGTTTCAGCCAGGGATGATCTGAATATTTTACTCCATGCTGCTCACTAATTTCTCTTTCAAACATATTAAAGGCAAGGTTCCGGGCAGTAAGAGAAGGATATGAGTTCCCTTCCGACAAATCAATTTTACATTTTGTTAATTTAATTCTTGACTTAAGATCATTTGCAATGCAGCAGACTAAAACCAGTCCGTCATCATAAGGGACACCAAAATAATTAACACAATGGTTATTAATATCTTTTAAAAAGGAAACATTTATGCCGGAGAAATCGTCATAATTCAATAATGGGATAGTCTCAAAATCAATTGTTTCGTTATTTTTAGTTGTAATATATTTTTGCATTAATGTTAATATTCCAATAAATTATTTTAATAACTGCAGGGCATTATTAATTAAGCCGACTATAAAAGGAGGAGGAAAATAACCGATATAAACAACTAAGGCAAGAAGAGCCAGCTGCGGAAAAGTTTCACTAAAAGAAATTTTTTCGGTCTCAGGATTATCAATTTTATTTCCTTTAGGATTCTGAAATAATAGCCTGAAAATGTTGATTCCCAACGACCAAATAATGAAAGTAAGCAGCAAACCCGCAGCAAAAATCAGCCAGACATAACCTTTGGAAAACATCGACATAAAGATTAAGAATTCACTAACAAAAAGACCGGACGGAGGTATAGCCGACAGCATAAAGAAACCGGCTAAGAAAACAAGGGCTCCCCATAAGTTCAATTTAAAATAACCGCCGGCGTCTTTAATGAATTTACTTCTAATAACGCGAAACATCGATCCATACTGATAAAACATGGCGGCTTTAATAAAGGAATGCAGAACAACATGCAAAAGAGCGCCAAAGTATCCAATTCCGCCCATTGCAAGTCCAAGCATGGCTATGCCCATATGCTCAATACTTGAGTATGCAAACATTCTTTTAAAACTTTTTACCCTGACCATATAAGCTGCAGCTATTATTAACGAACAGACCGCACTGATAATTATTACTGCATTTGCAAAGGAAACAGAATTGGTTTTAGAAATTAATGCATACATTCTAAATATGCCCAAAAAGCCGACATTAAGTAATGAGCTTGAAAGTATTGCAGAAGCAGGTGATGGTGCTTTATCTTTTGCATCAATTCCGGCAGTGTACATAGGAAAAAGTCCGACCTTAACAGTATAACCGGTAAATATCAGCAGAAAAGCGGATTTTAACAAGAGGCTGTCAAAATTTGCGGCGCTCTTCATCATGCTTAAATAGAATAAATCACCTGCCTTTGCACGTTCAACAGCCAGGCCAAGCAGAAGTATCCCCATAAAAATAAGGGCAACGCTTACTGAACAGATAAAAACATATTTCCAGGCGGCTTCCAGACTGCGAGTGGTTTTTCTATGATAAATTAAAACCGAGGCGCTTAGTGTTGTTAACTCCACAAATATCCACCCAATAGCTATATGGTTAGCCAAATAATTACAGCTAATGGACATTATCAAAACGACATAAGCAGCAAAGTACATGCTCCTAACTTTGGGAGGATCACCTCTTTTTTCAAGATAAATTAAGCTGTAAAAGATTGAAGTTATATTTAGAATGCTTAACACTATCAGAAGTAATTTTGCAATAGAGTCATTTGTAAAAAATTGCAACTGAACACTATCAGCAGCAAAAAATCTTTCTGCACACAACGAACACTGCAATGCGGCAAATAGATATAGGAGACAATTGTTGACGGTCTTGTTCCTGTTAAAATAAACAGCACCGGCAATAATTAGCGACAGCAGTATATAGAATCCAATAAACATAAGCTTAGTCTCTCAAACTGTCTAATTGACTGACTTCGGCTTCTTTAAATACATCACCGATTTTATTTGCAAATATTCCTAACACCAGAACTGTTACAAAGATATCCAGCAGAACACCCAGGTTAACCAGCATCGGCATTTCCCTTCCGACTGCAAGGGATAGAATAACAACTCCATTTTCCAAAATAATAAATCCCATAACATGAGTAATTATTTTCTTTCTTGAGATTATCAAGTAAAAGCCACAGAATAAAGTTGAGACTGCCGCTACGAAGTAAATATTTTCAAAAATCCCTCCCTGCAATGTATTTGAGAGGAAAAAAGTTGTTAAAATGACAGCACTTACAATAAAAAGAGAAGTGAAATTGGAGACATAAGGCTCTGTTTCCCTTGTAATTTTATTCTTTTTAATAAGATAGTTCAGAAAATAAGGAATGAATATTGATTTAAAGATAATTGTCTCTAACAAAAGAAGTATAAAGTTTATTATGTTTATTTCGTTAAGGCGAAAAAAGAAAATGCCAAATAACAGGACACCCTGCATGGCTATTATTTTGTTAAATGTTCTTAACCTGATAGCGGCCGAACATACAAACAAAGTAGCAAGAAATATTATAAGTAAAATATTTATCATTTTAATATCATTAATAATTGAATTTGCCTGTTAAAATCATAACAGCAATAAAAACTAACAGTGTAACTGAAGATAATGCAAAAATAACCTGCGGGTTTTGGTTCATTCTAAATCTTGCTGAAAAGGACTCAATGCTTCCGATAAAGCAGCCATAAAGGAATTGAATGCCAATGAAAATTACTATGTTAAGATAAAAAGGAAAATAGGGGTTCAGGAACAAATTAGCAGCTAAGGCTGCATACATTGAAAATTTTAGGCATCCGGTGTACAGGATAAGTCCTAAATCAAACCCGCTGTTGTCAAGTATCATTACCTCATGAATCATAGTAAGCTCAAGATGAGTTTTAGGATCATCAATAGGCATGCGGCTATTTTCAATTAATCCAAGTGCAAAAAATATTAAAGCGGCCATAATGCCAATGGTATAAGAAATATAAGAAGAAGCAGAATATGCGTTATGTATAAAATAAAATATTTTATAAAACGATGAGAAACCCGTTAAAAGACCCAAAGAGCCAAGCAAAATAAAAAATGCAGGCTCGGCAAGCATGGAGTATAACGCCTCCCGGCTTGCTCCCATTCCTTCAAAACTGCTGCCGGTATCTAAAGAGGCTATAATCATAAAGAACTTGCCAAGTGCCAATATATAAGCAAACATTACAAAATCGCCGTCAAATGAAAGGAGAGCTCCGGAACTTCCAAAAGGGATAAAAAGGACAGCAGTAAGAACTGAACTAAAATAAACAGACGGCGCAATTTTAAAAACAAAACTGGAGACTGAGCTGTACACAGAGCCTTTTTTTAGCAGCTTAATTATATCTTTAATCGGCTGAAAAATCCCCTGCCCTTTTCTTCCTGAAAAATTTGCAGTTGTGCGGTTAATAATACCGGCGATAAAAATACTGCTTAAAAATATGAACAATAAACTAATCATTAAAACATCCTTAAAAATGAACTCAATTGACTTATAATGAATTCTATGTTCAGGTAAAGAATAATAAAGAGTATAAAAAACAAACCATATAAAATATAAAACTGAATTTTTCCGTTCTGCAGAAAGTACAATTTAAAGAGTATTTTTTTTATCAGTTTAATATTTTTATCAATAAGGTAGTACTCAATTTTGTCATACGGAGAAGACTCATACTTCAGTTCTTTTGGAAAAACTTCATCTATGACTATGTCATTTTTTTTGATTGATAAAACCGGCTCAATTAAATTAACGTATGATTTAACAAAGGAACTGGCTGTGTATTGCAGTTTTCCTGTAGGAGCAACATATCCGCACCCCCAAGTCTGAGATTCGTAAACCGATTTTCTCTTCTCCACTATTTTTTTTACAGAATAAACAATCAAGATAATAAGAAGGAATAACCCTCCGACTAACCCGACTTTCGATAATATATCAATTTGGGAAGCAAATATATTGTTTCCACCGGAAAGCATATCCGGAACAAATAAGCCGATGACATTTTGGATAGACAATAAGAACACTTTAGGATATAGCCCAATTCCAATTAAAAAAAATGTTATAAGGAATTTAGGGAACAGCATACTGTTAGGGACTTCGGAAAGTTCTTCCGGATATTTCTCCCTTGGTGAACCTAAAAACACAATTCCAAAAGCCTTAGTAAAGCACAAAATTGCAAGTCCGCCTATTATCACTAATGAACAAATTGCTAAAAGTACGAATATTGAAAAAGAAAAATTTAAGGATTTTAATCCTGTAAAGAGACCTGAATAGATTAAAAATTCTGATACAAACCCGTTGAACGGAGGCAAGCCGCATATAGCCAGAGCAGGAATAAGAAAAAATGCAGAAGTCTTAGGCATTGATTTAACAAGCCCTCCAAGTTTTTCAATATTTAATGTGTGAGTTTTAAGATAAACACTGCCGGCTCCATAAAACAGAAGAGATTTAAATAATGAATGGTTAAGAATATGCAGTATTCCTCCTGCAAAGCCCAAAACAGCCAGATAATTATTATGCAGGCCTATCCCAAGAGTTCCCATACCTATACCGATGCCGATAATTCCGATATTCTCTATACTATGATAAGCAAGTAATTTTTTCAAATTATGCTGAATGATTGCAAGCATAACTCCATATAACCCGGAAATCATGGAAACAATGAGGATGATTGACCCCATTATAACAAAATCGCTCTTAATTAATAGCAATACTCTTAAAATACCAAAGATACCAAGCTTGATAATTACACCGGACATCATTCCCGAAATATGTGCGGGAGCAGCAGGATGAGCATAAGGGAGCCATGTATGGAAAGGAACAAAACCCGCCTTAAACCCAAATCCGATAAAAAGAAGTATGAAGAGGGTTATGCTTACCGGGACAGGTACTTTTTGCGAAAATAGTTTTATGGCAGTAAAATCCGAAGATCCGGTAATAACTATTACCCAGATGAAAGCAACCGTTAAAAAAAGTACGCCAATGTGTGACTGTATAAGATAATTAAGGCCGGCCTTTAGATTGTCTTTTTTCCAATATTCAAATATTACAAGCAGAAAAGAAGAAATGGCCATAATTTCCCAGGCTACTAAAAAGCCGGGAAGACTCTGTACCGTGCATACCAGCAGCATTGCAATATGACAGACAATAATTAAGAAGAGATGGAGATTTATATTGGACTCCATGCCGTGATAATGCTCGAGATATTTTCTGCCGTACAAGATACAAGTTATGACAGTAAAGTTAATTATTAAAATCATAAAACCTGAAAGAGCATCAACCATAAACGGCAAGGGACCAAAAACAAAACCTGCATTAAGCACAAAATGCTGTTCCCCACCCGCCAGCGCAATAATAGCGGGGTATGAAGAAACGGCTGCAACAATAATAATTACGGCAGCAGTTAATGTTGAGTATAATTTGCTCATAATAAAACACCTAATAATTGTAAAGAGATAATTCTTTAATGCAATAATTGTAACTTATAAAATAATCTACTAATATTATCTCTTGTCTTCAAAATGCAGAATTGTTCAAATTTATATTGAGACGCGCCTGCAAATATACAAAAATAAATTGTGAAAATAAATTTTTAAGTTTTTGTTATTACTTACGACACAATTATGGAATTGCAATTACCGCCGGTGCACACAAAAACGGATAATGGTTATTTTAAGGAAATGCCGCAGAAGATTACATCTAAAACATATTAAAAGATAATTATTTTGTTCCGGTAGGCTCCCCGCTCTCTGCCAAAACAATCCTGATTTCCGGAAGTTTGATTTTGCTCATATTGCCGATAATTCCGCAGAGTTATATTAAATATGCATTTTAATGGCATTTATTGTAAAAGTCTTTCATTTTAATGATGAAATATTGGCAGTATTTTCTTAATTTTGTGTAAGGGAATATTTATAACCAGAAAATATTAAAGACAATTAAATATTCCTAATAAAACAATAAAAAGATATAAGAGTATATTATGAAAAAGAAGTTGTTAATTAGAGATTTGACTATGCGCGATGGACAACAATCTCAGTTTGCCACAAGAATGAGTCAGAGCCAGGTTGACCGTTTACTACCTTATTATAAAAAAGCTAATTTTTATGCTGTTGAAGTATGGGGTGGAGCTGTTCCTGATTCCATTATGCGTTATTTGGGAGAAGATCCATGGTATCGCCTTGAATCAATCAAGGCTGTTATCGGCAATGTTTCAAAACTTACTGCCCTTTCAAGAGGAAGAAATCTTTTTGGTTATAGTCCCTATCCTGATAGTGTAATTGAGGGATTTAATAAAAATGCCGTTAAATCCGGTATTGGAATAATGAGGATTTTTGACGCGCTGAATGATATTTCAAATATGAAATCCACCATCAATTATGTTAAAAAAAGCGGCGGAATGGCCGATTGTGCAGTTTGCTATACTGTTGATCCTAAATATTCATTTTCTCAAAAAATGAAAAACATTTTCCAGGGTAAAAAGAACAAGATATTTACGCAAGAGTATTTTGTTGACCTTGCCAGACAGCTGGAAAGTTTTGGCGCTGATATGATTTCAGTAAAAGATATGGCAGGTTTAATTCCTCCTCAGGTTGCAGGTCCATTGATCCGCAAAATGAAAAGTGAAGTTTCAATTCCGATTGATATCCATACCCATTGCACCCCGGGTTATGGCATCCCTACAGTATTAGTTGCCATGTTAAGCGGCGTTGATGTTATTGATACCTGCATAATGAACTTTGCAGGCGGCCCCGCTGCCCCGGCTTTTGAAATCATGCAGATATTTGCAGATAAGTTAGGGTTTGATACAGGTGTTGACCTTGAAGCAGTTGCTGCCATTAACTTAGAGCTGCTAAATATCAGAAAAGAACTTGAAAAATTTGATACTACCAAAATGTTCCCAAGGCCTTTTGATATTTCAAAAGATAAACTTCCTGCTGAAGTTGATTCGCTATTTGATAAAGCGATTGAGTATGCTAAAGCAGAAAAATATGATGAACTGATTGAAGTTTGTAACGGCATTGATAAATACTTCAACTTCCCTGGACCTAATGAAATTGTTAAAAATGCTGAAATCCCCGGCGGTATGTACACAAACATGCTTGCACAGTTAAAACAAGGTAAGTTAGATCATTTAGTAAATGATGTAATGAAAATTGTTCCTGAAGTCAGGTTAGCTGCCGGACTTCCTCCGCTGGTAACACCTACAAGCCAGATAGTTGGCGCACAGGCTGTAAGCTGCATAGTGGACAAAGCCAAGGGTAAACCATTTTATACAACTAAATCAAGCAACTTTGTTAATCTTGTTTTAGGTGTTTACGGCAAAACTCCTGTTGCCGTTGATCCTAATTTTAGAGAATTCCTTTGCGGAACAAGAGAAGAGACACCATACGATACATCAAAATATCAGAAACAGCCGAACCCGACACTCCCTGAATATGGCGATGTAAAACTTGCTCTTAATGAAAAAGAAGAGTTGTTACTTGAACTTTTCCCTGCTGTTGCGGGTAACTTCCTAAAAACACAAAGAGCTGCTGAATATAGAATGCAGCTTGATGAAGAAGAAAGATTAAGACAAGAAGAATTGGCAAAGATTCCACCAGAACCGGAATTAACTGAAGAAGAAAAAATTGACCGTTTATATAATGGTTGGTAGTATGTTTTGCGGGAAGCCCTAAAAGCTTCCCGCTTTCTTTTTAAAAGTTATGCTTCTTTTTAAGCCATTCATAAGCGGAATTTATTTCCTTTGTTTTCTTTTCCGCTAAGTTTACTAATTCAATCCCTAAACTTGCCACTTTATCAGGATGGTATTGGGCAATTAAATTTAAATATACTTTCCTGATATGTGATGGAGTAACCTTACCTGAAAGCCCGAGCATTTTTCCATAATATTTTGATTTCTCAAATTCGGTAGCTGTTACAGGGTCAAATTCGTTAATTGTTTTTGCCTGTTTTTCATAACGCTCATACCGTTCATATTTTTCATACCTTTCATAGCTCTCGTACTCTTTGTATTCCTTCTTCTCCCCCCTTTTGCCATAGCTTTTTTTATGATTTGCTTTGTGTTTATATGCAGAACCTACAACCTTATGAAGATACAGATACAATTCAGAATTTTCTTTACCTGCAACTGTTAGATAGTCAAGAAAATAAAAATTTATGCTGAACCAGTCGGATACTTTTATTTTACCGAAGTTTTCCATTAATCTTTTTTTAACTGAATCTTCAGGGATCAGATATACTTTTTTCTTAAGCTGGTTTTCTTCCACAACGGGGACAATTATTTTAACGGCATAATTTATCCAATCGTCCTTATCCATGTTAAAGACAAGAGTCTGTAGAAGTAAGAACTCATTATATACCACATTTGGCAATATGGTCGCTGTTAAATTTTGAGAGTAACAGATACACTGCAATGCGCCGGAAGTAGTAAAGACAAGCTCGTTTAACGTCTGATCAGAGTCCAGATTGAACCACTTATTAAAAATTGTATTTGAAGTTTGATCAATAAATGCTTTATTTAATTCATAGACTGACTTGTACCCGCTGCCAAGAAAATTTCTGGCAAAATTAGTAATGCCTGATTGTATGCACCCTATTGCAGTCCAAATCTGGTTATTTATTTCTTCATATAAATAATAGGCATCATCATATTTGCCTTGGTCAAAAAGCAAATTTGCAGCACCTCTCATTTTTAAAACATTCATCAATACAAGTCCTAAGATTTCATAATTTTGAACAATTTACAAATTCAATTTAAATATAATCAAGCAAGAATCAAATTCTGTAATATATAAATGTACAACTATAAAAGAAGTAAAATTTGACTTAATCTTGTATGTAATAACAATTTAATATTAATTTAGAATAAACTGTATTTTCCCATTCTCCTTTAAATACTTTAATTCAGTAATAATTAAAATGGCTATACCTGTCATTTCAAAAGTTTCTTCTAAATTAGTGAGTAGAATATATCCGGCCGAATCCTGTCCATAAAAATATTGGAAGAATCCCCCAATATTCTCAATTCCCCATGCACCCAAAACATAAATAAATGCTGACAGAAAAAAAAGTTTTCGATATTTATTATTGAAATGAAGAAAAAACTTCAGAAAAGCAACTCCAAATCCCACTAAAAATATAAAAGCAGGGAGAACCCATGCAAATCGCATCATTTTTAGTGCTGGGGAAAAATTCTGAAAGTATTGGGATGTCTGCTCATGCAATTGGACATTTTCGTCAATCGACATTATTAAAAAAATTGAACCCATCATGAACCAATACTTGGCAAATCGGTCAGACTGAGATTTTTTGATGTTTGCAATCAGCAAGAATAATAATGAAGATATTAATAATGTAAAAGTTTGATAATAAGTAGGGAAATTCCATTCTTTATCTAAGTCAAATAAATTTGCTATATAGGCATGTTTGTGAAAATAGAAAGTATAAAATCTGGTGAGGAGAGATAAGCAAACAATAGTAACAATTATCCACAAAAAACAGTTTGTCAAAAATTTGATACTAATTGCTAAATTATTTTCATTTGTTTGAATGTCTGGAGCATGGTTATTTATAACTTTAGTTTCAGTTAAATGAAAAGTTGAAATATTTTTTATTCCCATTTTAATCTCCGTAGTTTCGTTTATTACCAATAATTGGCAATAAAGGTTTATTTTTAATCATCTTACTCATTTGTTGTTCAAAGTAAGTTTCCGGTTATTGATTCCTCTTCTCAAATTTCTTCCAGTTGTTGTGAAGTATGAAAAGTTTTATCGGAACAGGATTTTCATCAATTACTCGAACACTCCTTTAAGATTACAAATAAAGTGCCAAGAGAAACTAATATAATTGGCAAATTAAATGAGAATATATTACTAAGAAATTCTGTTTTTGGATTTATTGTGTGATTTTTGAGTAAAAAAATTATGATATGCTAAATCGAAATGGATAGAGGATAATTAAGCAAAATAAAATTTATGAAAAATAAAAACTTTAAAAAAGAAATTTTCCTTGCATAAAATACTTCAATTGCGTAAATTTGTGCACTAAAATTGAAAAAATAAGAATTCAACAGTTTCGGAGAGATGGCAGAGTGGTTGCCCCATTGGGATGATACAAATGCGGCGGTCTGCCACGTAGTGGTCCCTACGGGAAAAACCGTTAAGGATTTTATTTAGTTCAAAAAGTTTCGGAGAGATGGCAGAGTGGTTGAATGCGGCGGTCTTGAAAACCGTTAAGGATGCAAGTCCTTCCGGGGTTCGAATCCCTGTCTCTCCGCAAAAAGCGAAGCCCCAAATTAAGTTTGGGGCTTTTTTGTTTTAAATAAATCATCCGCTTAACTTATGCGGCGGTCTGCCACATAGTGGTCCCTTCGGGAAAAACCGTAAAGATGTTTCATAGGTATGCTATGCCACATGCCTTTCCGGGTTCGAATTCCTAGCCTGTCCCCTCGGGATCTCTCCGCAAAAAGTAAACACCACGAAAATTAAGTTAGTAGTTAAAAGTTGGCAATCAGTGACTGATGCTTCGATGGGCTCAGCATCTTAGTTGCTGATTGACGCAGATACGGAATAAAAGTCTGTTCTATGAAATAAAGGCCCCAATAATTTGCAAAATCCTACTTTGAAGAAGATGGTGCGGAAAGACGGGTGATTAAGTTTGTTCATGAGGATGATAAGCTAATGCTTTTCTCCTGTCGGGTTTTACTTTTTCGTTTTTGTTTGTTGTTGCGAGGAATTAAAACTTGCAACGGTCGCGGCTATGCGCTGTGCGGGATTGCAAGCCGCGTCTGTATCCCACGAGTAAAAGCTACGATACGGGAACTGCTACTCGATAACCCCTGAAACCCACATGGAGTATGATCTGTTGTTATATGCCGTTTTTTTGTGTGGATTCTGATATTGCAAGTTTGAGATTATTCCCAAATTTAATTGTATAAGAATTGTTATATCCAAGAGTTGGCACCAATATTTCAAGTGCTTTATTATAATAATCAATAGCATGAGAGTATTCCTTTTTTGAAATACTAACATTCCCTAAACCGCCTAACCAAATTCCAACTCCAATATTATTATTATTCTCGTTTGCAAGGTTTAAAGCCTGCATGTAATAATTAAGTGAAAGGATATAATTGTCTAAGAGAAGATAAGCAGTTCCTAAATTTCCAAGTAAAAGCTCTTGCAAATTTTTATCATTAAGCTTTTCCTCTATTTTAAGTGCTTGAGTAAATTGTTCGATTGCTTTATTGTATTCCTCTATTCTTGTGAAATAATTTCCTAAATTCCCAAGAATAGATGCTTCCATTTTTAAATCTTCAAGTTCTTTTGAAATAGTTAAAGATTTATGGAGATAATCAAATGCACTATCTAGTTTATTTAAATGATTAAATTCCTTTCCTAAATCATTAAGACATTCACATTCCTCTTTCTTTAATTTGTGTTTTTTAGCATTATTGTATGCCTTTTGATAATAACTTAAAGCTTCTTCGTGGTTACCCAGTTTGCAATAATCCTCCCCTAACATATTATTTAGCCAAATTTGACGATTACTTAAACTAATATTCTTTTTAGCTATACTTAGTGCTTCATTATAAAACATAGCTGCACTTTTATATTCATATAAATCATCGTAGACCCGACCTATATTTTCTAATGTTGTTTCAACAATTTCCTCATTTGCAATTCCTAATGATTCCGTTAATGCTTGTCCGAGATATTCTAATGCCTTTTGTGGCTCTCCATTAAGGTTATAAAAAGCACCTATACTCACCAGAACAATAGCTTTATCATTTACTTCACTACTCTTATCAGCTATACTTAATGCTTTAAAATAGAATTTAAGTGCCAATTCAGATTGGTTTATAATCTCGTGAATATGTCCAAGTTTACATTGACATAAAATACTTGTGTGAATATCACCAATTATGTTTGCTTTTTTAGTACTTTCTTCATAAACTTCAATGGCTTTCTGATATTCTCCTATTTTGCAATAGACATTTCCAATGCTTGTAAGACTGCTAATTAATCTCTCTAAATCATTAATATCATTAGCTATTAAAATCGATTGTTCATAGTTTTTAATAGCTTCTTTATATTCTGATTTTTTTTCAAATAGTTCACCTATCTTATAATAAATTATTTGTTCACATTCTTTATCTCCAATATTCAAAGACAATTCTAAGGCTTGTTTAAAACTGACAATTACTTTTTCTACGTCTCCTAAATCAGTATAAACATCTCCCAAATGCACAATACTTTTCATTACATTTTCAAAATCTATTATGCCAAAGGATTGTTCATGTAAAGCTCCTTTAAGTGCCTGCATATATAATTTCCAAGCATTCGTTGTATTTCCTCGTGCTTGTTCTATGGTTCCTAAGTTATTAAGACACACTACTTGTTCTTCTTTATTATTCGTATTTTTCGCAATATCATACGATCCCATATAGTATTTTTCAGCCTCATCTATTTCATTTAAACGCCCATATATATTGCCTATATTTCCAAGACAAACACCTTCGCCTTTTATGTTTTTTTCTTTTCTATTAACAACTAAACTTTGTTTGTAATAAAACAAAGCCTTTTTTAAGTGTCCAATTCTTTCAAATATTTCTGCAGGGATATTGTATTTTACATCTTTATCTTTAATATGGATTAAATACCATTTGTCCACATAGTCTTTCCATTTTATTTCAGTACATTTTGTTCCACTTTGTTTTTCTCCTACAAATATATTTTCCCAAATTGTTTTTAGTAAAATATTTGTATCGATATGTATTCTTAACCCAGTCTCAAAATTTTTAAATGGATTTTTGTTTTGCTGTAATTTAACAGGTTCAATTATATTATCATCAGAGTGTTGTATGTAATAAATCTTTTTTCTGTTTTCATATACACTTTCTATTTGAGGAGAAATATCAAATGAATCTGAAGAGCTATAACCTAGAATAATAACATCTTCATGGGTGCCATTTGCAAATATCTGACTAATTATGTTTGACCTTCCATCTGATATTTTGTTTTGGGCAACTTGACTTAATGTTATTGACATTGCATATTTATCATCGATACTACCATGTATTTTAATTATTCGGATAGTATCATCATTCCAGTTGACATTCTTTAAATCTTCTTCTCTATATATTAAATGATAATCTTTTCCTTCTAATAGCGGATTGGGATCCATTGCTAAAGCTTTTTCAATTAGCTTATCGAAATTCATAGTAACAATAGTCTTTAAGTAACCTTTTTTGATAAGTCTTGCAAGCAAGATATGATTGGAATTCGGTTCACCTAATTGATAAATATCATATATTAACTCAGGATCACAATTCGCTTGTATGCGTTCGATAAATAATTCAAAAGGAATGCATAAGCAATTATCAGAATCACATATTAATTGAATATCATCATTAGGCAATCCTAATTTATTAAGAATATAAGGTACAAGTTGATTTACAATTGGTAGTCCTGAATTTCTTGAAATGCCTGCACCACAAAAAAATACAGTTCTACAAGCTTTAATATTACTGATTAGTTCACCAATAACATTTATGTTGTTATTTTTTTCTAAGTCTATTTTATCCATTATTGATCATGTTTTTTTATGGCATATAACAAAGGCTAAACACCATTAATTAATTATACACAATATTGCATTTATCCTGTAATGCTTCAAGGGAAAAGATACTCCCTGCAAAAAATTTAATAGACAAAGCTAAAATAAATTACGCTACTTTATGTTTCTCATTACAATAGTTCGATCTACGATTTTCCGCATCAATTAGCTTTACTTCTCTGTGCTCCAACTTTTGTTTGAAACGATTATTAAGATAATCTTCAGGAGTTAAATAATGAAGAGAAACTTGCCACCTTTCCGTTATATAGAACCTACATGATCGGAAATATATGTAATAATGTCATCAAACGAAATTGTAGCTTTAAACTCCCGACTAATATCCTATTAGTCTCGGATAATCAACAGAAATACTTATATGTTAAGTTCAATGTCTTAATAAGAAAATTTAATTCCGAGAAACGGACTGTCCATTTTCCTCAGTAAGGATCTGCACCCTTGCTAATTATACTTTCTTAGGCAACCAGAACAATGCACTGCTTGTCCTGGTTATTCATAGAATGCTTTATTTGTACAGTAGCATTCTTATTTATATTCCATTTTTTAAATAATTTTCCTATCTTTAACATCTAGGATACGGGATGAAGGGCTTGCATAAGCAATATCTGAATCAATCAATTTTTAAGCAACTCTTCTATAACCGTCTTTAAGGAAATAATCATTCTCAGAGCAATGCTCCCTTGCAAAATTTATAATTGCCTGTATTTCCTCCGGCATAAGCCAATGAGTTTTTGGTACTCTTCCATTATGGTTTTTTGGCCCCCTGCTCTTTTAAGCCATCGGTACTATTTCACTTTCCTTGGATATCTGAGCAAGATAGGCAGTAACCACTCTCTTATTTCAGGTTAAACCCACATTTTGTTTAGAGATCTCCACTCAGTTTTTTTTTAACCTAAGGTTGTCTTCTACAATTTCACTTATTAGTGAGCCCTTATCCTTGATCTTATTCTCAAGAACGGTTATTTTCTCTAAATCTGCATTGTTATTTTTGCTTTTTGAGAATGTTTTAGGAGCACCCTTAAGCAAATCTTTCTTCCACAAATAAAACAAAGCAGCATGAATTCTATGCTTTTAACAAAGCTGGCCAACCGGAAAATTATTCTCTAAATACTACTTTAAAACCTGAATTTTAAATTCTGCTGTGAGTTCCTAATTTCGTTTCTTCTGCGCTCAAAAGTTAACATACTTTTTACTCAATTTCTTCTCCTTTTTTCTATTTTCTTGGTTACCTCCTATTATGAGTCAACGTATCTTTTTTTATCCTCTCAGGGTTACATTATTTATGAGTCAACCCGATCAAACATATATTTCAATAAATAGTTGCATATAGCAATTAATATTTTTATCTTTGCATCAGTTAAAATTTATTAATAAAAAAGTGCGTAGTCAGCACTATAATCACTGACAACAAAACTATGAAATGGTATCATTATGTAGCATCATTCTTTGCAGGAGCATTTTTAACGAATATGGTTCCTCATTTTATACATGGAATTTCAGGCGATTCCTTTCCATCACCTTTTGCAAATCCTCCAGGCAGAGGATTATCATCGCCTATGATAAATGTATTATGGGCAATGTTTAATTTGCTGGCGGGTTATTTGTTGTTAAGAGTGAGTAAAACAGAAGCAAAGAATAAACTCTCAATGATCATTTTCTTTGCAGGTATAGTATTTATGAGCCTTTTTTCATGCATCGCTTTTGTGGATAAAATGAAGTAAAAGCAGCTTTTAGCTTGTTCACTTATGTACTCTTTGCCGGAATGGAAGTGACTTCCCTTTTTTACATAGATGCAGCACGTATTAACTAAATTTTTTTATTGCACATTCTTAGAATTATAAATGAAAATGATAAATCAGAATTCACCTTTGGAAATAGAAATGGGACATATAATATTAGAAGATATGTTCCATGCGATAAGAAAACGTATTAGAAATCAGGCGGAAATAAAATTAAAAATAACCAGAGAACAGTTTAAACTGTTGCATGCAATAAGTCAGGAAAAGGAAGAGGTTACACAAAAAGATATGGCTGATATGATAGGAAAGAATAAATCAACCATATTGAGATTGACCGACCCATTAGAAACAAAAGGATTAGTCAGAAGAGTTACTGATACTAAAGATAAGCGTAAGAATTATTTAATGGTCACAAAAAAAGGTGAGGAAATAATAAAACAATATGAGAATATTCTTAAGTTGATTATCGAAGAACTTCAACAGGGTCTTACAGTATCTGAATTAAATAATTTTTATAAGGTAGCAGCTCATTTTAAAAGCAGGGCTGAAAATTAATATTTTTTTGAATAAAAAGGAAAGGCATCGTATTTATTAATAAACTTTTACCACAGTAATGTAAACCTTCCTATAAACAAAAAAAGTCACCCGGCGGATGACTTCCATTTGAAATTTATCTTTTCTCAAACTGCTAAGCCAATAAATTATCCAATTTTGCTATATCTGAATGCAGATAATCAGCTTTATTACGAACAAAAATTTTAGGTCCAGCCTACCCTACTGGTAGTTGTTAAATAACAACAATGAATAGCGTAATTACAACTAAAAGTATCTGCCTTCCTATTGACCCCGGAAATGAATCAGAATATATTTGCAGCGTCGACAAAATAGAATATAGAGGCAGTACAAATAAAATTATGCTAAATACAAGGAGATAGTACTTATGTTAAACACTAAAATTATTGGCAATAAAATTGCAGAAGCACGAAAGAAAATAAATATTTCTCAAGCCCAGCTTGCTCAGCGTCTATCCATCAGTTCACAGGCAGTCGGAAAGTGGGAGCGCGGAGAATCGATGCCGGACATCATTACTTTTAACCGTCTCGCGGAATTTCTGGATGTTGATCTTAACTATTTCTCAGAAAGTTTCCAATCTGCGGTCAATGAAATGGCACCCGCTGAGTCCCCGATTAGCCAATCGACTGAATTGCAATCCGAAAAGCAGAAAAAAAAGCTTAGTTGGGATATGTCACATGGGAACTGGGTGGACGCTAACTTTTCAGGGTTGAAACACCTGACTGAAAAATTCAGTTCATCCAACATGCGGCACTGTCTGTTTATCGGTTCGGATTTGTCGGGACTTCTTCTAAAAAACAATAACGTTGATGGCTGCGACTTTTCAAATTCCGACATCGGCAACAGCCACGTTCAGAGTTCCAACTTAGCCGGCAATCTATTTAAGAACTGTTCGCTGAAAGAAACTGAGTTTTCAAAAAGCCATATCGACAGGTGCGATTTTTCAGGAGCCAAACTTACAGGTACGGAATTTTCAGAAAGCTATATCTACGGATGCGATTTCACTGGTGCAGATTTTACCGGGATGGTAGTCAAATCTGGTGGTTTTTCAGGGGTGGCAAATAAATCCGGTGTCATTGAAAAAAATACAATTGCTAATGCTGTGTGGAACCGCACCTCTTTTCTTGACTCACAGATTGCTGATATAGTTTTCGCAGGTACATTTGACGGTTGCTATTTTGAAAACTGCATATTTACCAGGGTGGCGTTCCGGAATTCAACGCTTATTAACACTTTCTTTAAAAATAAAAGTTTGAAGCGGATCCGTTTCATTGACTGTAAGGCCGATAGAATGACTTACGAATTCCTGAAAAACGGAAAAGCAGATTTATCTGGTATAACATTGTTAACACCAATACCGGGAAATGAATAGCGGCTCAAAACGATATCGCTATCCCGGTACAAGGGTTAAAAAAATCCTATAAGAACATCCCGGTTTAAAAGGGAGCAGCTTTTCAAGTAAATGCAGAAGGTGCGCATCGAGTTTCGGCAGCTCGTCAAGGCGCTGCCGACGGCGGCACAACGGTATTCCTGGCAACGCAGTATTTGGACAAGGCTGAACAGCTTGCGGATAGAATTGCCATACTGCATGAGGGTAGGATTATTGCCAATGGAGCTCTTGCGGAACTGAAAAAGCTGTTCCCAACCGCAAAAGTGTAATGTATTGAAAGACAACTTTTTCAGTGACATGAGCGTCATGCCTGGACGCTCCATGCGCCTTCATCATCGCAGTATAGTCACCATCATCACGGTCACTATCATGCCGATGATGCTTCTTGTTTTGATAATACCCATCTAACTTAAGCAATATGATTCTAAATTAAACTTCTTACCCTTTTTACCGATTATCTAAGTAAATATCAATTTCACTTGGTGAGGCCCAAAAACTACTATGAAAATAAACAACAATCTGCACATAATTATTATACTTTTATTAAGTCTTCTTTTTGCATCGTGCAAAGACTCAAATCCGGTAAACCCTGTTAATTCAGGAAAAAACTTTTTTTCTAATGGTAGTAGTGAAAGGACCATGATTGTTGTAATTAGCGACATACATCTTGGTGCGGACCTTGCTTACTCTGAGACAAACAATAATCTCAGCCACCTGGTAAAATTTCTTGATCTGGTAAGGACTGGTGATAATGTTAAAGAACTGGTTATTGCCGGTGACATGTTTGATGAATGGTTTGTACCTGCTAACATCAACACTTACCAGGGAAAGGACCAATATGACTTTGTACAGCGCATAGCGGCAGCAAATAAAGGAGTGTTTGATTTGTTAAACCGGATAATTCAGGAGGGAAAAATTACCGTCACATATGTGCCCGGAAATCATGATATAGCCATAACTGCAGAAAATGTTGCGGCAGTTCTTCCCGGAATTAAGCAGGCGCGGGATGATGTGCAGGGCCTCGGTACTTATACACCTACGGGTTATCCTCAGATAGCAATTGAGCACGGGCATAGATACAATTATTTCTGTGCACCGGACCCCATTTCAAATAAAGATATTGCTCCGGGCTCAATAATGCCTCCGGGATATTTTTATACAAGAATAGCCGCACTGCATGTAGTCCAGAACTGCACGACAGCCGGAGACACAAATCCAACGGTTACTCCAAACCTGTCGGGCGGTGAAAGCCAGTCTGCAGCATATATTTACTGGAAAGTGTGGAATGCTTCTGTGCTCCGTTTTCCGGTTAAGAATAAGTTTACAGATAAGATTATTGTTACCAATATTAATGGATTCACAGGCACATACTCAATCAGCGATCTGATACCCTATCAGCAGACATCCGGCGGATATATTGACTGTAACCTTTACAAGGGAGCTCAGGATAACTGGAACCAGAGGCAATTACTCAACAAAGTACCTGTCAATATTCCGGTTACTGAAGCAATTGCAAAAGCAGGCGACTGCACCCAGACAGATAATCAGGCAAAGGTACAGTATTTTATGAACCCTAATTCCAATAAAAGAATTGTTGTTTTCGGGCATACTCATATTGCCAAAATTATTTCTTCTAACAACTACAAGGGGCAAAAATCGGTTTACGCTAATACAGGAACATGGATTGATCATAGCCAGCAGCCGACGACAATGAATTTTGTAGTAATAACACCGCAAACTACAAGCAGTTCATCTCAGACATATGTAAAAGTCTTTAACTTTTTAAATGACGCAGTAACACAAATGGCAGCAGATTCATTGCGATTTTAAGATTTAACCCAATGCAATGTGGAGGTCTGAACCCACTATAAAAAACGGGGGAATCTTAAAAACTTTATAAGTTGGATTAATATGAGAAGGATGAAATGAATAGCTTAGTAAAAAGAATTAGTTTGATTATTGTCGTGGTATCTGCATGCCTATTTATATCATGCAAAAATTCAAATGTGAATGGACCGGTTAATAATCCCCAATATGGAGCTAAAACTAATGAGCTGATTAACATTATTGAAAATAATCCTGACATTAAATCATTGTTAATCAAATCTATTGCTCAGGCAAAGCTGGTCAATCCAGATAAAAACACAAATCCGGCTCAAACGCTTGAAGAATATTACCAATTTGTTACATGGGCTGAGACTTGTATGCCCTGGAGTATTCTCCCCAAAACCCCCTACTCTTCTTTGTATGATAAAATTGACCAAAGTTTAAACTATTTCTATTTTATCAATGATCAGCCGCTAACAGAGCTGGATGGGCAGGGTTTGTATAATAGCTCCCTTCAATATGTAAAACCCTACAGCGATTGGTTAGTAAGTTTCAATAAAGCATGGGGCCTGTATTTAGATAAGCCGGAGTCGTGGAAAAATGAATATTATCAATTGGCTCTGACTGATAATAGATTTGGTTTATCAGACGGTTGGTATGAAGATCCAACCCGCTGGAAATCGTTTAATCAATTTTTTTCCAGATATTTAATATCACCGGATAAGCGCCCAATAACCATGCCTAACGACAGCACTATAGTTACATCACCGGCAGACGCAATACCACAGGGTGTATGGCAGATTGATGCCACTTCACATATTGTTAAGAAGGACGGGGTGCCAATTAAATCCGGAACCTTAACATCAATTGAAAAAATAATTGGAGGAGACAGCCAATATTCAAAAGAATTTGCAAATGGAATAATGACTCACACTTTTCTGGATGTGCAGGACTATCATCGCTTCCATTTTCCGGTAAGCGGAATAATAAAGGAAGTCAGAAATATTGCCGAGCAGGACGCAGTTGGCGGTATTATTACCTGGGATGCGGCTATCCAAAGGTATATGTTTGATCCAACAGTGCCGGGATGGCAGGCAATTGAAACAAGAGGCTGTGTAATAATTGAAACCAAAGATTATGGTTTGGTAGCAATACTTCCGATAGGTATGTCACAGATATGTTCGGTAAAATTTGAGAAAAATATTCAGGCGGGCGCCCGGGTAAACAAGGGAGATATGCTTGGATGTTTCCTATTTGGGGGATCTGATATTGTAATGATATTTCAAAAGAAAGCCGGATTTGTTCTTGAACCGGTAAACGGAACAGCTAATGGTCAATCTTATAATCATATTCTTATGGGTGAAAAATACGGGGTTTTGAAAGGATCGAAATAATCCCTTATTATTTTTATATTTAAGAAGTAATTGTCCAAAATAAATGGGGTCAGTTTGGAGAGCCCTATTAAAAAACGCTTGTAACAAGTGGAATTAAGGGCTTTTGGGTACTGCATAAAGTCCACTTCTCCATCCCCCTTTCTCCCCCCTTAACTCACCTTCTGTAAAGGGAAAAACCCAAGTGATTGAATTTTCACACAGTCTCCAAGTTTTCAACCATTTTTTGAAGCTAACATATCTTTTAGCCAGTCAAACATATTGAATGCGGCGGTCTGCCACATAGTTGTCCCAACGTGAAAAACCGTTAGGATGTTCTGTGGGAATGGCTATACCGCAAGCGGAATTTATTTAAGATCAGGCAAAAGTAAAAAGTGCAAAACATGTAGTGATTTCATCTCAAACACGTACAGATCATATTTTATAATATAGTCTTAGAATAATATTTTAGAGATTTTATTTATTCATTAATTTAAGTACATAGTTCTCCCATAAAATTAAGTGAAACTCTAAAGTTTTTAAGCATCTGTTCGATAATATGAGTGTCATAATCAAATTATAACGCTTTCCATTTGTTCTCTTTGAAAATGCAAAAGACTGTAACCCCAGTTTTAATTTTCTTACCGTGAGCGAACCAAGTGATTGTAAAAATAAATAATCTATACTGTGATCATATCACAAAGTAAATCATATAGAACAAGGAGTAACTATGCTTAAGACGATACTATTTTTTGCATGTTCAGTGCTGTTATGTACAAATCTGCATGCACAGACTTCAGGCGACGAAACGAAAATTAAATTTGAGCTTTCGGGTTTTGTCCGTGCCGATGCTTTTTTAGATTCACGTCAGACTATCTCCTTACGAGATAATGCTGTAATGGTCGTCCCGGCGGCAAAATATCCAGATAAAAACTTTGAAGATCTTAATGCTACACCAAATCTTACAATGATAGGCTTTAACACAAGATTTGCAGGAAAAGTTACAGGTGTTGAGGCAATGGATGCAAAAGTTACCGGATATTTCGAAGGAGAATTTTTCGGCATGGCCGATACAGATATAAATGGATTCAGACTAAGACATGCTTATGTAAAGTTCGACTGGAAAAATACAAGCATACTATTCGGGCAATATTGGCACCCTATGTTCTGTACAGATATAATTCCATCTTTCAGCTATGCAGCACCATTTATTCCTTACTCACGTAATCCTCAAATAAGGATTACACAAAACCTAAATCCAAATATAAGTATGTCTTTAACCGCCATGACCGAAAGAGATTTCACCAGCAGCGGTCCGGATGCTGCAAATAACCCTGTTAAAAGCAATACGTTTTTAAAGAATGCCGTACTGCCAATGATGGATTTACAAGTACTGTGTAAATACGAAGGCTTTTTGATTGGAGCAAGTGCAGACTACAAATCTCTTAGGCCGCGCCTGAAAGCTCAGGATGGAACAAAAACCACTGAGAAGATCAATAGTTTTGCAGGAACCATTTTTGGTAAAATTAACCTTGCAAAAGATTTTGTATTTAAATACCAGGGCGTATATGGGCAAAATATTGGAAACCTTACCATGGCCGGTGGATATGCTATAAGCGGAATTGACTCTACAAAGTTTACCAATACGAATACTGCCTCCGGCTGGGCAGAGTTTTGCTATGGCAGCAAAGTGGCATACAATCTATTCCTCGGTTATTCAAAAAACCTGGGATCTGATGATAATACAAATGGCAAATACTTTGGATTTTTAACCAATGTAAATGACATCGTTAGAATAGCACCAAATGTCAGCTTCTATTTTTCTAAAGTAAAAATAACTACTGAGCTTGACTATACCAGTGCATCATATGGAAATATAGAAACAAATAACAAATCCAAAATAACAGATACTTACAGAGTAGAAAATTACAGATTAAGTCTTTCCTGCACTTATTCATTTTAACAGATTTAATTTAAAAACAAATAGGAGTTCATATGAAATGGTTTAATGATCTTAAAATCGGTAAAAAGCTTACAGGCGCTTTTATAGTTGTTACTTTAATTACCGTTATTTGTGTTTTGTTCAGTATTATAAAAATGCAATATATAGCTGACCAGGACAAATTCATGTACCAAAACTGCGTTATTTCAATTCAGGATCTTGGGAATGCAAGTTCAAATTTTGAGCTGGCAATGGCGCTTACAAGAGATCCGGTGTTAATTACCGATGAAAAGTTTAAACAGGCTAATATAGAAGCCAGAAATGAGCTGACAAGAAAGATTAATGAAAATCTGAAGGATTATGAAGCAAGGATTTCTACCCCCGAAGAAAAAGAATTATACAGTAAGTTCTTAGAAGCAAGAAAAGTATTCAGAACTCAGATATTAAAATTTAACTCATTTCTTTCAGAAGGTAATTTGAAGCAGGCTGCACTTTTTTTCCAGGGGGATTTTACTACAGCTTCAGGAAATCAGAGAGCAGCCTTACAAAATATTATACAATATAAAGCAGATTACGCAAAAAGTTTAAGCCTAAGCAACGAAGAACAGGCATCTGCTGCAGCAAGGAATTTGATTATTCTTGCAATTATTGGCTTTTTTATTTCAATTGGTTTAGGCCTTTTTATAGCAAATAATATAAAACGTCCGGTAGCTAAAGTACTAGCAATGGCCAAGGAATTAGTAAAGGGACATGTTAAAGCCAGAGCCAATATCCAGAGCAATGATGAACTTGGCGAAATGGGAAAGGTTCTTGATGAATTTGGAGCTGCCCTTGAGGGCTTTGCAGACTCCATGGATTTAATTGCTGACGGAGATGTTACTATCAAATTAGAAGCTAAAGATAAAGATGATGTTTTAGCTCCTGCCTTAAATAATATTGCAGAAACTTTAAGAACACTTCTTACGGAGACCAAACTACTTACTAATGGAGCAATCGATGGGAAACTTTCCATACGCAGCGATGCCAACAAATTCAAAGGCGGCTATAAAGAAATTGTTACAGGAATTAATGCTACCCTTGATGCAGTAATAACCCCCATAAACGAGGGAGTTGAAATATTAGGGAAAATATCTCTTGGAGACCTGACTGTCAGAATAACCTCAGACTATCAGGGAGATCACAAATTGATAAAGGAAAGCATCAATTTGGTAGCTGACTCTCTAAGTAAAACATTGAGTGATGTAAGCGCTGCTGTTCAGGCAACGGCAAGCGCAAGCAGCCAGATATCTTCCAGCACAGAAGAAATGGCAGCGGGTGCAAGCGAACAGACACAGCAGGCTACTGAGGTGGCCGGTGCAGTGGAAGAAATGACAAAGACAATCCTTGAAAATACCAGAAATGCTTCATACGCTGCCGAAACAGCAAAAGAGGCCGGGAATAAAGCACTAGAAGGCGGAAAAGTAGTAAGCGAAACGATAGATGGAATGAACCGCATTGCGGAAGTCGTCAGGAAATCGGCAATGACAGTAAACGAGCTTGGTAAAAGCAGCGACCAGATAGGCAAAATTGTTCAAGTTATTGATGATATTGCAGATCAGACAAACTTGCTTGCTCTTAACGCAGCCATAGAAGCTGCCAGAGCCGGCGAACAGGGACGCGGTTTTGCAGTTGTTGCAGATGAAGTCCGCAAACTTGCAGAACGCACTACCAATGCAACAAAAGAAATAGCCGCAATGATAAAACAAATACAGAAAGATACCACAGGCGCAGTAACTTCAATGGAAGAAGGAACCAAGGAGGTTGAACTTGGAAAGAAGAAAGCTGACCTGGCAGGAGAATCACTTAATGAGATCATTAACGAAACAAATAAAGTGGTGGACATAGTTACGCAGGTAGCCGCCGCCAGTGAAGAACAATCTTCTGCTGTAGAAGAAATAAGTAAGAGCGTTGAGGCTATAAGCGCAGTTACTCAACAAAGCGCTTCGGGCACTCAACAAATAGCCCGGGCAGCTGAAGATTTGAACAGATTGACCCTGAACTTAGAAAACCTTGTAAGCCAATTCAAATTGGATAACCTTCTTGGAGAGAAACCCAAAACAAAGCAGGTTAGCCATGGAAATACACCGAGGTTCACTAATAGAATAGGAAACAATTAACCTAGGTAAATGATATTGGAGAAAGCCCTCACTGAGCGCAGCGAAGTGAGGGCTTCCCTTTTTTGGCAAATTTGTTTTACCGGTTTCAATAAATATTTTTTTTATTTCATTTACACTGTTTTTTTTGCCCATTCAAAATGAATTATTATTTTCTGACGAATCCTGATTGGTTTTTCTTGTTCCCGTTTCAGGCCATGCTTGCCTTCTATTATACCAGCGTTCTTTAAATTCTCTGCATTCTTCAGGGCTCATGTCTTCCCATTTCCCGAACAAGCGGGGATCCCTTCTTTCATGCATATGATGCCTGCCCCATGGCCCGTTAAAACCAAAAAGCAACCGGAATAGGATGAGTAAACCCATTGCCTGTAAAAAAGAAATTTGAGGCAAATGGAATAGTTCCGGCAAAAGCGCGTTCCACAGCAGCATGGTTATTATTCCAAATACTGCAAAAACTGCCAAAAATAATGGCATTAGTTGTAGTCTGTTTCTAGCTTTAAATCGTTTCATAATATCCTCTTTTAATAGTTAATAATCTCTTCGTACAGCGTCTTCAATCGTTCCCGAAGATGCAAAACTGCATATCTTTTTCGGGATATAAGCGTATTTACGGATTCGCCGGTTAAATCGGCAATTTCTTTAAATGAAATGCCCTTTAACTCGTTCATCTCAAATACAATTCGCTGTTCCGCGGGAAGCTCATTCAACGCATTTTCAAGCTCTTCCCAAAATAACGACTGAAGATATTGGATCTCCGGTGTTGAGCCTTTCTCTTCTACAAGCTCGCCTAATTCCATTACAATGTCGTCTTCATCATCCAAATAATATTGCGGCAGCGGTTCCGGTTTCTTTTTGCGGTATAAGTCCGTTATGCGGTTTCGGGCAACTGTATATAGCCATGCCGAAATCTGTTCAATTGGCTTCATCATCTGGTCGGCTTCCGCCAGTTGATAAAAGACATCCTGCAAAATGTCTTCAGCATCTTCAATAGACTCAACCCGCTTTTGGATAAACCCCTTTAAACGGCTTCCATAAGATTTTATTATTTCCGATATATTCTTTGTTTGTGCCAAATTATATGTTATTGATGCTGCCATTTGTTTTGTGCTATCGTCAATTGGTCAGACGAATGTGAATTATAATATTCTATTTTAAAATTACTTTGCCTATGATTAATGATGATCCCGTTTCCAAATTTTAATGGTGGAAAAATCGGCATTATCAAATCTGTTAACACATAATGTAAAAAAAGAAGCACACATTACAGCTATAATAAACATACTGATTACAGGCGAAACAATAAACCCATTTATGTTAAATGCTACTCCTGCTTTTACCATCTCTGCAATTGGCATTCCCTCCATTCTTAAAGATATGAACCTGAATGCCGCCGTAGTATAAGTTAAAGGATTAAGATATACAACGGGAAGCAGAAAACCGGGCATAGCCATTGTCGGGATATAGGCTCCTGATAAAAATGTTAGAGGAAGCGAAACAACCGTAATGAGCAATTGAAAATTACTTGAGTCTTTTGCTATTGTTGCAAAATATAAGCCCATTGCACTAAAGGTTACACCAACCAGACACATAAGGGCCAGCATTGCGGCTCCCTGAATAAAGTTAATGCTAAGGCCCATGAACATTGCAACAACTACTATTACAAGCCCTTGTATAACTGAAATGATTGCAGAAGAAAGGGTATGCCCTATTGCTATTTCCCATCTGGAAATTGGAGCTACAAGAATTTCTTTCATAAAGCCTGAGGATATATCTTCAAGAATGTTCATTGAATTTGTCAGGGAAGACTGAAAAACCGTCATTATAATAATGCCTGCGAACAAGTAAACGGTTGGATTTGCCAAACCCGGCGCAGTTGCTCTTGTAACAAACGAAAACATAAACAAAAACAACCCGGACATCAGCAGTGTAAAAAACAGTTTCATCCTGTCTCTTTTAAGTTTCATTAAATTTCTTAAAATAATTGCATTAATTGGTCTCGTCATTCCCTTATCTCCTTTCCTGTAATAGCTAAGAAAACATCGTTTAAGGTGCCTTTATTTATCTCAATATCCTTAATGGAATCCTTAAATACAGATGTTATTTCCAATATATCAGTTAAATTGGCGGCATTAACAATAATGCGGCCATTATCCACCTTATGTTTTATGGAATGCACTGCAAGATATTGAATAATGCCTTCGTTATTTGATGAATCAACCTTCAAAGTGGTAGATGTATATTTCTGTTTTAGGTTGTATGGGGTATCGTGGGCAATTATTCTTCCGTTATCCATTACAGCTACCTTATTACATATTTCAGCCTCATCCATATAATGGGTTGTAAGAAAAATTGTAATACTTTTTTGTTTCTGCAATTTATGAATATATTCCCAGACATTAGCCCTTGTTTGAGGGTCCAGACCGGTTGTCGGTTCATCTAAAAACAGAACTTTAGGAAAATGAACAAGTCCTCTTGCAATTTCGGCTCTTCTTTTCATGCCGCCCGAAAGTCCATTAACAATATTGTTTCTTCTGTTTTTAATATCCACCAGATCAAGCACAAATTCTATTCTTTCTTTAACTTCCTTTTTGGGTACGTTATAAAAATCGCAATGCAGTTTTAGGTTCTCCTCAACAGTCAGTTTACCGTCAAGTGTTGATTCCTGAAAAACTATGCCGATATCATTTCGTACAAGATCTTTTTGGTTAGTAACATCATTGCCGTTAATTTTTAACTCACCGGCTGTTTTTTCCTGAATTGTACACAAAGTTTTTATTGTAGTGCTTTTGCCTGCGCCATTTGGTCCAAGAAAAGCAAAAATAGTTCCCTGCTCCACATTAAATGAAATATCATCAACAGCAGTTAAGCTGCCAAATTGTTTTGTAAAATTCTTAACTTCAATACTATCCATTTTATTATAATTGCTCCGCTCATTTTAGTTATTAGCTCCATATTAAACACCATTTCATTATTTAATATTTCTCATTATTTCCTTCTCACTTGTATAGACGTATATATCTGATTTAAATTGTAAAACATCATATTAAATTTTAGTTTTTCTTTTCAGTGCAAGACTCCGGAAGCCGGAATTTGTAATTTTAGCAGCAGCATTTCTTAATTTTTCCAGATGTTAACTAACATAAGCTTTTCGGTTTTTGCTTTTAACGTTAACATATCTTTTACCCAATCAAACATATTGAATACAGCGGTCTGCCAAGTGTGGTCACCTCGTACAATAGTGTCCGGTTCTGAAGCAGTTCCGCCTTTCCAACAAACCAAAGCTTGCCAAAAACGCATTAATATATTATATTTACAATATTGTAATATTACAATATTGGAGCATTATGAGTAAAATATCAAATAAAGAAGCAGCACTGCTTGGACTGCTTTCAGAACGGCCCAAACACGCTTATGAAATAGAGAGCGACATAAAAGAAAGAGATATGAGATACTGGACGGAAATCTCAATGTCATCTGTATATAAGCTCCTCAATAAATTGGAAAAGGATAAACTGCTGGAAAGTGAAATGAAGCTTTCCAAAAATAACCTTTCGCAAAAAGTATATTCACTTACTCCGGCCGGAGAACAGGATCTGAAGGAAAAGATGCAAGAACTCCTTTCAGCCTGGCAGAACACCGTTCACCCTATTGATATCGGTCTGGCAAACATAAACCTGCTGGATAAAAAAACCGCATTGAGCGAATTAAAGAAATATTCAGAGTCGCTGGATAAGATGCTAAAATGCTATGGCGAGCTGAAAGCATATCTGTTGGAGCATAAGTGCCCCATCGGCAATGTGCATCTTGCAGTAAGACGATTATATCTTGTTGAAGCCGAAAAGAATTGGATAAATAGCTTTATTGATGATTATAAAAAATTTGGCAGGTAAGCCCGGGAGCAGGAGTACCCCCCCGCCGCAACTGCCGGAAAGGCATTTAGGAATCTATACAAATGGATAAGAATAACATTTTAATCAAAAATGCAACGACACACAATCTAAAAAATGTGTCTGTTGAAATTCCCAAAAACAAACTGGTCGTTTTTACCGGTGTATCAGGTTCGGGTAAGTCTTCTCTTGTGTTTGATACAATATATACCGAAGCCCAAAGACAGCTTATTGAAACTTTTTCATCATTCGCCCGGGCAAGGATGCCTAAGTTATCAAGACCCCCTGTTGAAGAGATTAAAAACATCTCCACGGCTATAGTAATAGATCAAAAAAGGATGGGGACAACTTTAAGAAGCACTGTAGGCACTGTTACTGAGCTTTATACTTATTTAAGACTTCTTTTTTCAAGATGCGGCGATAAAGTAATAGGCCCTTCTTTCTTTTTCGGGTTTAACCATCCACTCGGGATGTGCCCGTACTGCAAGGGACTTGGAAAACAAATTAAAGTTGATGTGCAGATGCTTATAGATAAGGACAAATCCATTATGGAGGGCGCTATCACCCATCCTGATTACAAAGTAGGCGGTTGGTTATGGCGTGAGATAGCTGCAATGGATTTGTTTGATCCGGACAAAAAGCTTAGAGATTTTTCAGAAAAAGAGATGCAGGATTTTTTATTTGCCGAAGCTATTCCGGTTGAAAAGAAGCACGGCGCCGGCATATATTCAAAAAACTTTGTCGGAATAGTAAGAAGGCTGGAAAAACTGTACGTGGGTAAAAGTCAGGATGTATTGTCTCAGGACAGGAAGAATGCATATCAAAAATATTTTATCTACTCCGATTGTGACGAGTGCAGCGGTACAAGAATAAATGAGAATGCAAGAAGTGTAAGGGTAAACGGCAAAACTATTCCCGAACTGGTAAATATGGAATTGACGGAACTGGATGCATTTCTTGAGACAGTAAGGGAAGACGTCGGACAGCCGATAATCAGAAAGATGCGCCAGATTATTTCGCATCTTGTTGAAATCGGAATCGGTTACCTTTCATTAAACCGGTCGGTTGCAACGTTGTCGGGGGGCGAAAGCCAGAGAGTAAAAATGTCAAAACAGCTTGACTGCGACCTGATTGATATGATGTATATTATGGATGAACCCTCAATAGGGCTTCATCCAAGAGATATAAATAAGCTAATAGAAATGCTGACAAAGTTGAAAAATAAAGGAAACAGTGTTTTTGTAGTTGAGCACGACCCTGCAATAATTAGATGTGCCGAACATATTATTGACATTGGCCCGAAAGCAGGCAGCTTTGGCGGGCAAATTGTTTATTCAGGAAATTTTGAAGGTCTGCTAAAGTCAAACGGACTTACAGCCGGGTGCCTTAACAAAACGGACGGAGAAATATATACCCGCAAAGAATGGAAAGAGCATATTGACATAAAAAATGCCTGTCTGCATAACCTTAAAAGTGTTTCCACAAAAATACCTAAAGGGGTCTTAACCTGCATTACAGGTGTAGCAGGCTCAGGTAAAAGCAGTCTGATAAATGAAGTTTTCCTTAAGGAAAATAAAGATGCCGTAATAATAGACCAGAGCCCTGTCGGCAAATCGTCCCGCTCAAATCCTGCAACATACATAGGGATATTTGACTTAATACGGAAAGAGTTTGCAGCTGCAACAGGATCAACCGCATCATTATTCAGTTTCAATTCAGAAGGAGCCTGCCCAAAATGCAAGGGACTGGGAACAATAAGTTATGAAATGAGCTTTATGGATGAAATAAAAATTGTCTGCGATGAGTGTAACGGTGAACGGTACACGGATGAAGTGTTGTCCCTCCGCTACAAAGAAAAAAATATTTCGGACATCCTACATATGACAATAGAAGACCTTAATGGATTTTTTGAAAGCAAGGAAATTAACCGAAGGCTCGGCATACTCTGTGAAGTCGGGCTTGAATATCTTGAACTCGGGCAGCCGTTAAGTACACTATCAGGCGGTGAATGCCAAAGAATCAAGCTGGCTTCAGAACTTCACAAAAAGGGAAATATCTATGTAATGGATGAGCCGACTACAGGTCTGCATATGGTAGATATACAAAAGCTAATGAAAATTATTAAGAAACTTGTAAATAACCATAATACGGTTATTGTAATTGAACATAATCTTGACATTATAAAGAATGCCGATTGGGTTTTGGATTTAGGACCTGAAGGGGGTTCCAAAGGAGGAGAGATTTTGTTTGAAGGTACTCCTGAAAATTTAACTAAATGCGAAAGAAGCTATACAGGAAAATATTTGAAAGAATTGCTTTCATAACATAACAAATAAGATATTTCCGCTTCCCTGTGTTTATAACTTCAAATGAAGGAAAGCGGAAATTATCTTATAAAGCATGCTTTTTACTCCCCCCTTCCGAAATAATTACCCTTTAGCTATTATTACCAATTGAAATACCTTAGATGGATCAAATTGCCCCACCACAAGTCCTTCCGGGTAGCTTCGCCAAGACCTCTGTTTTTCCCATTTTAAAGACCAATGAATATTAAACACTCTGAAAGAGGATATTATTTTCAATTTGTTTTTGTCTAATACAACACTATATTAGGCATAAGTACTTTGTATAGTGTGTAGGGTTTTTTATGTATAACACGTTCAAAACATTGCAAAACATTGTTTTTTATAATCCTAAATAATTCAATCAAATTACTATTTCTTTTTACAAAAATATTTTGTAAATTATTAATGAACGAATACCTCTCTCTTTTACATAAACCGAGGGGACGAACGATGCAGATGAGATTGCTTGTAAGATGATAATATTGATTGTGCTTTCAACATTATATTATGATAAAATCAATTGGGGATGCAGCCATAACTGATTATGTCCTCTTTAAACGATAATATCTAATAACTTAGATCGAATATCATTGTTAGTAAAAAAAGCACAAGTGAGGATAGAATGTAATGATAACTAAAAGAATATTTTATATAACCAACTTATCAATTTAAAATATGTCCAAAGATACAGTAATAAGAATATTTAAAGAAGGAGAAATCGAGAGAATAGCCAAAATTCTTGCCGATACGAGTAATGGTTTGACCGGAACTGAAATAGGACATATATTGCGCTCGATTCGTATTAATGATATAGATCCGTCGTATACAAAATGGAAGCGATTATATAATGCTTTGGTGTTTTTACATAACCAAAGGGGTACGGGCAATCATATTTTATCGTTTATTGCAAGAGCACTTGAACCTGCAAGATGGGCTGGTAACAAGAATCGATATTTAGGTATATTAGAAGAAATCAATACAGTTCTTGCATTTCAAGGTTTAGAGTTTAGAGATGACGGCAAATTTCACATAATAGCAAAGGCGAGTACTTTAACTGATGCAGAAAAGAAAGCAAAGAAACTTCGTGGTGTTCTCCAAGAAAGAAATTTACACACTAAAGTATTCGATTATTGTAATGCTGAGCTATTAGAAAACAATTATTTCCATGCTGTACTTGAAGCCTCAAAAGGTGTAGCTAATATGATAAGAAATAAATCAGGCCTAACATCAGATGGTACGGAGTTGGTGGATGCAGCATTTGGGGGTAATAATCCGCTATTGAGAATAAATTTATTCACAACTGAAACGGAGAAATCAGAGCAAAGAGGATTTACAAATTTATTAAAAGGCCTTTTTGGTACTTTTAGGAATCCAACTGCCCATGCATTAAGAATCGAATGGAATATGAGTGAGACAGATGCTTTAGATTTATTCAGTTTAGTTTCCTATTCTTTTAGAAGAATTGATTCTTCAACTAGAAGCACATAACCAGTTTTGCAAATCGACCGCTTTAAAAACATTGTACCACTTTTGTGGTTATCAAGTAGCATTGCAAAAATTAGTTGCTCTTTAAAGCAGGTTGTAATAAAAATTTTTTATAAAAGCTACTGACGTCCATTTTTCAGAGCTGCTTTGCTATTCTTGGCGGTGGATACAAGACAAAGCCATTATACACAAAATAATGATATGAAAAAATTACAAGTATTCTTAAGCAGTGCCATGAATGGTGAGCTTAACATAGAGAGAGAACTTATTAAATTTTTATTTAATAATGATCATATATTGACCGAATTTTATGAATTGTTTGCAATTGAAGATCATTCAAGTCCCAACAAAATTGAAGATGCTTTTTGCAGTGAAGTAGCTAATTCAGATATCGTAGTATTTGTGTTTCGTGCCCAGTTAAGAGATGCGGTACTAAAAGAGTACAATACGGCCAGAGAGAAAAATAGATTAGTTTTTATTTACCTGGCAAATTCAGATAAAAAGGAAGAGAAATTAAATGATTTTATTTCAACTGAAATATTCAAATACGACCCCGGTTTTTATTCCCAGCCACAAGAATTATGTAATAAAATTAAAAATGATCTTTTAAGAGATCTTCTAAATATTTACACAAAGGAGATTCATTTACTTCCCGAAAAAGAAAATTCTATTTACACAAAAAAGAGTACTCTCACACCGCAGTCTATTTATCGGTTTTTTAGTATTGATAGACTACTAAACATAAGCAAAGAGCTTGAATGTGATAACTTATCAATAGACCAGCTTATTAGTTTGTCTGCATTATTTATTGATTACAATGCTAATTATAAAATTGCCCTCGCACTCTTGGAACTAGCATTAATTAGAGAGCCAAGCAACTGGATTCTACATAATAATAGAGGTTTAATTTTAGAGACAATTGGATTAACCAACGCAGCACTTTTCAGTTATAATAAGGTTATAGAACTTGACAAAACTAATGATACTGCCTATTATAACTTGGGGGGAATTTATTTTAGCTTGGCTAATTACGAAGCAGCAATAAATAATTATAAGAAGGCTCTCGATCTAAATCCACACAAAGGAAATGCAATCGCTCAATTATCAGCTTGTTATTTAAAGCTAGAAGACAAAGTCGAATCTCTAAATTGGGCAAAGAAGGCCTTTGATCTAAACAAGGATGAAGCTGCAATAGTTAATTTAATATCGGCGTTTGTACTTAATAGCAATTTTGAAGATGCAATGAAATTTCTAAACTTACTCAATAATACAACAGTCATTTATAAAAACATCCTTTCATATATTCTGTACAAACAAAATAAATATTCTGAATCATTAGATATGATCAATGAATTATTTGATAGTGGCTTTATGGACATTGAAATAGCAGAAAGGAAATTTTATATACTTATTCACCTAAAGATGGAAAGCGATTCATTTGAATGGTTCAAAGAAATCGAAAAAACTTTTCCAATCACAGCATATGATTATAACAATTTGGGATACAAGTATATTGATATTTTAGGCAAAAGTAAATTCGCAAACTATTTTTTTAGGAAAGCAGTCAGCATTGACAAGAATCTATTACCAGCCTGGCAAAACCTGCAATTTAATCTTGTTTCAATGGGAGAATTTGAATTATGTATTGATACTTGTGACGAAGTGCTTAAAATATTTCCTTACGATAAGGGATCCATGGGGAACAAAACAACAGCATTAGTAGAACTGGGGCGGTTTAACGAATTATTCGAATTCAATCTGGAAAAAATGATGAGTGTTGTCGGTAATAGTTATGATGAAGAGAAAATAAAGGATATAATTGAGGAGTCATTCAAGAATGCTGGCGTAGCTAAAGATTTGTTCAATGATCTCCTAAGAAATTTTTATGAGTTAAATAAAATCAAAAACAAATCTGGTGTATAAACTACTACTCAACCGAATGACATAATGCACCGAGCTTTCGTGGTAAATAAGACATCACTGTTTGTCTGTGAAATAATAAACAATAATATTGCACTCAGCTTGTACAGTCGAATATACAATTTGGTTGCTAAATAATTGACGTAGGTTGTAAAAGTGGCATTCTTACTCTTGGCTACCGCTTATTGCATATCGTTATTTGCAAAAATATATGAAGTCTTGTACACCTACCATTTCACTCTTGGAGCAAACTCTGAATTGGAGTTCTACTCTGTCAATTATGTAGAGACGTTGAAACTTGACTGGCGCATTTACTTTGGCTTAGGCCAAATGATGACGGCTATTAACCTGGCCATGCTTGCTTTAACGACTTATAAAATGGATACGAGCCTATTATTGTATTCCTTCTCTGCTCTCATCCCAAAATTAATTTATCACTATTATTCGCTAAATTTATTTTGTGTGCGGTGAATTTCTTTGAAGGGAAATTCTTTTTCAAATTCCGTTAATTCGCTTTTCTCAACTTCAAAAGACTGATCGAAGTAAAACTTTCCTTCAACTCCCTTTAAGCCGTTTTCAGTTAATTCCAAGGCCATGAATGCATCAAAATTAGCGCCATCCGATGTAGTAATTCTATATTTTTCCGCATTTACAAAACCAAATCGCTTATAGTAATCAGGATCACCAAATATTATGACTGCCCTGAATCCCATTTTTTCAGCAGCAATAATTGAGTGTTTCATTAATTGTGAGCCTATACCCTTCCCCTGATAAGAAGGCCAAACACTTAACGGCCCCATGCATAGTACTTCATGCTCCTGATTATCTCCGTTAACTATCTTTGCTTTTGAATATATGATATTCCCAATTATCCTGTCTTCATGAACAGCTACAAAATCCAGTTCATTAACAAATGCCGGAGCCTTTCTTAATTTATGGAGCACAAGATGCTCATCGCAGCCCGGTTTATATATGTCCCAGAATGCTTCCCTTGTAAGAATTTCTGTTTCTCTAAAATCTTTTTCTGTTTCTAACCTTATTTTAATGTCCATTTTTTCTGTTTAATCCGTTGGTTAAAGTTTCTGCATACTTAAATTTTTTATAGGTCATAAACAAAGCCAAATGGCTTTTAGAATTTATTTTTCTTAATGTCCTTTTTATAATTCTTTAACATTTTTCCGAATTGTTTATCTTTCTTTCTTCTTTCTTCTATAGTTGATTCATAATGAGCTTTTTCTTTTTCCATTTTAAGGTAGTTTTCATAGGAGGCTTTGTCAATTTCTCCGTTTTCAACTGCTTCAAGCACCGCACAGCCGGTCTCATGGATATGCGAACAATCCTGGAATTTGCAATTTTCAGACAGCTTTACAATCACGTCAAAAGTTATCTCCAATCCGTTTGCAGTGTCTGCAATACCGACCTCCCTCATGCCGGGATTATCAATCAATATGCCGCCGGTTTCAAGAACAATCAGTTCCCTGTGGCTTGTAATATGCCTTCCTTTGTTTGTACTGCCGCTTATTGCATCAGTTTTCATTATGCTTTTGCCGGAAAGGTTATTCAATAATGTAGATTTCCCTACGCCTGAAGAACCAAGCATGCAATACGTCTTCCCTTTTTCAATAAAATTCTTTATGGCTTCATATCCGTTCCCTGTTTCGTTACTTATTGTAAAAACCGGAATATTTTTAATTCGATTTTTTATTTGATCCGTAATTTCATTAAGTCTCAGTTCGTCAATTAAATCGGTTTTGCTAAGGACAATTGCCGGACTGACTTTGGAAGAATTACAAATTGTAAGATATCGTTCAAGCCTGTTAATGTTAAAATCCCTGTCGACTGCCTGAACCAGAAATGCATAATCAATATTTGCGGCAATAATCTGGACCCCGCCGGCCGGCCCTACCGCCTGCCGCTTAATCATTGATGATCTTGGAAGCGTTTTATGAATCACTGCAAAATCAGAGTCATAAGTCATAATAGCGACCCAATCGCCCACTGCCGGAAAATCTTCCCGGCCTTTAGCGGTAAAGCGCAAATTACCGGTAATCTCTGCTTCATACTCGCCATTAACTGTCTTAACAATGTAACGCTCCTTATGTTCAGTGATAACCCGTCCAATTTCAAAGCTGTCAAGATTATTCTCAATCCTGAATTTTTCAAGCGCTTCGTTATATCCTAAATCTTCTAATTTCATTTCAGTATTTTTTATAGTGGAAATATTTTAATTATCAGGCATTACAACATCGCACATGAGATGTTGCAATAGATACTATGCTTAACTAAACTTACAAATTAACCTGATACCATATGCCTGCTATTTATTCCGGGCATTATTATTATTTGTTAAATTAAAATAATAACTATAATTAATCAATCCAATTTGAAATTCATATGGTCCCTTCATTCCTGACTACGGTAAGTTTAATAAAAGCGGCTACTTATTGCAAATTAGCTGAAATATTATAGGATGCCCATACTTGTATTAATGGGAACATGTGTTTATTAATAATTTTACTTTTGCAAGTTGTAGAAATAGATCTTCACTATTTACGTTGCCTGGAATGGCTTTTGGATTGGTCTTTATAGTGACTTTCTTCTTTAGCAGGCTGCCAGATTGGTTGTCAACAAACCATGCATACCAATTTTCTTCCGTTCTTTTGAAAGCAGACCATCAATTGTTGCAGGTGATATTTGTAACAGCTTCTTCCTGTCTGGCTCAGGTATCCATATGCAATAGGCACGTTCGTATGAATCCGACCATAGATGGTATTTACAGACAAGACAAAATTCATCTAGTATTTGAACCTTCTCGCTTTTACCTGATGTTTTATATATTTCCTTAATCTCCGAGAGATACTCATGCTTAGCTTGTTCGGTCTGATAATTCCATTTTTATTTGGATACACATATTATGAGTTAACGCGTATTTAGTGACCACTTTTCCTTTTTATCTATTTCTTGGTTACCTCCTATTATGAGTCAACGTATCTTTTTTTCTCCCAGGGTTACTTTATCTACGAGTCAACTCTTAAATAATATTAAATAAATAATACTTGTTACTTATATAATATTTCCTTAGTTTAGTATATTATTTTTCACACTAATATTGTGTTACAATTTTTATCAAAATATTTATCTTGTAAATAAATATTTTGTTTTATTTTTTATTATTTTGGTGATTTTTTAGATCTGATTCTAAAACTAATATGGAAATAATTTTGCCAGTTTTTTTTAAATAATTTAATAAACTGTGTAGCCATAAGTATTGTATTTCATAGAACTGCAATGTTGCTGTCACTTATTGCTTGACGATTTTGAATGATTAAAATGACTATGATACCACTAGACTGCGCAAATACATGTTCGTGAGTTATCTTATTTATGCACATAAGAATTTTAAACATTAAAAGAAAGATAGTATGAACGGCAAGTCCATTATATTTATATTATTATTTGCTTTAATTATCATTTTTGTTATATTCATCAGTCTAAGTAAGCTATTTCATACTGGTATCAGTATCGATTACGCAAAATTCATGGAAGAGTTTTTAAAGAGTTTAGTAGCCGTGATCTTAATTATGCTAACATCTTTATTAGAGACATTAAAAGCCAAAAATAATTTAATAAAAAAGTCCAAAGGAATAAAATTGATACTTTCCAAATCTTTAAGTTCTAATTGTGAATTATTAAATAGTATCATTAATTTTTCTATTATCTATTTTACAGATACACCCGTCAATCTTGTTTTATCAAATAATGATAATAAAAAAAACTTCATAAAACAAATAAATCGATTAAATAATATTTTGGTTGAACAGAAGCTTCTAATCATTGGATGCGGGCCCGAAATGGCTATTCCTCTTAATGATTATTTGACCATACTAGAAAAACTAGAAGCTACAATTAATAACTATCTATCATGTCCAAGAGAAGAATGCATGAAAGTAATAAAATTAGAGACATTTAATTTACTGGCTTTTGTCAATAAGTACAAATCACGCAAATAATTATATAACCTAACAACTTGGGAGTAATACAATGAGAAATAAAATAAAAGAACTTTATGGCCTTGAGAAAGCAGTTGGAGTAGAACCCGGTATTCTCGATAATATTGCTGCATATATTTTTGATCCGAAGAGAAGTAGACATCAATTTGTTCATAGTATCAATCCGCCAACGAGTAGATATGGTATCGATGTTCCTGATGACTATTTATCTTTCAATGATAATATAAAAAATTTCGATAAGCTGGGACCTAATGAGAAATTCCTTATTAATAAAATGTTGGATTCACCTTGTTATCTTTTATACATTGTGGGTGGTATTGGAGTTGGTAAATCTACTTTTCTCAAATATTATATAGAAAATATTCTTCCTACTTTTGAGTATGACAAAGATAATGATCAACGCGAATCGTGTGTTATATTTTTCGATTTTCTTGATGAGATATCTGGTAAGTGCGATAATTGCACCTCAGAGAGTAGATATATTAATTTATCGACGAGCATCTGCGATAGAATTCAAGCAGAATTTATAGCAAAGAATTTTTTTTCGCTAGAGGAGGAAGTAACAATCGTATGGGATGCTTTAATTTCACAATCGCTACCTAAGTATCGTAAAAATAATATTATTTCAAAGTTGATTACGGAATTACAGAGAAATGACGCAGATAATGAGCAACTCGGATGCGATACAGAGAATGTGATGAATATCCGAAAAGGAATAAGAGAAGAAATATTGAATGACTATAATAATAGAATATTATATCTTGCAATAATTTGCCGATATATAAAAGAAAAATATTACAGTTCCAATCCTAATTTATTTTTAATGATTATTGATAATATCGATAGAGAAACTCTGACTACTCAACAAATGGTTAAATTAATCTTAAAACCATTTGTGAATTTAAGTGAGATGAGAGTCATAGTTACTATGCGTCAAACAACTTATTATCAGCAATTAGAAGATGGGGATTCTGAGCATACTGACAAAGTCCCATATTGCGGTGTTGGGCAAATGGAAGTAATAAAAAGTCGTCTTGAATATTTCCATTTACATTATAATGAATTTACTAAGTTTATACCACTTGATGCAGTGGAATCATTGTTAAAAACAACAAGATTTCTAGTGGATAAGTTTTTGAACCATCCATTACTAACAGCACAGTATACTAGATTATGTGGACATAGTATTCGTAAGTCACTTATTTTGTCTCAGAATCTAATTGACAATTATGTTTACAATCCAATTAAGCTTGGCTTGTTGGGTAATGACATTGATAAGAATCTGTATATAACTAATATCCTTCGTGCTTTATATGTTGGTAATTCATCGTCTTATACATATAATGTTAAACATATTATCGAAAACATTTACCAAGTACAGGGATCACATAATAGTAGTTACTTTATTAAATTAAGAATATTAAGTATAATATTAGCCTCAAACGGAGACGGCGTAAAAATAAATAAAATCTTGGGTATACTTGGCTACTATGATTACTCCCTACCTCTGATATGTAATGCGATCAATGAATTGAAAATTGATAGGAAAAAATTGATATGGTCTGATTGTCTACAAGGCATTTTCCAAGATGAAGATGAAATGTTAGATCATGGTAACTCCAGGTTATTTCTTTCTTCAAGAGGGGAAGCTTATATTGAAGACTTATTTTCAGATTTAAACTATATACAAGAAGTTATGATGGATACCTTTGTTGATTCTCGGGATTTTGTCTATAAGATATATTCAGATAAAATAGTATCTCGATGTAACCTTGTAATTAATTTTGTTTCATATCTCTTGGATGAAGAAGTAAAAGAAAACGGCGTGTTTTTCAGTAAAATAAACGTAAATCATAATATTGATCCATTAATTCATATAGGATTTTATACATGTGAAATATTTAAAAAATTAAAGGAATCAATCAAAATATTGCTTGATGCACACAAAGATAATATTAGTCATAATCATTTAAGCGATTATACAATATCTATTTCCGATACCTATGATTTTATCGAAGAAAGGATAAATTATTCGAGTTCTAAGGAATCAGAATTTTTTAATAATTAATATGATTATAGATCATCACTTGCCAACTTGTTTTTGGATCTTGAATAAATTATCCTAATTTAGTGCTGTTATAAATCGTATATCTTTGGTAATATCCGGCTTGGTTTTAACTTGGATTGAGCCGTGATATTGATCTGTCTTTTTTTTTCTGTAATTTAATGAATATATTAGCAGATATTAAAAAAAAGAATCATGGATAAAATCAGCTTCCATATTATGTTTCGGATTATTTCAATAATTTTCTTAATAGGCTGTGTTAATAGTAATAGTACCCCGGCCGAGGCGGTGTCTAATGTTATAACCAGGCAGAATAATTCAATTCGTTTAGCAAATTGGCAAATTGCAAAAGATACTGCGCCAAAGGATTCTCTAAAAAATATTCCGGATTCTTTATGGAAGGTTTTTCCCGCTCCCACAGGAAATGAAAATTTTACTGAAGGAAACTGGCTTTTAAAAACCTACATTGTTATTAAAGAACCAATGAGTAGTGAAACTGTTTGGGGGCTGTTTCCCATATACTTCTTTTCAGCTTATGAAATTTATTGGGATGGAGTAATAATTGCACGGAATGGAATTATTGGAACTGATAAAATTACCGAGACCCCGGGTTTATACAATTTTGAAACCCCAATTAATCCCAGCCTGGTATCTTTAGGCAGGCATACTATAACCATCAGAATATCAAATTACCGTAATTATTCATCGTGGAAATGGTATTATGGCGATTTACTGGTAGGTCCATATAATTCCGAATTAAAAGCTAAATTCCGTTCAAATTATATGGCATTTTTAATAACAGGCATTTTAATTATCCCATTCCTTTTTAACATTTTTCTATATTTTGCAAGAAAGAGAAGACCTGAGCATTTATTGTTCAGCCTGATATGCTTAATAGTTATTTTGGACTATATGACCGGTCTTGTACCAATGTTAACAAATATCCCAACCACGTATGTCAGTTTTGAATTATATGCATACCAGGTAACTAACTATCTATTTGGAATTCTTTTACCTGCTTTTTTTATTTTAATATTTTCATTCCCTAAAAAATATATTGGATTTATTGCCGCAATTAATCTAATCACCTTATTATTTTTTACGAACATTTGGAATGTTTATAATATAATGTCCATCGCCGTACTTGTTATCAGCAGTATAATTTCAATATGGGCATTGCTTGCAAAACGTGAAGGAAGTAAAATTATTTTTATTGGAATAATACTTGCCTGGGTGATATATTTTTTATATTATACCTTTGCCGGATTGGCAACAATTATGGTATTATGCACCAGCTTTACCATAGCAATGCAGTTTGCCAAAAAAGAAAAAGCTGAAAGAGAGGCCCAGCTAAGATCAGCACAATTGGAAAATGAATTATTAAAGAAGAACATAAACCCTCATTTTCTTTTGAACACATTAACTTCAATAATTGTCTGGCTCCGTAAGGATCCAAAATCTGCCATAAAACTGATAGAAACACTTTCGGATGAATTCCGGATGATTACACAAATCTCTCCGTTAAAGCAGATTCCCATCAGTCAGGAAATTGATTTATGTAAGGCGCATCTAAAAATAATGAGCTATCGTAAGGGTGCCGATTATAAAATGGAAACAATAGATATTGGTGAGGAAGATACTGTCCCGCCAATGATATTTCATACCCTTGTTGAAAACGGACTTACACATGGGTATGAAAATAAAACACAGGGTACTTTTACCCTGCGTAAAAAAAGAGACTCAAATACCACTCAATACATTCTTACCAATGACGGCGACTATGCCGGTGATGATTCAAATAATTCAAGCGGATTTGGGTTACGATATATAAAAAGCCGTTTGGAGGAAAGTTATCCGGGAACATGGAAAGTTGAATCCCGCGGGCAGGCAGAGGGATGGGAAACAATTATTGAAATTAAGGATAAATAATGCGCATTCTAATTGTTGAAGACGAACGCCCTACGGCTGAAGACATACAATTATTGGTAAGAGAGATACTTGAGAAGGAAGTAACATCAATTCACATTGAGACTACTTTAGATAACGCCCTGGTATACCTAAAGGAAAAGCCGATAGATGTTTTATTATTAGATTTAAACCTTAATGCAAAGGACGGGTTTCAAATATTAAAGCAATTTGTAAGCAGATCATTTTACACCATAATAATTTCTGCAAACATCAACAGGGCAATAGAAGCATTTGAGTATGGTGTACTGGATTTTATTCCTAAACCATATAGTACCGAAAGGTTAACAGAGGCTTTCCAGCGCGTAAAATCGACCCATGCAGCCGATGGCCATGCAATTAAATATCTTTCGGTTAAAACCGGATTTGAGATTAAAGTAATTCCAATAGAAGATATCCGGTATTTTAAATCGGCAAATATTTATGTAGAGCTTCACCTGAAAGATGGTCGTGTTGTTATTTATGATAAACCGATTAAACAGCTTGAGACCTTATTATCTTCCAACTACTTTCGCATTCACAAATCCTATATCATTAACGCAGAAACTATAGCAAAGGTTCAAACACACGGCGGCGGTCAGTATAGTGTTGTCCTTAAAAGCGGGGATATTTTACCTGTAAGCCGGGAGAAAATAAACATGCTTAAGGATTATTTAGGCAGATGATTAATTTATTCTTCGACGGGTAATTCCATTCATTTATACTCTGCGCTGCTATCAGAATTCCTTCATTCCAATACATTACAACCTTAATTAGTGCATTTCACAAACGTCTAATGCAGTTAACAAGATATTTCCCCCGGAGCACTAAAATAATAATAAATTTGCATAAGTCTTCAGCCGGTATTTATTCAGGTTGAAAAAGAAAATAAAGATTTACCACAATCAATAAGAGATTTGCTATGAAAAAACACATACTGCTTTTACTTTATTTTGTAATATCTGTTCTATCATCGTTGTCAATTTATGCACAAATAATTCCAACAGATAGTTTATTCCTGGGACAAACACCTCCGGGAAATATGCCAAAAGTATTTAACCTTCCGGTAACTGCCGGACTTCATGCCGTTGAAAGATTAGCCATTACATCTGACGGCAAGGAAATATATTACTCCGAATTGAATACATATGAGCCTACCATTGAAAGAACTAAATATTTTAAATATGCGGAGAACAAATGGCAGGGACCTTTTATTGTTTTTGAGGGTTATATGGCCCCAAGATTGAGTGCAAATGACAGTATTATTTATATGCAGAAAAACGTAAACAATATTGCTACCGCGTTTTTTTCAAAAAGGATAGACAGCGGCTGGAGTATGCCGGCAAGACTTCTTTCCCTAAATAAGCAAACGCATTATTTCCAGACAACTAACTTAAACAACGCCTATTTGTCATCAAATTTATCAGGCTCTACAACAAACAGAGACATATGCAGGCTAATAACATCAAACTCCGATACGGTCATACAAAGCTTAGGACTGCCTATTAATACACCAATTGACGAAAACGATTTTTTCTTTCCGGGAGATGAATCTTATATGCTTGTTTCCAGAAGCAGTGCAACAACTGCAGGAGATATTTACATAAGCTATAAAAAGAATAACGGCGGTTGGACGAACCCAAAAGCTTTAGGGTCTCCGATAAATACCCCCAACCCAAATTGGGAGTATGGGCATTTTGTTACCAAGGATAATAAATATTTGTTTTTTACCAGAGGCGGGAACAGCATGTCGTCTTATTATATTTATTGGGTTAAGGTAGATAACATAATCGATAGTCTGAAGCATACAAATTTTATTCCTTATTTAAAAAATCAGATTTCCACCCAGTCAATTCAGGTTGGGCAGGTATATAATTTTACCGTTCCAGATACTACTTTTATTGACGATGACGGGAACAATACTTTAACTTATTCGGCAGTCTTAAGTAATGATAGTCCCCTGCCAGCCTGGTTATCGTTTAATCCGGCAACCAGAACCTTTGTAGGAACACCTACAGAAACCTCCAATTTAGATATAAAAGTAATTGCAACAGACAGCGCTAATAAAAGTACATCATGCATATTTTCCATTAGTACAATTTCAGGAGTAAATGATAATGAGAAAGTAATACCTGAAAGAACCGAGCTCTGCCAAAACTACCCCAACCCCTTTAATCCTGCAACAAAAATAAAATTTGCAGTTTCAAAGGCCGGTAAATATTCCCTAAGTGTTTACGATATACTTGGCAGACTTGTAGAAGTAATTTCAGATAAGGTATATGCAGCAGGATACCACGAAGAAACTTTTAATGCGAACGGGATAGCAAGCGGAATGTATATATACCGCCTTAAAGGTGAAAATGTAAATATCATGGGTAAAATGATGCTGCTAAGGTAAAACCTTTATCAATTTAAGTTATGCTACAGGAAGTAATACATCCAACTGCATTAACTTTTAACTAATCATTTAGAATAATAAATTAAATTGAATTTAACTGCAAACCTCCGGTAAATATAAAAACAGGAGGTTTGTGGTTAATTGAATACAGCAGTCTTAAGAAGCATCACCCGGTTAGTTGACTGAAACATATGTCTCAACTTCTGCATCTTCCGGATTTTGAGCCTTTTGTCCATAAACATCAAAATCAGCAGTGTATTTTCTATTTATGTCTGATTGCCAAATTTGCCCCCAGGTAATACCAACACATTCAGGCAGCTTACCTGTTGATTTATAAACTAAGTATTTCGATTTTGGAAGAGTTTTGCCAATTAATCCGGATGGCATATTCTCCAAAGAGGAAACCCTGCAGCCGATTATTGTCGTGTAGGGACCATTATAATCACTTTCATAATCCGTATAGATGCAGTAAACATCATTACTTTTTTTGTCCGGAATCCTTTCAATCAGATTATTCCCAAAGAAAGCTCCAAATAATTCTCCAATGTCCTTTTGTGATTTGCCTTCCTTGTTTGATGTCCTTACCGAAACTCCTATTACGTAAAACTCTTCCAGTTCTTTTATTATTGTTGCCATCTTGCTTCTATTTTAATTTATAATTTTATCCAGGTAAATCTAACATACTATGGAATGTTTTTCAATCATAATAAATATATATCCGAATTTACTAAGTAGGTATTAGTTTACCGGAAATCTTTGCTGCAATGCGAATATAAACGGCAATGGATGTACCGATTTGGCATCCGGATAAACTCACCTATGCTAATTATTGAGTTAAATATTTTAGATATTGTTTGCAATTTTGGGAGATATTCCTTAATTTGAACATTATTTATAAGTGGTTTATTCTCATAAGCTTATAACTACCTGACTGAAATATTTTTAAAGAGGATATAATTATGACAAATAAGTTTTATTTAGTATTACTAATTGTACTATTATTCAAGCCAATGTACAGCCAGGGCAACTTTGCCGTCCCGTTTTTATTAGTTCAGCAATCCCCTCTTTTGCAAGGCGCCGGACAGATAGGCACCGCAATACCAATGAAAGACGCAATAGGCTTTTATTATAACCCGGCTCAACTTGGATATTTTTCACATGAAAATGATTTATCAATATCCGTAATGCCAAATGAAGCGCATATGAAGCAAAATAAGTATTTCAGGATGCAATCGTATGGTATGTCAGTCGGATATAATTTTAAAAACAGTAAAAATAATTTGCCGCTGTCTGTTGGTATTGGTTATATGCACAACAAATTGGATTATGGTAACTTTTTTAGTTGGGGTTATGTTGCTGCTTTTCGCGGCCCCAATGATTTAGTTTCTTACGGTTCTTATGACTCTTACAATTCTTTTGATTGTTTTAGTGTTGGAGCCTCTTATGAATATTCTTTACTGTTCAATCTGGGCGCATCAATAAAATCATTCTCATCAACTTACTATCATAGTTCTGAAGTAAAGAGCACGGCTTTTGATTTTGGGGCGATGATTATAGCGCCAATATCAAAATTATTTTTTGATGATGCTAAAATAAATGTCAATAATAATTCATTTATTAAACCCAAAGTTGATTTTTCCATCGGCTACGCTTTAACAAATGTCGGCAGCAAAATCTCATATTCCGATCAGACTCAATCTGATCCAATTCCACGTTCTGCACGATTTGGATACTCAGGTGATTTTGGAATAGAATTGTTTACAAAATCAGCTAAAATAAACCTGATAAATTATTCTTTTACGGCGGAAGCTGAAAATTCGCTTATTAAAAACGCCGTTCCTATTGAATATAAAAATATCTTTGGTGATATTAAAATTGGAAAAAATTTAGTTCTATTAAAACACGACAATGATGTTATTGTTCATAAGGGACATATTCTCCGGTTGTTTGAAACACTCATATTTGCATCAGGCAGATATAACCTGTACCGCTATGAAGATGTAAAATCTAATGGTTTTGGAATTTCATCTGAAGGATTATTTAAAATACTGAATTCCACCATAGATAATTCTATTATCAGTTATATTGCCGGACACTTTGTTTTGGAGTATTATAATGCCAAAACTTTTATTGATTCTAATTATGAAACCAACTTAAAGAATTTAGTTCTAAATTACAAAGGACTATGTTTTTAATTATTAAAGGGCCCCGGTTTTATTCCTAGTTTACTTACTTACGATACTATGGTTGTATCGCATAGTTTCAGTCTATTAAATACTATATATTTGTCAACAACATATAAGACAGGAAAATAAAATGGAAGTTAAAATTGAAGACGGAAAGCTGATAATAATTCTTGACCTTCAACCACCGACACCAAGCGCCTCAGGCAAAACTTTGGTGGTTGCGTCCACGCACGGCAATATGGCCACTAATTGCGAAATAGACGGTAAGAAAGTAATAATAGGCGTTAACGCATATATAAAGAAATAATTTGAGTATTTCCCATTGTTAATACGGAATTGTTCGGCATAATATGATACTATTTTTTAGAATTTTACAGTAATATTAAACATTTTGGAGTATATTTGTATTTTTGATTTGAAAAGTTCAGGTTACGATGATTCAGAAGATGTGGAATAAGGATTTCATCCTTTTAATCCTCTCCAATTTTTTTATGTATATTACATATTATGCGGTCATTTCAGTTTTGCCGATTTACTTAGTAAGTTCTCTCCACTCCACAAAAAGCCAGGTAGGAATAGTAGTAGGAATTTATACGATTGCCGCAGTTTTGATCCGTCCCTTTACGGGCTTTACGCTTGACAGATTTAACCGGCACATGATTTTTGTTTTGGCTTTGGGAATTTATACGTTTTTATTCTCCGGTTTTTTGTTTGCCGCATCAATTCTGGCTCTTGCATTTCTCAGGTTCTCTCAGGGTTTAACCTGGGGGTTCACAACGGTTTCAGGTTCTACAATTGCAGTGGATATTATTCCCGATGAAAAAAGAGGCGAAGGAATAGGTTATTTTGCAATGTCAACCACACTGGGTATGTCAGTCGGTCCCCTAATCGGTATTTTTATCTGCCACCAGTGGAATTATACAACCATGTTTGCCTCAGGGTTTTTTATCAGTATTGTAAGCCTGTATTGCGGCTACCGGGTAAAGCTGCCCAAGGAGATTCTGGCAGGGAAAAAAATTAAGTTTAAATGGAATACCTTGTTTGATAAAAGCTCAATCCGCCCTTCAATAAACCTGTTTGTCCTAATGATTCCCTATGGCGGACTTCTTTCATTTATTGCCATATACGGACGTGAGATCGGTGTTCAGAATTCATCTCTCTTTTTCCTGATATTTGCCATAGGCATAGCAATATCACGATTTACTGCAGGAAAAGCATTTGACAAGAACGGACCGAGAAAAATTATTACTCTGTGTTTAATTCTGCTGATGATAGGTTTTCCGCTTTTATCCTCGGTAAAAAATGAAATAGGATATTACATTTCCGCTTTGATAATTGGATTCGGCAATGGAGTCGTATTCCCTATTTTCCAGTCAATGGTCAACAACCTTGCAGATTCCGAACACCGCGGAGCCGCCAATTCAACGCTTTATACGGCTACCGACTTAGGCATGGGCCTTGGGATGATACTTGCCGGCTATATTGCCCAGCATATATCTACATCAGCCATTTTTCTTTTCAGCACTTTTGTAATTGCGGCGGGTTTGATTATTTTCCGGTTATATGTACTTAAATATTATGAAAGTAATGTAAATAGCTAATCCAATATTCTGTTGCTGCCTATTAGTAAACAAAATTACTCCAGCCTTCCTATTCAATTACTATATAAATATAAGCATTATCCATTCGAACTTCGGGTAAATTGCAAACTATAAGTTTTGTCACATGCAATTAAATAGGGATTACTTAATTTAACATTACTATTTAAAGGATTGAAAATGAAAAAACGAATGATTGGGAATGAACTTGAGGTCTCCGCTCTTGGATTAGGATGCATGGGAATGTCAGAATTTTACGGAGGGAGAGATGATGAGGAATCGGTAAATGTTATCCATCATGCTCTTGATCTTGGTATAAATTTTCTTGATACGGCTGATATGTACGGTGTTGGAGAAAATGAAGTACTTGTAGGCAAAGCTGTAAAAGGCATAAGAGATAAATTTATTATTGCAACTAAGTTCGGTAATGTAAGAGGAAGTGATGGTAGTTTCAAAGGTGTTAACGGTAAACCCGAATATGTTAAAGCTTCCTGTGAAGCAAGCCTTAAGCGTTTGGGGATAGATGTTATTGATCTTTATTATCAGCACAGAGTAGACCCTAATACCCCCATAGAAGAAACAATCGGTGCAATGGCGGAACTTGTTAAAGAAGGCAAAGTGCGTTATATAGGGATGTCGGAGGCTTCTCCGGCAACCATAAGAAGAGCAGTAAAAGTACACAAAATTAGTGCATTACAGACAGAATACTCTCTATGGACCCGTGATCCCGAAGAAGAAATTCTTGATACGTGTAAAGAATTAGGCATTTCCTTTGTTGCCTATTCTCCTTTGGGTAGAGGATTCCTGACTGGCAGATTCAAGTCTGCTAATGATTTCCCTGAAGGTGATTATCGTGTAAATCAGCCGAGATTTACTGATGAGAATTTTAGCCGCAACCTGGAAATTGTTAAAAAAATTGAAGAGATTGCAAATGATAAAAAATGTACTGCTGCGCAGCTTGCATTGGCCTGGGTTATGGCTCAGCGAGACTTTATCATTCCAATACCGGGGACTAAGAAATTAAAATATCTTGAAGAAAATGCTATTGCTGCAGATATTGTCTTGTCACAGAATGATATTCAAAGATTAGATAAAGCAGCTCCAAAAGGATCTACTCACGGACCAAGATATCCTGAAGTAAGTATGCATACGGTAAATATTTGAAAGAATAGTATTAATTTACTGAAACTACTGACGGCATTGAAAATTGAAATTTATTGAATTGATAGTATATTGAATTTTGCTCAAACATACTAAAGTGCTTTCCAACTTCCAGCGGCAGATTGGGATAAAGCGCAAACATAAACTGGAATGTCGGGAAAATAAGGTGCTCGTTTTTTATCCTGAACCCGACGCCATAGCCTTGATAAAGTTTGCTTGCAAATAATGTATTATTGATTGAAGAAATTAAACCGAAGTCAGAAAAAAAGATAAAAGCCAACTTAAAGCCAAAGACTTTGAAAGGAACAAAAATATCGGCTTCATAATTAAGTACAAGCTTTTTATTTCCTTTTAATTGGTCATCTGAAAAACCCCGAAGTCCATTTATGTTATTAATATCAAGAATATTCTGAGGTCTAAGGGGATCATAGCTATATGAATACCTGCTGCCAATGTAATGCCTCCAATAATAATTGCCGATTGCATTGAGGTTTGAGAAATAAAGGATTTCCAAAATAGAATTACGATTTAACCATTTCTTGTTACTTAGAAACGCCCCGATCTGGAAACCGCCATATAAATATCCAAAATAATCATCGTAAAAGCTATAGCCTGTTTTTAATCCATAATATGGCCTGCTTAAATTTGAGCCCTTTTCAAAGCCAAAGAGAAGTTCAGCCATATTTATTATGGGAATATCCTCGGTTCTTCCAAGTCCGAATATAAAATAGTCCTGAATGTAAGTTCTATAAGAAAATCCAATTCGACCGAGATATAGTGTATTATCCTGGTATAAATTTAAAGTATCAGATACGGGCTTTTGAGCATAGACAGTTCTGATAATTCGACCTGCAATGTTGAATCTATTCTGGTAAGTACTATTTGGGCCAAGAAACTCTAAGTCAAACGCATAACCGAGCCAGTAATCCTGTTGGTTATACTTTGCAGTTTCAAAATGCTTCAGTGAATCCCTTAAATCAGGATATCTTGTTATTTGCCAATTTTGTGCAATTGCTCCGGCCCATCTAATAATCGGTGAAAAGAAATCCCTGCCTATCATTATTCCATACTGCTGGCGGTTCATTTCTGATAAATAGTATACATTGGCCGACAGGAATGATTTATAAATGTTATCAATAGTATAACTTGCATCCCAATCCCAGCCATGCGAAAGCCCCGGATCAATTTTTAATCCGCCTTTGAAATCATTACCGAATCCGAGGAAATTCAAATCATTAAAAGAAACACTTCCTGTTTTACTGCCCGGATAATATGAAAAGCTGCCATTTGCACTCCAGATATCCTGAGTATATATCACTATATCCACACTATCCTTATTATTCTTGATCTCCTTTGGAACAATCCGGACATCATAGATATACGGAGTAAGCCTAATTATTCTTTCACTTTCCTTAATATCAAAAGGAGTCAGTCTTTGTCCTTCAACAAAAATCAGTTTGTTTTTGATAAGCCATTCTTTTGTTTTCATGTGCAGATTATTTCCCCCGTCTTGCAACCAACTACGGATAGAGTCATTGGGATTGTCTACTGAAGAACCGAAAACATCAAGGACTTCAATATCAATTTTTCTAATAATTTTACCAGCATGTTTTTTAATCATCCTGTTGTCAGAATAACGAATTATGTTTCCGGGTTGTAGTTCATTATCTTTTACAATTATTAGTCCCCAAAGTTTTGAGAAAATATTGTCCTTAGTTGAATCGTTTTTAACCCGCTCAGCCGTATGTTTATCTGAATAACTACCCCCAATGTTTTTTGTCTGAGCACTAGTACATTCCATAATGCACATTATTAGAAAACTGAGAGATATCAACCGGAATAAAGATACCCGCCCCTTGTTTTTATTATTAACAGAATAAAGCAATGCTTCATAAATTAGTTTGCGCTTATTGAAGTTAATCACATTTTTTTTTGCAAATATCATTTGTCTTTGTAATGATGTCTCAGATGTATTTTAATATAACACATCACCATTAACAAATAGTTGTTAATATTCACAACTTCATCATTTAAGAAGTAAGAGGGCATAATAATAAAATGCAAATATTATTTTATACAATATTCTGATTAGTAAAGATGAAATGTTGTAAATCATATTTAAGAATTAACAATTTTATTAGTTTGCAAATAAAGACATATAAATGATACAATAGTATAGCAATATTTTAAGGAGTAAAACTAAATGCAAAAGATTTCCCCGTTTTTATGGTTCGATAATAATGCTGAGGAAGCAGTTAATTTTTATACATCTGTTTTTAAAAACTCAAAAATTGTAACGACAACAAAATATAGTGAGGGCGGGCCTTTACCTGCCGGGACAGTAATGGTTATAGTGTTTCAGATAGATGGACAAGAATTTATGGCGTTAAATGGCGGCCCTGTGTTCAAATTTTCTCAGGCAATATCATTTGTTGTTAAGTGTGAAACCCAGGAAGAAATAGACGCATTATGGGAAAAGCTCTCTGATGGTGGTGAAATACAACAATGCGGTTGGCTAAAGGATAAATTTGGTGTCTCCTGGCAAATTGTCCCTACTATCTTAGGCAGGCTTATGAGTACAACTGAACCGGATAAATTGAAAAGAGTAACAGACGCAATAGATAAAATGATAAAAATAGATATAGATGTTTTACAGCAGGCATATGATAACATTGTATAAATTAAAACATTAAAGGATTATTGAAATGAATTTATTAAATCTAATTTCCAAGTGGCCTAAATTAACCCCTTATTTCCACAGTGTACTTCGCATAGTGTCTGCAATAATTTTTATTACGGCAGGGACAATGAAGCTTTTTGCTTTTCCCATGGGCATGCCGCCCGATGGTAGTACTGCTAATTTGATGTCGGAAATCGGTATTGCGGGCATTTTAGAAACCTTTGGGGGGTTACTTATCCTTATTGGGTTTTATACCCGTCCGACTGCCTTTATTTTATGCGGCGAAATGGCGGTTGCATATTTTCAAGCGCATTTTCCGCATAGCATATGGCCAACAGTTAACGGAGGTGTGAGCGCAGTTATTTACTGCTTTATATGGCTATATTTTTCTGCTGCCGGCTCAGGAGTATGGAGCATTGATGAAGGTAATTGGAAACGAAAAAATGGTTAATATTCAATGCCTATGAATAAAAGACCCGGCTAATTCAGGCCGGGTTTTTTAATTCATCCGTAATGTAAGTTGAAATTACTATAGAATTACTAATTATCTTTAATATGTTATTTAACTTTTTGGCCTATAACTCCATATGAGCTTTTAATTTTTAGATGCTCAATTATATGCAAATTATTCTGTTCCATTATTACTAATGATTTTTCAAATGCAGTCTCTTCAACATGTCCGCTTGGCTCAGCAAAAAGGATTTTACTCCCGGGTTTTAAAGCAGAACTTATCTGTTTAAGACAGGATTGCTGGTCAGGTATTTCATGCAGAACAGCAAAAAGAAGTGCAAAATCAATTTTCTCTTTGAACTTATCGATATTAAGAGAAGACTGATTGCAAGTAACAGTCTGAATATTATCCAATACTCCTGCTTTGGAGGCTCTCTTTTTCAAACCAGTCAGCATATTTTCCTGCATATCCACGCAAATTACTCTCCCGTTAGGGCTCACCATTTTGGCCATCGGCAGACTAAAAAAGCCCATCGCACTTCCAATATCCAGAACCATCATCCCGTTTTTAAGATATGGTTCCAGTATCCGCTCGGGATTCTGAATCAATTTTCTAAACGGACTTGCTAATATATGCCCTACCCACACCGGACAGACACTCTCTGCCATACTCTTTATCCTTTCCAATTATATTTTCTATCTTAATTTACACAAACAATATTCTAACTTCAGATATTTACTATTATTCAAACAGTAAATAAGAATAATTGAATATAATTATGATTTCATATTCTTCATAATTGCTTCCTGAAATCAGAGATAACTTCGTTAAAACTTTTATTATAAATACTTTTAAATGCTGCATCATTATCGTTTTCCACCAGAAGTAATTTCATATATTTAATAAACTGTTCTCTGCCGTATGTCCCAATCAAATAATCAACAATGCAGGCAAATTCAGAATACTTAAAGGCCTCTTTGTACTTAACATTCAATTTTACTTCATCTTCTTTTTTAGTTCCAAAATATTGCGGCGGCATAAAGTTGCCCTGCCTCATTAATTGATATGTTTCTTGTTTACCCGGATAGAAAGACGTACCCATTTGATTTGTACTGTAGGTAGCAATTCCTTCCAATAACCACTTGGGATATCTAAATTCGCCCAGGAATCCTTTGTAATCGAATATTAAAACATGTGATAATTCATGCCTTAAATATATCTCTAACGAGATTTTCCCTTCTTTGGCCTCGTTTAATGCCCACGGCGATATGACTAAACTACCGCTGGAAAATGCACAAAACCTTGCCTTGGAAGGTGAACGCTGTAAATAACTATCCCTGTCACGAAAGATAAATATCTTAGGTTTCTTAATAAATTTCAATTCGTGAAATTTTTCAACTGAAGGAATTAATGTATCTATTCTAATAAAATCATTAAAGTCAGCACCGCGTTGTACGTAAATAATCGTATGTTGTAATTCATGCTTATCAAAGCCCAATATTACAGGTGAGTATGGAAACAACTTTCCCCATAGAAGTAAATATATTAATAAGCCAACAATGAATACAACTAAAATTAAAAAGAACCATTTAATTTTCTTTTTCATAGCAATCTTTAATAATATTTGAATAATCACTCATCTATAATTACTGATTTATTGCAATTTTACGGTTATCATGACAAATCCATAAGTTGTACTGAAAAATTATATAATTGCCACTTGAATAGCAAATTATTTGGGTTATACGTTCTAATTATAAGATAAACGGAAGAAGTTAATACTGTCTGCCCTGTTTTGCAGAGCAGACAAAGTTATCTATTATTAGAAGAGTTACTAAAGATTTAACACTGCTTTTATATTTTCAGCAGCTTCACAAGAATATTTTAATAATTCCTCTTCAGACACATCATCAATTGAAAATAATTTTGCATTAAATGAATAATAATTATCCACGGTAATAATATCAACCTTTAAATCGGATATCACACTTCTCATCATTCTGGAAGCACATTCAATAAAACATCCTTCTAATGCAATCACTCTTTTTGCTGAACGTACCATACCCCGTTGTCCGGTGTCCTTTGTAAAGGCCCCGCCAAGGCAAATGCGTACAATATTATCCTTTGAATCTTCAAAGCAAATTTTATTGGCCACCCTTCTTGATATTTCTCCCCTTAAACACGCCCCTTCACAACTCATTACTGCTGTTAATTCATCCATGCTTACTTTTGAAGCCGCATATGTTTCACAAAGACTACATACTTTTTTAGTCTTTTCGAGATGAATAATTTCATATTCGGTATTAGCTGCACTCGCATCATCATTTTGGTTAACGTTAGTGTTCATAAAAATTTCCTTTAATATTTAATGTCTATAAATACTTAGACGAAATTTTTCTTTTTCAGATACACTTATTTTTTATCGCAGCATAATTTTGAATATTTATCATAGTAAAATGAACAGTTTGCCAGAAGTAATTCGTGTAATTTCCTCCTTGCCCGATGTAAGCGAATTTTTACATTATCAGTAGATATTCCCAAAATCTCAGCTATATCTTCAACTGATAAGCCATCATATTCTTTTAATAAAAATATTGCTCTATAACTGTCTGAAAGCCTGTTTATATAATCCGCAATGCACTGGTTCATTTCTTCCTTCAAGAAATCATACTCAATATCATATATATGGTCCTCAGATTTGTCTTTTATTTTAAGCGGCTCAACATAGTCTAATGAAGTAGTTTTACTTCTTCCGTTTCTATAATTGAAATTTTTTAATCTATCAATGGCTGTATTTGTAGCAATTTTATAAATCCAAGTTGATATTTGGGCATTTCCTTTAAATGAATCAAGCGAATTAAATACTTTTATAAATACTTCCTGCATTAAATCTTCTGCATCGTCTTTACCTACAAAACGAGATAGATAGAGAACAATTTTTGAAGAATATGTTTTATAAATTTCAGATATATCGAATTGTTCCATAAATTTTATTCTATACTATTAAGGATGCTTGGGACAGTACCATAATGGACTAACATTATTATGAATTATTGTTAATTTATAATAATGGTTTTAAAATAGCAACATATATATAAGATATTATTCATTATACATGAAAGCCACGTACATCCGCAAATTGGGATGCCTTATCTTTTACCCGCTAATCGCAGAATTGCCTTAATACTGTGAGTTCCGTTTATTAAAGCAAATCCCGTTCTAATTTGCACCAGAACGGGATTTAATATATGAATGTCTATTTTTAAATTACTTAAGCAGTATTAATTTTCTTACTGCGGAAAAGTCATTAGATTTAATTCTGCAGAAATATATGCCGCTTGGAAGATTACCGGCATCAAAAGTAATATTATAACTCCCTGCTCTTTTAAAGTCATTTACAAGAGTTCTTATTTCTTTGCCGAGGATAGTATAAATTTTTATTGTAACAAATCCTTCTTTTGGCAAATCATACTTTATTACCGTTGAGGAGTTAAAAGGATTTGGATAGTTTTGGCTAAGAGTAAGTTGTTTAGGCAGTTCACCGGAATTAACTTCTTTAACATCAGTAGTTATATTATTAAAGTTAAGCCCCCAGCCATATAAACAGCCTGTACCGCCATTATAATAATCGATAATCTTAATTCTCCATACTCCCTGTGAATTTTTACCAGTAAATACCGAATTCAATGAGTTTAAAGGCTTAATAGTCGGTCCAAAATCAACATACTTATCTGATATAGATTCAGTTGCTGCATCATCAAATATGGTTGTAATATTGGTGATATTATTATTTATACCTCTTGGATATTTGGCAATTACTACTGAATCACCGGAAGGTGAGAACAATTTTATTTCCAGATCGCTTAAAGAGGTATGATTTAATGTCAGAAACAGTTTTAGATCATTAATTGTTAAGTTCTTGGTAATAAGCAAGCTGTCCTCTTTCATATAACCTGCTGTATTGTATTCAGGTATCCGCCTGTTTGATGCTTTAATAGTATAAGCTATAGGAAATACTGTAATGTTATTGCCCGTTAGAGGGGCAACAGGAACGCTTGTAAACCCGGGAGAAGTTGATTTGGCATTACCGCGGTAATAATAATGTCCCCCGTTCCCCGTATTTGGATAATTAAAAGCATCAAAATTCACTGACACAGTAGAATAAGGAGCGGCCGGTTTGTTTGAGTAGTCAGTAATTCTAAACATATCTTGCTTAATTTCCTCTGCCGATTTCTCATAATTAGAAATATTAACAGCATCAATATATCCCACAAAGGAATTATCTGCCGATGCCCCTTTAATTGTACCAATATACAAACTGTCAGTGTTATCTACCGGAAGAGGCAAACCCGGCATCTCCTGATCCAATTGTCCATTTATATATATTTTTGCTTCACCTGTCTGAGAAATAGTAGCTGCAATGTGTGTCCATTGATTTAATGGGACAGGCGAAACTGAGAAAAAACCTGAGCCGTTATTCTTAAATCTGATAAGAGGATTACTGCCACTTATACTATAGTATATCGAATATCCGGGATCATTCCATCCTGCTTTTTTTGCAATAATATATCTTGGATTGCCGTCAACAGAAGTGGGGTACACCCAGGCTTCCATTGACATAGCGCCGTTAAAACCAATATCAGCATTATTTGGCATAACAGCATATCCGCCGTTAGTGATATCTAAAGCATTATTAATTGCTAAAGTTTGTGAAGGGGAACCGCCTAAATAGAAAGCAGTTGCTCCGTTATTCTTAAAAGTATTTACACCATCAGAGAAATATAATTGATTGCCTCCGTTTGAATAATTAAAATCGAAAGATGTGGCAAGTACAAGTCCTGTTCCGAAATTCGGATTATTATTTAACGAACCCACATATGGATTTCTCATATTTTGAGTAATCTCATAGGGAGACAATGTCCTGTTCCATATCCGGATATCATCTATCATTCCTCTGAAATAGCCATAAGCAGATTTTCCTATAAAAAGAGAGTCTGTACCGGCAACAGGCTCTGCATTTGTAACCGAAGCAGATGTATCAAGACTACCATTAATATAAAACTGGAATTGATTGTTTACTGAGCTATAAACACAGGCTAAATGATACCATTTATTAAGAGACATACCCGCAGAACTTGAATAAATTTTTGTCAGGTCGTTAGTCTGCATCCTTCCTATTACTTTACCGGAAGGATTCATATCCAATAAAAGCCGCCAACCGGTTTTACCGAATAATGTTCCACCTGCTTCCGCTTTAAACCAGCATTCAACAGTAAAGCTGCCGCTCATATTATTCAATAATGACTGGGGAGCTACTGATACATAACCGGCACCATCAAATTTACCGGCAACATTCCAATACCTTTGTGCATAGGTATTAGAGAAAGGAAATGATATAAGTAACAAACATAGCACACAAAGAGTACATTTAATTTTACACATAAATGGTTCCTCGTAAATAAAAAATAAAATGGATTACGTCATTAAGACAAAGATGGGTACTAATATAATAATAATTTATTAATTAAAATAATAAAGTGCTCATATTTTTTATACCCGATTGGTGCATGAAGAAGCTGCGTTTTAAACGTTATTACAGTAAATATCACCACTGGTATATTGAGACAAGGGCAATATAGCAAAACGGCCACTCTCTATATTTATCTGTCAATACGAACCTTGAACATCAGTAAATAGAAATATCCAATCTACCCCGAACCGCAGAATTTTCTTAATATTGTAAAATTCTTTATTAAAGCAAATCCCGTCCTGATTTGCACCAGAACGGGATTAAACATGGGATAATCTATTTTTGAATTACTTAATCAGTAATAATTTTCTTACTGCTGAAAAGTCATTAGATTTAATTCTGCAGAAATATATGCCGCTTGGCAGATTACCTGCATCAAAAGTAACATTATAACTCCCTGCTCTTTTAAAGTCATTTACAAGAGTTTTGATTTCTTTGCCGAGAATATTATAAATTTTCATCGTAACAAATCCTTCTTTTGGCAAATCATACTTTATTACCGTTGAAGGATTGAAAGGATTTGGGTAATTCTGGTAAAAACCATATTCAGTAGGAATAACATTTTGCTCATCAGAAACATCAGTTACTTTTGTAGAGAAACTCCATATATTTGAATAATCACTCTTACCGAATGAATTCTTAGCGCTTACTCTCCAATAATAACTGGTGTTCAATAAAAGATTGTTAACAGTTTTACTGTTTGTAGTCAATGTGGAATCATCAAATATCATATTTGTAAATCCGAAATCTTTGGCTACTTGTAATCTATACGAATCCGCATTAACTATTGAACTCCAGGTAAGGTTCAAACTTGTTTCCTGACATGTAGAACCATTTGCCGGGCTTAATAAGATAGGCCTGTATGGAGTATTTTGCTGGGTAAAATTATTATTAAAAAGCAATTGAGCCTGCATATCAATATCCTTAGCTACGGTTATACTGTTTAAAGCATTGGTACCTCGACCAACTACATGAGCCACAACAATTGATACAGGCTTTGTCTTTTCTAGTTTGAAAGGACCTACATTCAACATCATTCTTTGATCTTTCCCGCTTCTATTAACCCAACCTTGTGCTGCAGTAGGGTCTCCTGAATACCAGAAATTTTTATTAACCAAATTACAATCAACTCCATAAACACGTCCTAGTTCCCAGCTGCATGGATTTAGTTGATTACCGGCCTTATTAAACCCGTGTTGATAATTTCTGGCATCAAACTGACTTGCAGGATCTCCAATAGTAATATCTCCGTTTAAATAATGCACAAATGATGACATACTTAAGTTTTTAGCTCCTGGAATTGTTTTAACACCGCGGTATTTACCATTTATTTCATATGCACTTTGTAGAGCCGTTTCCCCATCATCAAACTTGCCGTTACCATTTGCATCTATAAAAGTAACGCCTGGAATAAATGAAGTGGGTCCCTGCAATAAACCTATTAAAGCACTTGGAGGATTTGAACCATAAACTGCATCAGCACCGCTATTATAAGTATAACCTGCATTAAGCAGTGTATCACAACCGACTAAATCATCACTACCATTCCCTATATCGGGATCTGCCCAGGCTGTAAAATATACAGAGTCTAAAACCTGGCTGGTACCTTTATTCTCAATTTCGTAACGAACAAAAATAACATTGCCAACTATAGAATTTGAATTGAAGGCATTTACTGTCTGCCTTATTTCGATACCCTGCGGATTCACATCAGTAAATATTCTTTGTGCAGCCGGGACATTATCATTATAGACACACCACACAGTTTCGTCGCCAATTAAATCAGGCCGGTCCTCGTTAGCATCCCAAAGTCCATTCCCATTTTTATCTATAGGATTATAAACTCCATCACTATCACCGTCATAATAATTTGCCCCCATATCAACAGCATTTTTCCAGTCCTGCCAGCTTTGAGAGAAAGGTACATCACTGGAGGAAACGACATATAACTGAGCTTTGGGATCATTGTCTTTTCCGACAGGCCCCGCTACATAGTCTTTAATGCGTGAAGCAGAAGCAACTGCATTTGTCCATGGATTCCCTTGTGCATCTATACCGCTTAGAAAGAAACCTGCAGAATATAGAAATATATGATTATCAAAGACACCACCCTTTTGAAGTTCAGGAGGAATTCCCGGAGTAGCAATACTATCATCTGCAAGAACACCTATCCTGTTAAGAGGCAGGTTAATGTTATTAATGTTAAGCCTGTATGCAGCACCGGCTGCATTTGTTACTTTATTTGTAACTTTCCCTTTACCGCCCTCTTTTTCTTTACAGTATGCTTTATTTGCAGAAAACATAAATAAGAAAAGAAGCAAAAAAACAAGAACAATTATTTTGTTTGTCTTCATCTTGAGCCCTATGTATTGATTATGAAAAACTTATTCATTTATTACTCCAATTATTTTCATCTTATATTATTACTTAATCAGTAATAATTTTCTTACTGCGGAAAAGTCGTTAGATTTAATTCTGCAGAAATATATGCCGCTCGGAAGATTACCTGCATCAAAAGTAACATTATAACTCCCTGCCTTTTTAAAGTCATTCACAAGAGTTTTTATTTCTTTGCCGAGAATATTATAAATTTTCATCGTAACAAATCCTTCTTTTGGCAAATCATACTTTATTACCGTTGAAGGATTAAAAGGATTAGGATAATTCTGGTAAAAACTATATTCTGTAGGAATAGCATTTTGCTCACCAGAAACATCAGTTACTTTCGTAGAGAAACTCCATATATTTGAATAATCACCCTTACCGAATGAATTCTTTGCGTTTACCCTCCAATAATAACTGGTGTTCAATAAAAGATTGTTAACAGTTTTATTGTTTGTAGTCAATGTAGAATCATCAAATATCATATTTGTAAATCCGGAATCTTTGGCTACCTGTAATCTATATGAATCCGCATTAACTATTGAACTCCAGGCAAGATTCAAACTTGTTTCCTGACACGTAGAACCATTTGCCGGGCTTAATAAGATAGGCTTGTATGGAGTATTTTGCTGAGTAAAATTATTATTAAAAAGCAATTGAGCCTGTATGTCAATATCCTTCGCTACAGTTATACTGTTCAAAGCATTCGTACCTCGACCAACTACATAAGCCACAACAATTGATACAGGTTTTGTCTTTTCTAATTTGAAAGAACCTACGTTCAACATCATTCTTTGATCATTTGCACTTGTATTAATCCAACCTTGTCCTAAAGTAGGGTCACCTGAATACCAGAAATTTTTATTAACCAAATTACAATCAGCTCCAAGAACATGCCCTTGTGCCCAAGTACATGGATTTAGTTGATGACCAGCCTTATTAAAACCGTGCTGATAATTTCTTGCATCAAATTGAGTTGCCGGATCACCTATATCTAAATCACCATTTAAATAATGCACAAATGATGACATACTTAAGTTTTTAGCACCAGATATTGTTTTAACACCGCGGTATTTACCATTTATTTCATATGCATTTTGTAAAGCCGTTTCCCCCTCATCAAACCTGCCATTACCATTTGCATCAATAAAAGTAACTCCCGGTATATATGAGGCGGGTCCCTGCAATAAACCTATTAAAGCACTTGGAGGATTTGAACCGTACACTGCATCAGAACCGTTATTGTAAGTATAACCTGCATTAAGCAATGTATCGCATCCAACTAAATCATTACGAGGACTACCTATATCAGGATCAGACCAGGCTGTAAAATATACAGAGTCTAAAACCTGACTAGTACCCTTATTTTCAATTTCGTAACGAACAAAAATAACATTACCAATAGCAGTATGTGAATTAAAAGCATATGCAGTTTGTCTGATTTCGATACCCTGCGGATTAACATCATTAAATGTTCTTTGTGCAGCCAGGACATCATCATTATAAACACACCAGACGGTTTCGTCGCCAATAAGGTCAGGACGATCTTCGTCTACATCCCATTTCCCGTTACCGTTTTTATCAATAGGATTATAAACTCCGTCACCATCACCGTCATAAAAATTAGCCCCCATATCAACTGCATTTTTCCAGTCCTGCCAGCTTTGAGAGAAAGGAACATCACCAGATGAGACTACATATAGTTGAGCCTTAGGATCATTACTTTTACCATAAGGTCCGGTTGTGTAGTCTTGAATACGTGAAGCAGAAACTACACCATTTGTCCATGGATGCCCTTGTGCATCTATACCGCTTAAAAAGAAACCTGCGGAAAACAAGAATATTTGATTATCAAAGACACCACCTTTTTGAAGGGCGGTGGGAAGTCCCGGAGTTGCAATACTAACATCTGCAAGCACACCTGATCTGTTAAGAGGCAGATTAATGTTATTTATGTTAAGCCTGTATGATTCACCGGCTGCATTTGTTATTTTATTTGTAGCTTTCCCTTTATCTCCCTCTTTTTCTTTACAGTATGATGTATTTGCAGAAGACATAAATAAGAAAAGATGCATAAATACCACGACAATTATTTTATTTGTCTTCATCTTGAATCCCGTATATAGATTATGAAAAACTTACTCATTTAATACTCGAATTATTATTATCTTATACTATTACTTAATCAGCAATAATTTTCTTACTGCTGAAAAGTCATTAGATTTAATTCTGCAGAAATATATGCCGCTCGGAAGATTACCTGCATCAAAAGTAACATTATAACTCCCTGCTCTTTTAAAATCATTTACAAGCGTTTTTATTTCTTTGCCGAGAATATTATAAATTTTTATTGTAACAAATCCCTCTTTTGGCAAATCATACTTTATTACCGTTGATGGATTGAAAGGATTTGGGTAATTCTGATAAAAACCATATTCAGTAGGAATAGCATTTTGCTCACCAGAAACATCAGTTACTTTCGTAGAGAAGCTCCATATATTTGAATAATCACTCTTTCCGAATGAATTCTTTGCGCTTACCCTCCAATAATAACTGGTGTTCAATAAAAGATTGTTAACAGTTTTATTGTTTGTAGTCAATGTAGAATCATCAAATATCATATTTGTAAATCCGGAATCTTTAGCTACCTGTAATCTGTATGAATCCGCATTACTAATTAGACTCCAGGTAAGCTTCAAACTAGTTCCCTGATATGCAGAACCGTTTGCCGGGTTTAACAAGATTGGCTTGTATGGAGTATTCTGCTGAGTAAAATTATTATTACAAAGTAACTGAGCCTGTACGTCAATATCCTTCGCCACAGTGAGACTGTTCAAAGCATTCGTACCTCGGCCAACTACATAAGCCACAACAACTGATACAGGTTTTGTCTTTTCTAATTTGAAAGGACCTACATTCAACATGTTTCTTTGATCTTTTGCACTTGTATTAACCCAACCTTGTCCTAAAGTAGGGTCACCTGAATACCAGAAATTTTTGTTAACCAAATTACAATCAACTCCAAAAACATGTCCTAGTGCCCAGTTGCATGGATTCAGCTGATGACCAGCTCTATCGAGACCAAGTTGATAATTCCTAACGTCATACTGATTCCTCGGATCATTGATTGTAAGATCTCCATTTAAATAATGTACAAATGATGACATACTTAAGTTTTTAGCTCCTGGAATTGTTTTAACACCTCGGTATTTACCATTTATTTCATATGCACTTTGTAAAACTGTTTCCCCCGCATCATATTTTCCATTACCGTTTGCATCTATAAAAGTCACTCCCGGAATAAATGAAGCAGGACCCTGCAATAAACCTATTAAAGCACTTGGAGGATTTGAACCATAAACTCCATCAGAACCGTTATTGTAAGTATAACCTGCATTAAGCAGTGTATCGCATCCATCTAAATCATCACTAGGAGTACCTAAATCGGGATCAGCCCAAGCTGAAAAATATACAGAGTCTAAAACCTGGCTAGTACCTTTGTTTTCAATTTCGTAACGAACAAAAATAACATTACCAACTATGGAATTTGAATTGAAGGCATATACTGTCTGCCTTATTTCGATACCCTGCGGATTAACATCATTATATGTTCGTTGAGCAGCAGGAACGTTGTCGTTATAAACACACCATACTGTCTTGTCGCCAATTAAATCTGGCCGGTCCTCATCAGGATCCCAAAGTCCATTCCCATTTTTGTCTATAGGATTATAAACTCCGTCACCATCACCGTCATAAAAATTTGCCCCCATATCAACTGCATTTTTCCAGTCCTGCCAGCTTTGAGAAAAATGTGCATCGCCGGAGGAAACGACATATAACTGGGCTTTGGGATCATTATCTTTTCCGAAAGGACCCGATACATAATCTTGAATATTTAATGCAGATGCTACACCATTTGTCCACGCATTATTCTGAGCATCTTTACCGCTTAAAAAGAAACCCGCAGAATATAAGAATATTTGATTATCAAAGACACCACCTTTTTGAATGTCGGGGGGAATTCCCGGAGTAGCAATACTCACATCTGCAAGCACACCTACTCGGTTAAGAGGCAGATTGATGTTATTTATGTTAAGCCTGTATGATTCACCGGCTGCATTTATTACCTTATTTGTAACTCTCCCTTTATCTCCCTCCTTTTCTTTACAGTATGATGTATTTACAGAAAAAGATAAAAACAAAACCAGCACCATAGAACAGGGTGAGATTGCTTTATAAAACTTCATCGGATTCCCTAATATTGTATTTGCAGTAGGTTTTTAATTTAAATTTCCAATTCTCTTAAATTCATGTCTTAAAATTAGTTAATAGTTTCAAATTATACAAGCTTACACAATTAATTATTTGTTATTATTATTTGCGTTTTACGCATGATAATTCAATCTTAAACTACATAAGAGGACTTTTTTATTGCGATATAACAATAAATACAAAAATTAGTTTAATTTTGAATTATTGTGTCTATTGAGTAAATTTACTTGTTAAATTAAAGCCTGCTTAAGGCAAATAGTTATAAACTCAGCGTTATAAAAACACAGTCCGGCCGGTAGTCCGGATGCACATTTTATGTGTCGTATCCTTCCCTCTTGGGATGTCCATTAGCGCTTAATAAATTATCAAGAGGATATTTATGCACTTAACAATATTTTTTAATGGGCAGTTTTGGGTTGGATTAATTGAAAAGCATATAGACGACCATCTTTTTTCGGCAATTCATACTTTTGGAGATGAACCAAAAGACGGAACTATTTTGCATTTTGTTAATTTTACGCTCCAAACATTGATTGAGAACCAAACAGAGTCCGTTGTTGAGGAACAGAATTTATTTAAAAAATTGAATCCCAAAAGGGTGAAAAAACTTGCAAAGCTTGCAGCAAGCCAAAGCCCGGTATCTACTAAATCTCAGGAAGCCCTAAGATTACAAATGGAGAAGGATAAAAAGGATAAGAAAGAACTGTCTAAGGAAGAAAAGGTCAAAATGCTTGAGGTTAAGCGTCTTAAGGCAGTAGAAAAGGCAAAACAAAAACATTTAGGGCATTAATTATATGGAGAATGGAAAACTTATTTAGAAATAGATTTTCCATTCTCCAATTCCTTTTCCTTTATTACTTTCAACTTTATGAACCTTCCACTTTACAAACTTTCAACTTTCAACTTTATAAACCTTCAACTTTAAAAACTTCATACCCTTAATCCAATTTAGTCCTTGCTTTTATGCTTAATTTATTTAATTTTCATTGTGTTTTTTAGGATTTTTAAATATTATTATATGAAAATTGTATATTCTTATCTTGTATTTTTAGTACTAACTTGTATTGTTTACGGACAAAACAGTAGTGATATTCTTGCGAAGTTCGGTTATAATAAAATCTCCACAGAGGATTTTAAGAACCGATATGAGCTTGTTCCCCGTATTGTACGGAATGCTAACGAAGACTCAGCTAAAGCTAATTTTTTGTATTCCATTATTGCCGAAAGACTACTCTCTGAAGATGCTGTTCTGCATAAAATGGACACAACGGAGATTTTCAAATCTGCCTATATTCCATTAGAGAAGATGTTCATTCGTGATATCTTATATAAGTTAAATGTTACTGATAAAATAAATTATTCAAATGCAGATATTAGTGAAGGAATTAGTAGAAGTAAAATTGTATTAAAAACCAATATTATTACTGCCGCTGATTCTGTTACTGTTTTTTCGTATTACAAACAGCTTAAATCGGGGCTAAAAATTAATGAGTTTTTCATAAAGAATTTCGGCAATCCCCAGCCTCAATACCCCATAACCTTTGGCCAGCTTGAAAATAGTGATGTTGAAAATCTTTTGTACAACTTAAAAGAAAACCAATTTTCTGTTCCTGTTAAAGTTAAAACAGGATGGATAATTTTCTATCTGGCAAAGAGAGAAGCTAATCCAAATGTTTCAGAGAATATTCAAAATACTGTCATCAATACAATAAAATTGAGGCTTGAAAAGAAAACGGCCGGTCAATTTCTGAGTTCTATTTTAGGAAAAGAGAAAATTGAGATTGACAAAGCAGCATTTCATTTTCTGCTTGACTCAACAGCAAATAAATTTGTGAAGAATTACACTACTAAAGACAGCACCGGATTTATTTTAAGTGAGTCCGCTCTATGGGAATTGCTTAATAGTTTAACAGCAAAGCAAAAGGGACAGACAATAATTAAATTTACCGAGGGACCTGCTACCGTAAAAGATATTTTATATTATTTAATGCAGGAACCGTTGGTTATTAAGGAAGTTAATAAACGTACAATAGGTTATGCTCTTAAAAACACTATAGATTTATTTATTGAAGATGAGCTGACTGCCAGGTATGGTTATAAAATTAATGCGCAAAACCTGCCTGAAGTAAAGAAAGACCTCGCTATAAGAAAAGACAACCTGCTTATGCAGCTTTACAAATTAAAATTATCTGATGAAATAAGATTAAAACTTAGTAAAGATATTAAGACCAGAAAAAATACTTTTAATGATATATCTTTACACGTATGCGAAATACTGACGTCAAACCTGAACCTGATTGATACAGTATTTAACAAGCTTAAAAACGGAACGTCATTTGAAAGCCTGGCAAAGGAATACACAGTAAGGACAAAGCCAAATAATACGGGTGATTTGGGATTCATATCCCCTTCTGAATACGGGGATATAGGTAAAATAGCTTCAACACTTTCTATAGGTCAGATCTATGGTCCCATTAAGACTAAAGACGGTTATTCTATTTTCAAATTGCTTGACAAGAAAGAAATTACGACTTCAATTGACTCTGATAACAATAAAATGCTCTCTAAGGTAATTGATTCGCAGGTGGAAGAAGAGATTCAGAAATATATTTCCAAACTTGCCAGTAAGGAAAATGTAGCTATAAATAAAGGCGCACTTAAAAGTGTTGAGGTAAGTAATATAAATACCCTTACTTACAGGCTGATGGGATTTGGGGGCAGAATAATTGCTGAACCTTTAACATATCCAATGTATGAGTGGGTAAAGTATCTTAATGTACCGCTTTTTTAGTAATTGGTAAAGACACATTAAAAATAAAGAGACGTTCATCTGAACGTCTCTAAAATGAATTATTGTGCTTTTGTGAATTCTAAATTTTTTAATCCTTTTTTAATAATCGGATCTCTCATCATTTGTTTCCATATAAAGCCCGTGCGAAAGTTCTCTATCATTAGAACTATAGGCGCCTGATCTATTCCAAGGTATTCTTTATCATACCAGTTAACGGTAGGGTTAAAGGCATCTACAAATCCATATTTTCCCCACAGTCCTTTCGCACTATATTTTTTGAACATATTATAAATTGAAGGAATAACAATTTCAGGTGCAAAACATATAGACGAAACGGATGCTGTGGGGGCAATTGTACCATCATCATTTTGAATTAAATCCGGACCGCTTACACCACGAGCATTATAGTAATCAAATTTTTTATTATCATAATTGAATTTCTCACCCGGGCCGTCACAAGCTGATAATCCCCAGGTTAATGAATCATACCCGACCCATTTCATCGGGTTGCTGATTGCATATAATCTTTGAACATGCGTTGCCCTTCTGGAATTTTCGAAGTAATCAATCCCCTTCTTCTTCATATAGTTATCTTTTATATTTCTGAAATCAATATAAATATGGGAATATTGATGCCCGAACAAAGGAGGAAAAGAAAGCATCTCTATATTGTTATAAGTTTTTCTCCATTCATAAAAAGAGAGCCATTTATCATAAGCTTTTTTATAACCGGTAAAGTTTGTTCCTGAAGCTATAACATACATAATCAGCGCTTCATTATAGCCAACCCAGCCGACATCAGTAAAACCACTTTCAGGATCCCACCCAAGATTAATAGTATTGGCATATTTACCGGAATCGGGCATGGTCATGAAATTCCAGTTAACTCTTTCCATAATCTTATGGCATAGGGTCCTAAGCTTTTTTTCTTTAGCGGAGTTTCCGCTATAATAATTTTTGCAGAAGATAATCCCTGCAAATAATAATCCGGTATCAATAGTAGAGAGCTCAGACTTCCAATGCCTTTTACCTTCTTTCATATCTAAAAAATGGTAATATAAACCATGGTACCCAGTAGCATCAGGTGATAAACTTTGCTCTGAGTTCAAAAAGAAGTTAAGCAAATTTATGCTAAGATCTAATGCACTATCTTTACTTATCCATTTATGCTCTGCCCCGACAGCCCAAACAGGTAGAGCATATCCAGTAGCCGCAATACTTGCAGGAGAGTTTTCATTTGACCTGTCTTTTACCAGTCCATTTGCGGGATTTATTTCGTTTACGAAATAAAGAAATGCTTTATATTGAAGTGAATCAATAAAAACATTCTCTTCCTTACTGATTTTATAGTCTGTTTTTATATAACTATG
>Ga0183100_1000097_pt2 | contig 77736 bp, 58 predicted proteins | sample Biomet2_FD_127789 | JGI IMG/M metagenome (GOLD analysis project Ga0183100, IMG submission 127789) | Microbial communities from bioreactor (seeded with anoxic lake sediment) at LBNL, California, USA - Biofuel metagenome 2 | ecosystem: Engineered > Bioreactor > Anaerobic > Unclassified ...
ATATATACTCCTGACGGCAAGTTCTTTGCATTGAATTGAATAGAATGATTGCCCGCAGGCTTATAGCCCTCAAGAAGTGTTGCTATTTTATTTCCTAAAACGTCATAAACTATAATTTCAACTTTGTCTCCCTTAGCTAAACTAAAGTTAATGTTCGTTGCGGGATTAAATGGATTCGGGTAATTTTGCTCAAGCCTATAATCATTTACGATGGCATTATTGCTTTCTACGCCGGTAATCATTGTAGTATCACCATAGATAACTCCATTTTTAATCATACCGGTAAGAGTATAAACGCCGTAAAGTTCTTCAATTCCAAAAGTAAGCGAATCTATCCCTATCCCTTGTGCTAATCTGTATGTCCGTATTCCGAAACCATTTGCCGTGTAATTCCTTGTCTTCCGTAATTGTCCGAATAAAGTAGTGGTACCCGTGTTATTAAACAGAGTCCCTATACTGAGCATAAATCCTTCCATCCTTTTATTGTAAGTAGTATCTCCAATAGCAGCCGAAAGATCTTCCACAATTTCATCAGAGTTAGCGTCCAAAAAACGATAAATAATGCCATTAGTAGAATCTATTCTTTGATACTCAAAAAATGTATAATTATTTGTTTCTTTGGTATTTTTAATTTGCTTGTAAACTTTTCCGTTAGCAAGGGTGGTATCCTTAACTACTTCCATTGAGAATTTATACTTATTGTCATACGGAGTAGGCCATGTGTTAGCCATTTCGTGTACATTATAAATAAGCTTTGTCCCTATTTCCAAAGGATTATACGAAAGGTCATTTGCAGATGTTGGAAAACGTTTTATAACCCTGACTGAATCAGATGATATTGCTATAATTGCATGTCCTGTTGCAGCATATAATTTATCAGTTCCGGATTTTTTATAGAGGCCTACAATATTTGCGTTGGACTGCCAAACTACAGACCAGCTTTCTCCGTAGTTGTATGAATGCAGAATATTTTTTCCGTCTGCCAAATAAATTGATCCCTGCTGATTATTATCCTGAGCAAAATATAATTTATTATTTGATTCGTACTTAGTACTCCAACTGAAAGCATTGCCGTTGTTATTTGAGACCCTCAACACTGAGCCCGCACGTAAAGTAATAAGGCGATATTTATATGCCGGATTTTTATCAAGACTTATCTGATCAAACATAACGGGATCTATACTGCCATTTGCTGTATCAACTACACTAAAGCTTACTCCTTCATCAGTGCTAACCGCCAAACGGTTGGGTCCGTTAGTTCCGAAGAATTTTCCGGAGGGATCATATTTAAGGGCTATGAAATCCATTGAAGCATTAGGGATGTAATCAAAAGCACCCCCCCCATCTGTGCTTCTGGCAAGTTTGTATGAAGTTCCGGCATACAGGGTATCGTTGTTTTTAAATTCAACAGTCACAATTAAGCATGCAAAGTGGCAATGGGCTGCCGGATTATTGTATTTCTCGATATAATTATCAATATCCATACTTTCCTGCGCTCCCCACCTGATATATTGGTCAGGGTTATTATTAAAAAACTTAAATCCTTTTGTTATATCAAATGAGTAGGGAGAGATTGGAGTTGGTGGGGAATCGTCATAATCAAAAAAATAAAGCGAGTCGGTATTTGCGGCAAGATTCCAATGATATACACAATTAGTTATGGAATCGTTAACTATACCGATATTGTTATAGATACGATAAAAGAGATGAGTATTTCCGAACTGGTCCTCCATACCCTCCAGAGCCGAAAAGCTTTGCGAAAAAATCATTACCGGGAACAATAATATAGCCAGAAACCAAATCCGTTTCATGATAACACCTAAATATTTATTAAACTGTTGAAATAATATACATACAAATCAGGAAAAAGTAAAGTTCAACAAGCAGAATTCTATATGCTTGTAAACTAATATTTTAACTCTGCTTTTATCGATTATTTTATAAATTTCAACCTTCCCCTCCCTTTAAATGGGAGGGGGTAAACGGGAGTGTTCAACTTTATTTCTGCAAACTATTTAACCAATACCATTTTCTTTGCGGCCATAAAGGCACCTGACTTAATTCTATAAATATATACTCCTGACGGCAAGTTCTTTGCATTGAATTGAATAGAATGATTGCCCGCAGGCTTATAGCCCTCAAGAAGTGTTGCTATTTTATTTCCTAAAACGTCATAAACTATAATTTCAACTTTGTCGCCCTTAGCTAAACTAAAGTTAATGTTAGTTGCGGGATTAAATGGATTCGGGTAATTTTGCTCAAGTCCGTAACTGTTTACAACAGCACTATTACTTTCTACACCGGTAACCATTGTAGTATCACCATAAACGATACCGTTTTTCACCATTCCTTTAACAACAATGCGTCCAATTCCTTTGCAGAAATCGAAGCCAAATATAACTGAATCGACGCCAACTCCCTGTACTAAGTTATATTTCACTATATCCAGTGATTGGCATAGGCTATATGATTTTACTCGGCGTTTTTCACCTAACGCCATAGCTGTATCTTCTTGGATAAGGACAGAATTATGTCCACCGAAAAGCTCCATCCTTCTATTTGGAATAGTATCGCCAACCTCGGAAAGCAAATCTTCTGCCAGATACTCTCCTCCCGTGTAGCCCTGCTGGTATCTGTATACCAGACATTCGGATGAATCAATTCTTTGATATTCATATGTAGTATGTTTATTATTTGTATCAACATGTTTTAGCTGTTTATAGATTTTTCCATTATCCATAAGCGTATCTTTTATTACTTCTACAGAATAGTCATAATTATATTCCTCCCAATATGGATATCCGCCATACGAACTAAAATGATATATTATTTTTAACCCATTATCAAGAGGATTATAATCCAAAACATTTTGTGGAACAGGGAGCTTTTTAATTATTTTTATGGAGTCCGGGGTAACTTCAAACAAATTAAGTTTAGATGTCACATAAAACTTATCCGCTCCGGGCTTCTTATAAAATCCCGTTATCTTTCTCTGTAGCTGTTTTACCACAAGCCAGCTCTCTCCATAATTATTTGAAGATAAAACGTTTTTCCCATCGGCCAAATAAACTGATCCCTGCTGATTATTATCCTGAGCAAAATATAATTTATTATTTGATTCGTACTTATTGCTCCAACTGAAAGCATTACCGTTATTATTTGAAACCATTAGCTTGCTATAACCGTTATTATTTATTAGACGATACTTATATAAAGGATTCTTATCCAAATAAATAAAATTGTGTAATGAACAGTTTGTATCAACCAGACTTACAGTTTTACCTTCATCTGTACTTATAACTAACTTACCTAATAAATTGTTACCATATAGTTTATCACCAGCCTCATATTTGATAAATCTAAATTCTGGTAAAGAATTTGCCAAGTACTGAAAACTATTTCCGCCGTCAGTACTTTTTGCAAGTCTGTAGTCAGTACCGGCATATAATGTGTCATTATCTTTAAGTTCAACAGAAAGGACAGAAGTATTTGGCTGCTCAAAACCGACTAAATTATTATATTTTTTTATATAGCCATAATAATCAAGCTTCCCTCTTTCACCCCATTTTATATAGTGGTCAGGATTATTATCGAAAAACTTAAAGCCTAAAGTCTTGTTGTAAGAGAAGTGAGGAAGACTATTTTCATAGTAATAATAATCTAAGAAATATAGTGAGTCAGTATTTGCGGCAAGATTCCAATGATATACATTATTATAAATGGAGTCGTGCGATACACCTATATTATTAAAAACGCGATAAAAGAGATGAGTATTTCCAAACTGGTCTTCCATACCCTCCAGAGCCGAAAAGCTTTGCGAAAAAGTCATTACCGGGAACAATAATATAGCCAGAAACCATATCCGTTTCATGATAACACCTAAATATTTATTAAACTGTTGGAATAATATAAGCACAAATCAGGAAAAAGTAAAGTTCAACAAGCAGGATCCTATATATTTGTAAACTAATACTTTACCATGCTTTTCTCGATGATTTTATAAATTTCAACCTTCCAACAAAACGGTAGATTTGCTTATTTTTTATAATTTTCTAAAATGTATTTTGCAACAGCTTTAGCCTCATCAGGTTTTAAACCCGGATTTGGCATAGATGGAAAATCAGGATTTACTTTTACCGGATTCAATATAAATTGAACAAGCTTATCTTCTTTCCCTTCATATTTAGGCATAGTCTGTTTATACGGCGGGCCGACAAGTTTTACATCAAATTTATGGCATGATGAGCATCTTATCTGATAGACTTCTGCCCCGCTCATTACAACAGTCCCTTCTTCTCCCTTAATTGTTTTTATATATTCATCATACTTTGCATTTAAAATAACGGAATGTAATTGGGTAGCGTTACTGATTGCCAACTGATCTTTTGCTATAAGTGACACTGTAACGAAGAACATTGCTATGAATAACAATGCGCTAACTTTAACATTAGAGTCTCTTATTATAGAATAAAGGAACACATACACAAATAATAACAGTATTATTGCCACTGCGATATAAAAGAAAACGGAACCGGACAAAGAAGTTTTTGGCAATATAAAAAGATTTAATAATACCAAAATTGGAAGTATCAATGCAGGTACAAATGTAATCTTTACAACTGTTTCTTTTACAAACAAATAATATGGAGCATCTTCTACTTCCTTTCCGCCATCCCAGACGAAAAAGAAAAAAAGGAAGGCGGCACCGGTAAACGAAAATGCAATTGCAATAAACTCCAAATATCTTAATATTATATTTATGCTAAACATTGAGAAGATTGATGATAGCTGCCATTCTTCCGGTGTACCGGCAATAGTAATACCTGCGATGTAAATGTAGGTCCCTACAAACAAACATGAGATTGCATATTTAGCTGAAGTAAATGATAACTTACTTGTTCCCTTCTGAGCTCCTGAAAGTTCGTTTGATATTTCATTGTTCCCTGAGCTGAAATCTCTCAAATTATTAAATATATCTGAATAATTTAATGAGTACTTATAGGTATATGCAGAAATAATTCCCGTAACAATGAAGATAAATGAAATTATTAATAATATCAGACTAATGGAGCCGGAAGTATGCAGTAATTGAAGATAAATTAATATAACGGCAAACAGAGGCAATACACCAAGCACAAATCCAATGCTTTTATTTACGGTTATAATGTTTATTACGTTTAGCGCAAATCGCTCAGAATGTGCCTTAGAAACTGCATTATCTTTTCGCTTATGTAAATAAGAAATAAGCGTACCGCACAGCATCACACTTAGAAAAGGGATAGACAAAGCAAGCACTACAATAACCATATAATGCAATAGCTGGATATGTTCAGCAGATTGTGGCAGTACAAATTTATCTAAGAACTCCATCTTATCCTCTTATGTTAAAAGTATATAAGTAATTTATCAATTGAAAGCAGAATAATTATCAACACGGCAAAAATGTTTATCTCTCTGAATGCCGTCCCGAAGTTTTTCTTATTGACGTCCGGTTTTAATAAAAACACTGCTTTTATTGTAAGCCAAATGCCCAAAAGGAATATAATACCGGCTACCGCATTAAATTTAATAACTCCAAATAAAGGAATAATAACAGCAGTGGCAGCAGTTGAAGCGATCCATACAAAAGTTATTCTGGCCAGTTGCTCAGTAGAAAATAATTTTGTAAGAGTCGGAAAACCGGCCTTTTCATAATCTTTACTTAAAGCCAAAAGGAGTAGCCAAAAATGTGGGATTTGCCAAATAAAGAAGAAAAAAGAAAGGATAATGACTTGCGGATCCAGCAAATATCCTCCGGCGGCTACCCAGCCTACCGCAGGCGGTATTGCTCCAACCAGTGAACCTGGAATAATTGCCAAAGCATTTCGTTTTTTTAGAGGTGTATAGATAAGGTTATACCAAACTAAATTTAGCAACCCGAGAGCTGTACCAATAACTCCGGCACCAATCATCAGTAGCGTAACACCAATTAGCGACAATACTACCGCCGACATAACGGCATTTATTAAAGTGATCCGGCCTGAAGGGAGTGGTCTGTTTTTTGTTCTTTCCATAAGAGCATCAGTCTTACGCTCTTGTATATGGTTAATTACAGCCGAGCCGCATGCTAAAAACAGGATACCTATTACAGGAAGTATGATACCAGTATCTATTGTTTCAGCTTTGCATATATATCCGAAAACGGTAGTAAGTGTAACAAAAACAGTTATTCGTATTTTAGTAAGTTCGCCAAGTATTTTTAGTTTCTCTGTCATTTTGTTTCTCTCTGAATACTTGAATCCGGATTAGTCTTTAGTGAATCAGACTTACTACTGCCATTTTTTTCGGCAAATTTTTTCGCTATAAAGATTTCCCATTCAGCAGGGGGCATAACAACCACCTTTGTGTACATATATGAATGCCTTAAACCGCAATATTCAGAGCAGGCAACATCATAAGAGCCAAGCTCATCTGCATTAAACCATATGTAATTTTTTCTTCCGGGGAGCACATCTTTTTTAACCCTGAAAGCAGGCACATAGAAGGAATGATTTACATCCAGAGATTTCAGATTAAGCCTGATGTTTCTTTTAAGGGGGACATATAAAGTATCCAACGAAAGACCATTAGGATAAGTAAAACTCCACTGCCACATCCTTCCCGTAACTTCAATTACCATTGAATCTTTAGGAACATCAATAAATTTTTTATAGTCAGTCCATCCATACCAGAACATAAAAAGGACTAAGATTGTAGGAATAACAGTCCAGGTAACCTCCAGAACAGTATGCTCATGAATATTTTCAGCTTTTTTATTTCTTTTCTTATTGTATTTATATACAAAATACAGCATCAAAAAAGTGATCAGTAATAATAAAAAGACACATATGGCTGTAATGAAAATAAAAGTGGCATTAACATCTTTAACATAATTTGTTGCTTGAGCAAACATAAGTAATCCTTGCTAATAAGAAGAATAATCGCTGAACAACAGCACAAATGAAACGACAATAAAAAACAAGGCGACAAGAACAAAAACCTTAAAAGCTTTTTGTTCTGATTTCAGATGCATAAAGACTGAGAGCACCAGAGAAGATTTTATCGAAGCAATTAATAATGCAGTTGCCACAGTTATCCGTCCTAAATCCATACCGGCCAAAGATACAGTCAGCCCGGTAAGAATAATTAATGCAAACCAGACTAAGATATATTTTGTATAGCCTGTATTATTTTTTTTCTGATTTTGCTCCGGTATATTTTCCATACAGCAATCCTAAGTAATAAGATAAAATAATGGGAATAAGAAAATCCAGATAATATCTACCAGGTGCCAATATAGCCCTGCGGCCTCCAAACGGACAAAATTATTTGAATCAATTTTATTAAGGACAGTCAGTCTTAGCATAACGGCAATTAATACCATTCCAATAATAACATGGAGTCCATGCAGACCCGTCATCACATAATATAGTCCAAAGAATAAAATTTCACCCGGTTTTCTAGACAGCAGTAAATCAGAGCCGGGGTAAATTCCATGATTTATTTTGGTCATCCACTCAAAGTATTTATTCACAAGAAAAGCTGCACCTAAAACAAGTGTCATAATTTGCAGAATTACAGAAAGTTTTTTATTGTCATTCTGAATAGCCGCAATAGAAAGAGCAATTGTTAAACTGCTGGTTAAAAGTATTGCAGTATTAAAAGTGCCGACAATTACGTTAAGCTCCAATGCTGCAAGATGAAATTCATTTTGATGCAGAAATCTGTAAATGGAATATATAAAGAACATACCGCCAAATAGAAGCAGTTCAGTAAAAAGGAAAAGCCATATACCCATACGTGTTCCGATGTCATCCCTGTGTATATTTACTGCGGCAGTGTTTTCCGGCGCTGATATCATTTATTTATGTCCTCCTCCACAAGCTGAATATTATTTTGTTTATACTCATAAAATCCAGATTCAACGACCGGAATTTCTTCAAAGTTTTCTACAATGGGAGGAGTAGCCGTCTGCCACTCAAGGGTTTCACCGCCCCAAATATTTTTTTCTGTCACAATTTTTCCTTTCCTCAATGCAATAATTAAATTTGCAAAAAGGATAATCAGACCTGTAATAAGGATCCAGGAACCTATTGTTGAAGCAACATGGAATGGCTGAAATTCAGGCAGGTATGAATAATATCTTCTTGGCATCCCCAGCCAGCCCATAATCAGCATTGGAAAATACAGCAAGTTAAAACCAATAAGCAGAAACCAGAAAGCGGTTTTTGCCCTTTTTATGTTATACATTTTCCCGAACATTTTAGGAAACCAGTAATGCAAAGCTGCAAACATTCCGAAACCCGTCCCGCCAAACATAACATAGTGAAAGTGTCCTACAATAAATGAAGTTGCATGTATTTGAATATTAACTGAAAGAGCTCCCTGCATTAGTCCTGTAAGCCCGCCTATGGAAAACAAAAAGATAAAAGCCAACGCATACATAAGAGGCGGTTCTACCCTGATAGAGCCTTTATACAAAGTAGCAACCCAGTTAAACACCTTTACTGCGGAAGGTATCGCAACCAGAAAAGTCAGCAGGGAAAATATAAATTGGCCTGTGTTGCTCATCCCGGCAGTGAACATATGATGCGCCCAAACAAGCGAACCGAAGAAAGCAATTGCCAGGCTTGAATAAGCAATAAACCTATAGCCGAATATTGTCCTGCCGGAGAATACCGGAATAATTTCACTGATGACCCCCATGGCAGGTAATATCATTATATATACGGCAGGATGTGAGTATATCCAGAATAAATGCTGATATAAAATTGGATCTCCTCCAAGCGAAGGATCAAATATTCCGACTCTAAATAATCTTTCAATTATCACCAATAATAATGTTATGCCAATAATGGGAGTTGCCAGTATTTGAATCCAACCGGTTGCATAAAGTGACCAAGGAAAAAGCGGCATTTTAAACCATCCCATACCGGGAGCACGCAGCCGGTGTATGGTTGTGACAAAATTTATTCCGGTTAGTATGGAAGAAAAGCCCAATACAAATGCGGCAAACATAGTAAAGATTACATTGGTTCCGGTTCTTACAGAATATGGAATATAAAATGTCCAGCCTGTATCGGCAGGACCGCCCGGCAATAATATGGAAGTAATTGCAAGCAAACCGCCGGTTAAAAACAGCCACCATGAGAGTAAGTTTATTCTTGGGAAAGCGACATCCTTGGCTCCGATCATAATGGGTAAAAAGAAATTGCCGAATACAGCCGGCAGACCCGGTATTATGAAAAGGAAGATCATTATTACACCATGTAATGTAAAGAATGAATTATATGTCTGTGGAGATATAATTGCATTTCCGGGAAAGAGTAGTTTTAATCTGATCATAAACCCGAAGGATACACCGACAGCAAAAAAAGAAAGCATTGTAACCAGATATAATATTCCAATACGTTTGTGGTCAGTTGAAAATATCCAGCCCGGCAACCCCGAATACTTACCTTTATACTCTAAATAACTTACATCCTTATTATAATTAACATTATTCATTTTTCTTGCCCTCATTATTACCCTCTTTTTTCCTCTTTGGCTTTTTAATCAGGAATATTATGAAGATTGCCCCTACAATCAGCATACCTGCGCCTATGATTCGGGTAAAATTCATCACATATGTTTTCCCTTCCGGATCATAGCTGTAGCAAAACTGCAAAACATTGGCAATTGTCGGTATCACTTTACCCTGCGCGGTTTCAAGCACAGCCATCTTGAAATCAAAAGGAAGAATGGCATAACTGCCGTTAGCGTTCATAGAAGGAAAGAGGTAACGGGTTATTATTCCTTTTTGAGAAATAAACATTACTGCTCCCGCATGTATAAAATCTTTACCATCTCTTTTAAAATGGAAGCCCATTGCATCGGCAAGCTGTTTTATAGATGCGCTATCCCCGGTTAAGAAACGCCATGCACTATCAGGAAAATCCTTTCGGGTAATTATCTTCATATAATTTTTTTTCTTATTCAACGCAAGAGTTGAATTTTCACGCTCATTAAAACTCAGAGTAATGATATTATAATTAGCTCCCGGCTTAAGGTCTGAATAGTCTACTGTCTCAGCAATTGAATTCATTAATGGCGTACAGATACCGGGGCACTCAAAATAAACAAAAGCAAATACGGTTGGCTTAGTAAGAAGGTCTTTGAGGACTACCGCTTTTCCATATTCATCAACAAATTGAAGATTCATCGGAACCTGTTTGCCCAGTTGTTCATCAATTCCAACTTCAATAGTTTTATTTTGGGCATTTACCTGATAAATAAAAGTTATTGCAATAAAAAAATAATACATCACTTTCATAAAATTGCCTAATTTCCGGGGAATAAATTAATTGAAAAATTATAAAGCAGCTCCCACTCATCGGCAATTAAATAATTTACCTGCCTGTTGAAGCCGTTTATATTAACATTTCTGGTAACGAGATTACGAAAAATATCTATATCACTAAATTTGTTCTGTGACAGCCATTTTAGGGCTGCATCTCTGTTTTTAACAACTCTGTTAAATATCAACACGCCTGCCGATTTTTTTTCTTTAATAAGAGAGTCGTAAACAGCATTAGATTTTTTCCTTCCGGCTTCCTCTTCACTTATTACAATTTTTATTGCTCTGTTTACCGGAATCTGTGCAGCCGTTTCTTTTCCCTGCGATAATGAATATGTTTGGTCTAACGTTTTGAGTTCATCGTCTGTATCTGCCGGTAAACCGGGAAGAAACGTTTCTCTTATATAATGTGCAAGTGCAAACCTTTCAGTCGGAGTCAGATAATCATACGCTATCATTGCCGAGCCGGCAAATCCTTCCATTAGTGTTTTATAAATCTGACCGAGTTTAAATCCATTTTTCCATCCGTCCCGTGATGTAAAATTGCGGGGCATTGGATTGAGTCCGGCAGCACCTGGCCCATTACCCTTACCCTCTTCCCCATGGCAGGATGCACATACTTTTGCAAACAGATCTTTTCCTTCACTAACTAACTGAGGGTCAGCCATTTTCATTTTCATTACATCTATTGGGGGGATTACCCTGCTTTCCATTATTTTAAGATCCTGCATTTGCCCGGAAGAATCCGGGAGACCGGGTAGAACGTTTTTTCTGGTTAAGTCATTTAGACTGATCATATAGTAAAGCCCTGTTATAAGTCCTATAAAAAGAACATAAATAAAAGTTAACCCGAAAAATTTATTACGGTTATCTTTAATAATATTTAACAAATTATTTATATTTCTCATTCTCATACATCAACTTATAAATGAAAATTTAAGCCTCGTTCAAGTTTAGGGTCACCAACCGGAAGAAGGTTTTCTCTTTTTGCTTTGTAACTAAAAGCAAGAATAACTATACCGATGCCCGCAACAGGAAAGACAAAATCAATCCAGCTGATACTAAATGAACTATTTTGTGAACTTGGCATTACAATCCAAAACAGATCCAAGATATGGGCGCATAAAAGCAATGCAGCACTGAATTTCAATTTTTTATGATCCATTTTTGCCGGCTGCGAAAGTAAGACTATGTAGGGAACAACAAAATGGGTTATAATAAGCAGCAACGACACAATCCACCAGCCGTTTTGCCATCTGTGCATAAACCAAAAATTTTCTTCAGGTACATCAGCATACCAGATTAATAAATACTGAGCAAAAGCAATGTAGCCCCAAAAATTGACAAAGCCGAAAAGCAGCGCACCCAAGCTATAAAGATGATCGTCTATAATTTTAGGATGGAGATAGTTATTCTCTTTTAACAGTACAACAATTAGTGTAACAGCAGACAGAGCTGCCACTATCGTGCCCGAGAAGAAATAAATGCCGAAAATAGTGGAAAACCAGTGCGGTTCTAAGCTCATTAGCCAGTCGATAGCTGTAAAAGTAATAGTAATGGCAAAGCACGGAATAAAAACAGCCGAAAGTTTTATGTTTCTCTTTGTTAACGCCTGATCTCCGGATGTATCTTGTTTTAATGAGTTTCTGGTAATTAGCCAGTAGAATAGATTCCATATTAATAAGAAGACTACCGCCCGAACTACAAAAAAAGTAATGTTTAAGTAAGGGGACTTATCAAACAAGACCTTATCATCTCTCACTACAGCTATATGCGTCCACTCAAAGATAATGTTTAGTTTTATCAGCAGAGGAAGTGCCAGTACAATTAAATAAGGTATAAGGGAGGCAAGGAATTCAATAATTCTTCTTATTGGGACACTCCACTCTGCATTAACAATATATTCTAATGCAATTAGAAACAGCGACCCGACCCCGATGCTTATAAGAAATAAATACATTATAAGATAGTTTTGCAATGCTCTTTGCGCATCATAGAAATATGCTATGATTCCAAAAGAAAAGCCGCTCATCATAAGGATAAAACCGGCAGCATTTATCCTTTTCGGTAAAGCTTTATTGCTGTACCGGAGGAGATTATTTTCCATCTGAAACAGACTCCTTCTTGGCCATTTTCAAATCCGCATCACTTGCATTTTTGGCCTTCTGTAAAACTCTTAAATAGTTAATTATTGACCATCTCTCTTCCCGGGTTACCTGAGAAGAATAAGAAGGCATGGCATTTTGTCCATTTGTTATTATGTGATAAATAAATCCGTCCGTTATTGTTCTTGCTCTGCTAGTATGCAAAGAGGGAGGATTAACAAATTGCCCCCTTAACCGGCTGTCTCCATCGGCAAAATTTCCATGACAGGGGGAGCAGAAAGTTAGAAATTTCTTTTTACCTAATTCCAGAACTGAGGAAGTAGGCGGTAAAGGATTTTTCATTGTATCAGAAGGAACTGCCTGTCCCAAGTATTTGTATGGGATAAATCCTCTTGCAACTGTCCCTTTAACCGGAGTACGCATACCAAATTCATCGGAATAAAAAACACTCATCTTTTGAACGGACTGCTTCTGCTGATCGGCCATCCAGTCAAACGGCTCCATATACATTAGTTTATTCAGAGAGAAATAGGTTATTATTGATGTTATGACAAACACAGAGAAAAGAAACCATAAGAACTTAGGCTGAAACAATGGATAAACTTCTTTTGCAGGGAGATATATTTGATCAATTCGAACCGCACCTGTTTCATTAAATAAAATAGTCAACTCTGTTAAATCAAAACGGCTGTCGGCAGCTTCAACATACACACCGAATTTATCTCCAGAAACATCTTTCATATATTGGGTATCATGAATAGGGTAACTATTTGCCGGAAATCTGAAGAAAAATGTAAGCATGCAAATTACAGTTGATACTGTTGCAAGAAGCACGGTAAGCTCAAAAGTAACCGGAATAAAAGCGGGCAAAGCAAAAAACGGTTTACCGCCAATAATCAACGGATAATCTACTGAAAGAGTCCACCAGGCTAAAAGAAGTGCCGTTGCTGCACCCGTTAGCCCAAAGAATAAAGTAATAAAACCCAACTTTGAAGATTTCAACTTCATTGCACCATCCATTCCGTGAAGCGGATAGGGTGTGTTAACATCAAATTTACGATATCCTGAGTTAGCAATTTTTGTAACCGCTGAAATTATTTTATCAGGATTGTCATATACGGCGGCAACAGCAAATAAAGGATTGTTATTCATGGTCAGATACTCCATGATGCTGCGGCTGGGCTCCCTCTGTAACTGCTTTTACTTCTGACATAGAAACCGCCGGCATCGACTTTGTAAACAAAATTACCAGAGTGAAGAAAAGTCCGAAACTGCCTAAAAGAATTCCAAAATCAATTAGAGTAGGAGAGTACATTCCCCAGCTTGAGGGCAGAAAATCTCTATGTAATGAGGTAACTATAATAACAAACCTCTCAAACCACATCCCCACATTAACCAATATTACTATGACCAACATGGCAGTGGTAGACCTCCTGATTTTTTTAAACCAGAATAACTGCGGGAAAAGGACATTACAACTTATCATTATCCAATAAGCCCAGGCGTAAGGGCCAAAGGCTCTATTAATAAACACGAACTGCTCTGTTGGAACACCGCTATACCACGCCATAAAGAACTCCATTGCATAAGCATAGCCGACCATCATACCGGTTGCAAGTATTACTTTATTCATCTTCTCCAGATGATTCAAAGTAATTATTTGCTCAAGATGAAAAATCTTTCTTACAAATAGCAGTACTGTTACTACCATTGCAAAACCGGAGAAGATAGCGCCTGCAACAAAATAAGGAGGAAATATTGTAGTATGCCAACCCGGCAAAACCGATACTGCAAAATCAAAGCTCACAATTGTATGGACAGAAAGGACTAAGGGAGTTGCAAATCCTGCCAGAAGCATATATGCTTTTTCATAATGTTGCCATTGACGATGAGAATGCCTCCACCCCAAACTTAAAATAGAATATATTATTTTCTTAGTTTTGGATAAAGTTCTGTCACGCAAGGAAGCAAAATCAGGAATCAGTCCGATATACCAAAAGACTAATGAAACAGTAAAATAAGTTGATACGGCAAAAACATCCCAGACTAAAGGTGAGTTGAAATTTATCCATAATCCATTTTGATTAGGATAAGGGAATAAATAACCCGCTAACCAGGGGCGGCCTGTATGCAGAACCGGGAATAAAGCGGCACACATTACCGCAAAAATTGTCATTGCCTCAGCAAAACGGGCAATGCCTGTTCTCCACCGTTGACGGAAAAGAAATAGAATTGCCGAAATAAGTGTACCTGCGTGTCCAATACCAACCCAGAACACAAAATTCACAATATCAAACGCCCAGCCGACCGGCTGGTTATTTCCCCACACTCCAATGCCGTTAAACAATGTTGTTGCAATGCATACAACACCTATCAGCAGTGCGGTTCCGCTTAGTGCCAAAGAAATATAAAAATTTTTATTCGCTTTCTTTTCAAGCGGTGCCGCAATCAGGTCATCTATATCTGACTTCTTTAAGTTTCCTTCAACAACAGGTAATTCATACCGGTAATCCAAAGCTATATTTTCTTTATTATCCATATATACTTATGCTTCCTCAGAACGAGTATTTCTTAACTTTGCCATATATGCTACATTAGGCCTGATATTCAATTCTTCCAAAACATAATAAGCAAGTTTATGTTCCATTTTTTCTCTTATAACAGAATCTTTATCATGCTGATCTCCAAAAGATATTGCCTCGGTAATGCAGGAGTCCTGACAGGCAGTTCTTACGGAAGAGCCTTTAAATTCCGTTTTTTCTGCAGTTGCATCCTGCTTAGCTTTAGTAATCCTTTGGATACAAAAAGTACACTTTTCCATTACTCCTCTTGACCTTACTGTTACTTCAGGGTTATATAAAAGCGTAAATAAATTTTCCTGCTGATACCCGCTCTTAAATTTGTCTCTAAAATTATAGAAATTAAATCTTCTTACTTTATAAGGACAGTTGTTGGAGCAATATCTTGTACCGACACAACGGTTATACACCATCTGGTTTAACCCATCGGGGCTATGTGTAGTTGCAACTACGGGGCAGACATTTTCACAAGGGGCATGGTCGCAGTGCTGGCACAGCATCACCTGAGTACTCACTTTTGGCTCTTCAACAGGGCCTGAATAATACCTGTCTACCCTAATCCAATGCATCTCCCTTCCTCTTTCAACCTGTTCCTTCCCAACCACGGGTACATTATTCTCTGAAGTGCATGCTACAATGCACGCTCCGCAGCCGGTGCATTTATTAAGATCAATTGCCATCCCCCATTTAACACCTTTCGAAAAAAGCTGATCTGTCTCAGTATAAAATGTTTTATGGCCTTTTCCGTTTGCCTCTCCAAAAATATTAGGATTTTTTCTAAATGCATCTACAGTGGCTTCCCTTATAATATTCCGCTTTAGATGAAGATCCTGTTCGCGCTCTTTATCAAAAGAATGATGTTCCTGAGTAGTGGCAAGCGAATAGCTGCCGCCCGCTTTTTGAACCGAAACGTTTTGTATTATCCATGGGGAAAACACATCATCATAATTTATAAAATCGTTTGCATTAAAGCCTGCGCTTGTTCCTACTACTCCAACTTTTTTTCTGCCCCAGCCCAATTCAATAGTAATTGTTTTATCTGTGCATCCCGGCTGAATAAACACGGGTATTTTAAGCTGCCGCCTGTTTACACTAATATTTATAAAATCGTTGTTTTTAACGCCAAGCTCTTTAGCCGCACCGGCAGAGATTGATGCGTAATTATCCCACACAATCTTAGTAACCGGATGAGGCAGCTCAAGCAGCCATCCGTTATTTGCAAAGCGTCCGTCTCCCAGCAAGACATTCTCTTTAAGAATTAGAATATAGTTATCATCGTAATTAGGAAGACTCTTATCCGGCATTACTGAGACTTCCATGGATTGAGATAATTTTTTAGGAGATACAACTACTCCGTCATGAAGTGAGTTATTCCAATATGAGGTAAAATCTGCTTCAGAGCCTGAATTTTTGTAATAAGTTTGTTCCCAACACTTCCTTAGATAATTATAATATGTTGTTTCATTATAATTTTCCGGCCTGCCGGAAAGCCATGTAAGCAGAGCCGCTTCTTTCTGCCTTGTAGCAAATATAGGCTGTATAACGGGTTGCTGCAATGAAAGGACATTGCTTCTTACCTGGGCATCTCCCCAAGACTCAAACTGATGGTTCAACGGGAGTACATAATTAGATAGTTCTGAAGTTTCATTTTCTGACTCTGTTAATGTTACAACAAAAGGGACTTTTTTTAATGCTTCCGAATAGCCCATATTTGCTGAGAAATGGAATGCCGGATTGGAATCCAGATGAATAACCGCTCCAATCTTTCCGCTCTTCATATTATTTATAAGTCTATTTAACTCCACAGAAGTTGACAAGTTATGTAGATATACTTTTTCTGTATCTTTTCTGTATAAAGCGTCATTACCCAATAAATCATTTAATTTATTTACCGAAATATGAATTTGTTCAGGCAGCTTATCCCCGGCATATATAATTGATTGGCCTTTATACTTTAACAGGTCAGATATTAAATATTTAATAGTCTTTTCTTTAATGTTAAATTTATCTGCAAAATTTTTAACTGCTGAAGTATTTCCATTGAGTCCGTTGTCCAATAGAACAAGAAAGTCAGAAATTGCATCAGGCCTGAGTTTAATTCTATAATCTGCATTCATTCCGGTAACTGAGAGATTTGCTTCAACTGCATATAGCCTGTTAAAACTATCCGGTTTGTCAATGTCTCTGTTTTTTGCAAACTGCTGAAGTGTCTCAATTAATTCTCCTTCAGCATTAAGCAAATCAGATTCCAGAGTTAATATTATTTTCGCTTTATCCCAGCTTATTAATGGGAAAAGGCCTTTATTCCCGCTTTTAGCCCACGCGGACTGCCTTATTGAATCATTTACCAGTTCATAAGAATAATGCATTGCGGTTGGGTATCTGGAGATAAAAGCATTTATGACGTTGAAAGAAGAAGGAGAGACTATGCGATTAGTAATTACCGCAATTCCTTTACTGCCGGTATTATTTAATGCATTAATTATTTCAGTATCTGCATTCCTCCATGTAATTTTATTGAAGGCATCACCAAAACGTTTTAAGGGATTTTGCAGCCTTTCAGGGTCATATAAATTTAAGATAGAAGCCTGGCCTCTGGAACAAATCTTCCCTTTACTTACAGGATGATCGGGATTACCATCAACCTTTATTGGTCTTCCTTCCCTTGTCCGTATCAGCAGTCCGCAAGCCAATGAGCATTCAGTACAAGTAGATGCATAAAAGTTTGGTTCACCCGGAATAGTTTCTTCAGGTTTTTTATTGTAAGGTACAATATCGCCTTTATCTCTATAATTTGAACACCCGGCTCCGGCAAGCGCAGCAGACGCGCCAATTAGCGCTAAAAACTTTCTTCTTGATAATCCGCTTAAATGCTCCGGATTAAATTCGTCCGTTACTTTATCCTGGAACTCGTGCCCTGACTGTTCTGCAAATTCCGGCTCATTATAAAGTTCATTAAATCCCCGCCAGTAATTTTCATCGGGCATATTCTCCTTAGTTACATTATCAATCTCAGACATTATTACTTCCCGCTTTATCTCTTTTTACAGCAAATGGATTTATTTTTATAGTAATATTATTTTTGTTTTGCCCAATAGTATTTCCGGCAAAGAAATACTTGAAAACATTTTTGATAGAATATGCTGCAAGAAAACCCACTCCGCTATATATGAAGAAGGATTTTCTTTGAATTTTTTTAGTGTTAAATAAGTTTTCAATTTCCATTAGCGTATTCTCATTTTAACGATGACAAGCATAACAATTATCAGGACCATTTTTAATTATTTTATTATCAGGTAATTTATCATGAGCAGTTCTATGGCAATCCAGACAAGCTGACATTGTAAATGAATTCATCTGGCCAATCTTATCCATATTCCTTACATCTCCATGGCAGGAGATGCAGTCAATTCCTTTATTGACATGTGCACTATGATTAAAATAGGCGAAGTCCGGCACTTTATGAATTCTTTTCCAATGAATAGGTTTATTCGCCTCATAATATGCCGTCAGCTTTTTAATTTCAGGTTTATCTTTGCGTGCAATTTTATGACAGTTCATACAAGTTTCAGTTGCAGGAATCAATGCATGACGTGATTTTTCGACTCCGATATGACAATATTGGCAGTCTATTTTCATAGTCCCAGCATGAAGTTTGTGGGAGAAATTTATCGGCTGATCAGGAGTATAACCTACACCGTCTCTTTCGGCCTTACTAATAAAATAAGTGAAAGTGAAAGCAGCCAGCGCCGTAAATATTGTTAGAGGTAATCTTATCCGCAAAAGATGGTCAATGAAAGATTTTTTCATCAATTACCTGTAGTTAACCTTTAATTTATTTTGATTTTTTACTTTATGATTACAAGTTATAAATAAAGGATATATTAAACAATAAGATATCCGGCATTTGGATTTCGTGAGAAGGTTGTCACATTGCAGAGAGAAGACTTTATTAAAATAGCAGGAGAGTTCGGAGTATGATATTTACCCGGTTTATCAGCAGAGATTTTTTTCAGTCTTCTTAGATATAGGATGGGAGCAGTCAGTAGATATCGTAATTGGATTTTATAAAGGAAAGGTAAGAAGCACAAAGATATTTGGGGTTGTTATAGTGAAGTTGTCTCATAAATAAAAACATGCAATCTTTATAAAACATTTATGAGACAACCTGAATTTTGGTTATTGCAGAGTTATCTGCATTTTTAAAATTGCCATCTGGCACCGCAGCTAAATGAAACTGTCTTAGATGTATTCGGATTGAAAGCTGCCCCCATATCTGAAGTGGCAATATCTATTTGAAGGACTTTTGTATTAAAGCCAAGCCCGAAAGCCCAGCCGAACTTATTTATTCCTCCAAATGAAAAACCTGTTCTGATATATGGAACCCAGTCCATTGGTTTCCATTCGGCACCAAAGGAAAATCTGCCAATTACGCTATTGCCCGGAGAATTATTAAACCCCTGGTTAAAATCGGCATTTACTTTTAGCCGGCCCGGAATTGGGTTTTCCTGTTCATCAAGGAAATATGCAAAACCTAACCGTAAAGCTGTAGGTAATTTTGAAGTGAAGGAGCTAATATAACGTCCCTTACCTTTTAACTGGTCAGAAAGAGAATCCAGCTGTTTGCTATCAGTAAGATCATTAAAATCTATGTTGGCAGAGGCAACATATTCTGCTGCATTTTTATCCCATTTAACCGTACCAATATCAGTAATAGCAATAGAGAATAACATATTACTTTTATAAAGAGCGCTAAAGCCAATATCAAATCCCAAGCCGGTTCCAGCCGGGGAAGGAAATAATGATGGTGAACCTTTTAAGTTTTTAGTGCTGTCAAAATCATATTTCACACCAAAATTATCTGAGAAAGCAGAGTGTAAAACCATATCAGCCTTACCGGTAATTTCGGCCCTGTCACTTAATTTTAGATTAGTTTCAAAACGGTCGGCACCGCTGTAATAATAACCATGCACCAATTTAACCGTAAAGCCCGCAGCAATTTTATCGAAGAAAGTTTGTTGAAACTCTTTAAACTCTCTGGCATAGGACAAAGAATAATAGCGCATAAAAGAGCTCTGAAGCTTGCTTTGGTTAAACACATAGTCCTTGTTCAACACACTGCCGGTAAACAACAAATCAGGAATTGCCTCTGGTATAACCATATCAATTCCCCCCGCATCTCTAATGGAGAAAGCAAAACTTCCAATTTCCGGAGATACTTTATAACTGGCAGTAAGTAAATTATACCCGAAATCAAAAAATATGCTTCCTCCGCCTTTGAATAAGTCCTTAAAGTCTTGTTTATCTTTTTCCGTTAAATAGCGGGCATTACCATCAACGCCGCCAAAATAATAATTTAAGTCTTTAAAGGTAAAGAAACTGGTCCCCGCCTGAACGCGGATTTCCGGCAAAGGGAATATTGAGTTGAATTCAAAGTGTTTGTCTTCAGACTGCATCAAATTTGCCGGATTTATACCAATGGAATAAATTCCTGTAGAAGAAGCATTACCTGTATTACCCATTCCTGTGGAAACGGGATTTGTAGAACCGGAAGACCCGAACTGCCCAAAAATAGTTCCGCAAAAACTAACGAGAAATGCTACATAAAAAAACAACTTACTCATTATCTATTCCTCATTTCTCGTCTTTAAAGTTATATTTTATATTACCCCAGGCATTAAGCTTAACCCAGTCCGATACTTTAAATGTAACTTTTGGCGGAGTTTGGAGATTGCTGCCTGATGTTTCTATAGTCAAAGATACTTTTGCATAATAAGCATCTCCCAATTTGGCCAGTTGAGTTGAATCCAAAGAGATAGTATAATTATTCTTAGTGGATTTAAGGAATTCACCTGTTGTCGTATTTATTTGAGCACTGCTTAAGAACAACGAATCTGAGCCCCCAATTCTGGTGATAACAAACAGATCCTTTTTGTCTTTATCAAGAACCGTAACCTTACCCCATGCATTTAATGGAAGGGCATTATCAAGCTCAATATTTATAACAGCATTAAGACAATTTTTAAGTTTAGGCCTTTGGGCTGACGAAATATCAAGTTTGGATGTATCAGCTAAGTAGGTCGGTTTTAGTGCTATTGTACTGTTCGTAGAAAAATCAGTTTCAAACCTGACCAAATCAGCTTTAGTTAGTACTCCCGTTGCATTATTACCATCTAACCGGTAACTTGCATCCAGATAAATGGAATCAGGCAGGAACTGCATAAAATCCAATACATTGCTGTTGGTTTCATTAAAAATAAGCTCAGCACTTGTCTGATGGATAGTAACCTGATGATAGATACCGCCGTTCTGATTTAGCAGATTAATAGTAGAGTTACCTCTTTTACCTGTAATGGTTAAACTATCTATATATAAAACAAATGGATTAACATATGCAGTATTGTATGAAGAACGCAACTTTAAGGTAGCCGTTTTAAGGCTTATCTTATTACGGTAGCTCTCAGCATCTTTACTGTCATTAAAAGCAAATGCTGTTTTGTTTCTGCCAATTGAAGTCGGCGGAAATTTTCCTTTTACATAAGAAAAATAAAAATTTGATATTTGGACATCAAAAACAACCTTCTCACCAGGATTAGGGGTTGAACTTGAACTTGTATATGTTGTTACCCAGAATTGTCTCTGGAATGATTCCGGTAACAGCAATTGTTCCGGTGGAATAGTATAAGTATACCCGTTCAGGTCCTGATCTAATGTTTTCGTCTGGTATGGTTCAACCGTGCCTGCAATCTGCATTTTTACCCCATTTTTTTTAATACCGGGAGTAATGGCAGAAAAATTGACTCTCACACTTGAATTATTCCTTACAACAATGTGAACTGATCCTTTATCAAATACAGCCGAATCAACTTTTACCTGATCATTTCTGAAGTCAATAAAGACATCTTTTCTACCGTTCTGCGGAGCTGACTCATTATTGTAGGAGGTATATTCCTGCTCAAGCTTTAAGAAATCAACCAGATATTTATCTTGATGGAAAGTATCGGATTTGATAATAAATATATCACTCCCTTTATCTGCAATAATATATTTCTGTTTGCCTAAGATACTATCCAGAGTATATGTTTTGGAGGCTAACGGTAAATTAAGATCGACGTCCCATTTCGGCATAATAAAACTTGTCGGAATATCAGCACAACCGCTAATAGCCAACAAAATTGGTACTAACAGAAACGGGAGAATTATTATTTTTCTCATATTTTTATCTATGGACTTATTTTTAAAATTCTATTTTAACAGCAACATTTTACGGGTCTGTACAAAATTACCGGCAGTAAGTTTATACAAATACATACCTGAAGATAGCTTAGAAGCATCAAACTTGAAAGTATGATTTCCTGCCTCAAGCTGTCCGCTATATATAGTAGCAATTTCCATTCCAACTATATTAAAAACTTTTAACTGTACATTGCACTTTTCAGGTAATGAAAAATTTATATTTGTAGAAGGGTTAAATGGATTAGGATAGTTCTGCTCTAATGAATAGTTGCCGGGTAAGCTATTTATTCCGTCACTTACCGAAGTAATCTTATACATTTGAGTGCCTACAACCTTAGAGAAATGAGAGATATAAGACTCCAATGCGGCAGGTGTATTTTCAGTACGAATTCCCGAAGTGTCCAACCCCAGACTATTGGCTGTACTGTAAGCAAATATCAGGGAAGAGTCAGCACTAATGTTTGAAGCCTGCAGGAAGTTATAAAAAGCAGGGGTTTTATTTATCTTAAACATAAAATTCTTACCGGGATTAAGGAAATAAGTTCCCGTGTGCCCCAGAACATTTATGCTCATATCAAAGAAGAACCGCACACCCGTGGAATCGGCGGCATATAGACCATTATTGCAGTCTATATCATCAAGGACTACCCATATCTCTATATCTTCTGATAATGCACCGAATTCGAAACCGTAAGTTGAAGTAACTAAGGCATCATATAAAGGCTGGACTTGCTGGTAATTTTGGGGGACAACCCGAGGCTTAACCGAGTAAATTTTTCCCTCGGTTAAAGTATCGGTATTAAGTTCAGTAGTAGACTGATTTCTACAATGCAGCCACCATTTCATAATTACTTTGTTTGTATCAGACTGCGCCTGAATTTCAAACAAAGCTGCAAACAATAAAACTATAAAAAAAAGTAACCTTGCTTTTTTCATATTGCACCTCCTGTGCTGTAAAGTTTCTTAAAATCCTATCTATATCAATCATCCAGATTTACTAAATAGTATAAGCGCATTAACCCACAAATATGAAAAAAAAACTAAAACTTTTTATGAAAACTAATTTACTTTCTCATCCTTTTTAGGGACAAAGCCAAAACTCTGCTGGGGCGGGGCTTCAACATTTATTACGCCATAGCTTGCTTCATATTTTTCAATATTATCATTTAAAGCTCTTAACAGCATTTTAGCGTGCTGAGGTGTAGTAATTATTCTGGCAAATACCTTTGCTTTTGGAACACCGGGGACTATTCTTGTAAAATCAAGAATAAACTCTGCCGGTGAGTGTGTGATAATAGCCAAATTTGAGTAGATACCTTCGGCTTCTTTTTCACCTAATTCAATATTGATTTGCTGCCCTTGCGGCTGGTTATTTTCTTTCATAATATCTATATTCTAAAAACTCCCCGGCTGATCCGGGGAGTTTTGATTAAGTTCTTTTTTCTCTCCTATTATCGGAGAAAAAGTTATTTAGTTAAGTGTAAAATTATTTTCTTAAAGCATCAGCTTTGTCAAAAGCATCTTTTGCTTCAGCTTTTTTGCCTAATACGGAATATACTTTGCCCATAAGCTCAAATATTGCTGCATTCTTAGCATCTATGGTAACATATTCTTCTAAATATGGTAATGCTAATTCATATTTTTTCTTATATAAAGTGTTATCTGTTTTTTCATTTTTTTCAGAATTTTCTTTATTTATCTGGGTGCCCCATTTTACATAAGCAACAGCCAAATTGTATATAGCGTTTGGATATTTAGGTTTAAGTTTTAAAGCTTCTTCAAATTGCTGAATGGCTTCTTCATATCTATTAGAATTCAATAACAAAGTTCCATAGTTAAAACGGTATTTTTCATTTTTAGGGTCTTGCTTAACACCTGCTTCAAATACGGAAACTGCTTCATTTACTCTGTTGGCGTCAATATAAGAACCTGAGAGAGATGCTAAAATTTCTGCGTTATCAGGGAACTTAAAAAATCCCTCTTTTAACAAAGGAATATTTTCATTGTAAACAGCCATAGCATTAATGCTGTCCTGAGGATTTTTGCTGATTTTATAGTTGTCTAAAGCTTTTTTAGCTTTTACATAAAGTACAGCGCCTAAAAACTGATAAGACGTAGAAGTTTTTTCTTTTTTGAAATATGTTCTTGCCTGATCTTCCAATTTATCAACATCGCCTAAAACTGAATGGACTAAAAGTAAATTCTTATATAAAGCAACGGAATCAGGCTGTATATATAATGCATTAGCAAATGCGTCACCTGATTTATTCAGATATATTTTAACAGTATCTTCAGATTTAGCGTTTGCAGCTTTTTTATAATTGTCTGCGCCTCTGTTAACCAGTGTTATATAAACATTTTTCTTATCGATAGCTATCTCTTTTGCATATTTGTTTGATATAGCTAAAGATTTATCGAAAGCATTAGCCATTTCTTTATACATCTGTTTTTCAAAGTAAATAGATCCTAAAAAGAAATAGCCTTCATCGGAATTTGGATTCTTCTGAATTTCTTTATTAATTGATTCAATAGCTTTATCATAGTTTTTCTGCTGAATATACAACTTTGCACTGGTCATTTCAGTTGATGAACATTGATAACCGAAAAAGCTAAAAGTAGCCATAATCGCTAAAACGATTACGTATTTTGATTTTGACATTATTTCTCCATTTGTAAAAACTTTTTTATCATGTAAAATTAATCTATTATATGACCTTAGTCAAGATAATCTTTAGATTGGTAGAATTTCTTTTTTATTCATTTTTGAGCTAAAATCGCAATTTTATGATTTTTAGTTGCTTTTGGAACAATTTTTTATGAATTGAAGCCCATCTTTTAATTTTGTAATCTTATTTATTAAATTCACAGACTATTTTATAAAACAATGCTTAAAAATTATTTCTTATTATTTTTGTTCAGCACATTAGTATTAGCATCAGGAAAACCTGATTTTTATAATTTTCTGGGGAAGCAGGAAAGTTACCTTGTAAGCCAGAAAGGGAAACCTGAAATTAAGAAACCTCTTAAAAGCTCGATTGCATATATCTATAATGATAATGATTCTGAATCGACCAGCTTTGCAGTTCAGGAAGGAGTAGTAAAGGCGGTAATAAAAAGCTATACCGATAAAACCTATCCTGCCTCGGCAAACTCCCGCACTAAGTTCATCAATTACTGCATTATGAAGGGCTTTAAGAAAGCTTCTGATAATAAGGGGAGCGTTGTATATAAGCTGGACAACATAAGTATAATCATAAGTCCGGTTAGCCCAAATGCAGGATCCGGATTTTCATTTCAAGCCGTAGCAATGTAATTTTTCCCAATAATGAGTTGATTTGTCGCCATATTAAGAGGCTGTGTGAAAATCCAATCGGGTGGGTTTATCCCCCTTCGTGAGGGGGAAAAAGGGGGATCCGAACTTATTGAACTACACGCGACTGTGGCTAAAGCCGGGAGATTGTTTTTGTTCTTCTTATCCGCCAGATAAATCTGGCGGCAAATTATTGAAAAACAGGATAATTTCCACAGCTCTTCTTTTCATTGTTTTGTTAAATTGCCCCTAGATTTAGCGACTATGTAAATATCCAATCGGGTGGGTTTATCCCCCTTCGTAAGGGGGAAAAAGGGGGATCCGAGCTTATACAAACTACACGGAGATGTTCAGCAGAACAACCTCTCCCTCTTTCCCTCCCCTAAAATGGGAGGGATGAAGCTACATTGAATACAATTACGTAAAAATATCCCGGATAATTAATTATTTGTTAGTAATTTGTCAACAGCCTTAACCTTAAACTTTATAGCTGAGTAACAATATCAATTTCTTTAGCCTGGTAAAGTGTTTGATTTTTTGTTTGGTCATAGATTTCGTATGGATAAAATTTTACTTCCAGTTCAAGGTTAATTTGGTCCGTTCTCTCTTTTACCCACGGCATTTTGAAATAATACCTGTTTCCGTCTTCAGCATAGATAAATCCAAAACGTCTTTCATTGTCAAGCATCCTTATGATACCCTTCATTTTTTCAGTATCCCCGAAGGTATATTTTTCACATATAACCTTTGTTACGGCATATAGCTCTCTTACATCCAGTTTTTCGTCCGGGTCTACTCCAAGCTCGTCTGCTAAAACAATCTGTTCAGGTTTAAGTCCCCAATTAACTTCCTTTCTTACGGCTATAGAATACCTGAGATAATTAAGAGCTTCTTCGTTTTTATTCATACGGCTGAAAATTTTTGCCGTAGCAAAAAACAACTCCCATCTGTTTTCTTCATTAACCATGTTAAGCGAAATATAACAACCGATAACTGCATTTTTAAGGGCATTATCAAGGTCATCCAGATCCATATATATTTCAGCAATGGCACTATAAATAAACCACTCCTTTTTAATCTTTGTTAGTGCTATTAGGCGGGACAAAGCATTCTCTTTAGAGCCCATGGCACTTTCAATAAGGGCGCTTCTCCATTTTAACCACACGTCTTTGGGAAAGTGTCTGATGCCGGCGTTTAATACTTCATTACATTCTTTATACCGGCCAAGTTTTTCCAGCGCCTTGCTTTTAATGGAATAGAACCTCATTTTGTCAGATGGCAGTTTGCGAACCCGGCCATGATCCATCACCTCCGGCTCATCAAGACTTAAGCTTGAAGGATTTAAATAATCTATATATTGAAGTGCAGTTTCATAATCCATTACTTTTAAAGCAAGAGATGCAATTTTAAGGCAGGTTTTTAAGCGGGCAAATGATTTATTTTCTCCATCGCTTAATTTAATAATTTCTTCAGCATATTTTAAGATGCTCTCAAATTCTACTTTTGTAGGCGCTTCTTTACCGGCTGCTATATATAGATGATAAAGTGACCAGACATAAATATTATTGATATATACGTTATTCTTTTCAATTTGATATAAAGCAGAACAGTACTCCGCCGCCTCTTTATACCTTTTTACCTTAAAGAGGCAGTCGGTATATCTCCAATTGTCATATATGTCAATTTCATCTTCATACTTTTTAAATAGTTCTTCGGAAAGAACAATTGCTTCAGAAAACTTTTCTTGTTTTCTTAACTCCTCAATCTGATTTCTTAAAGTATCAATTTTTTCCATCATTCACCGGAATTTTAGTTAAAATAAATTTTAATAAAGCAGCCGACCCCGGCCTGCCCGGTGAAGGCATTTTTTTTGTAATTAAATTTTTACCGTTATAATAAATATCAACATAAGCAATGTCACTGTTCTTCTTAAATCTGTATCTTTCAAGATAATTTAAATGCTGTACTCCTAATATTTCTACTCCTTCACTAACAAACAATTTTATTAGTTCGTTATAAAAAGCTTTTAGGAAGGGTTTGGGGAAGTCTTCTCCGGTCACTTCCTTTGCCAAATTCTGCACACTTCCTATTTTTAGCAATTTGCTTATGATTTCGTTTTCTGAATATACATTATTTCTTTTAAATACAGCAGGACTAACCTCACTTTTTTTGTTATAAACGAAATCCATTATTAAAATATTGTCTTCATCCCCCTTTAAGAAATATCTCTGCCTGAACTGTAAAGCTTCGGTTTTGACAATTAAGTAATCTGTGCTTCCTATAACTTCACGTACTTTGGCATCTATGCTAATACATTGATCATTTGGCAGTTCGGCAGTATACTCAATCTCCGGCTCCTGTTCCCGGCTTTCAGAATCGGGTTGTGATATAATTTCCTCTCCCTCTGATGAACCGGCAGGGGGATAAGTCCCTTGCAGCGTATTATACTCATACCGGTCTTTAGCAACTTCATCTGCTTTTTCATTCCCAATTCTGTCTCGCCGCTCATCGGCTGTTTCACTACTGTTTTTTATCTGGTGACCTTTTACCCAAGCCAGTTTTACACTGCCGCCAAGATTTTCAATGCTCTTAATATACGTTCTTGCCTCAAAGACTAAATCCCTGATATAATCTTTGTTTATTTTCCATAACCCAAGCACCCATTTCTGCACACCCTTATAATCTGATTTAATAACCAGATCAACTTTTTTATCTCTAAATTCTTTAAGGCATGCAGCCAGTGCTTTCATTTCCATAGTAGGATTGGAAACATCATTTTCAATTTTATATTTTTGTTTGAATTCATTAACATTCTCAATGCCGCTAATCTTATACTCTTTGCCTTGATAATTAAACCAGACTCCATATCCGATCATACCCGTCCCCTTAATATCGCTGCCGTCTGTATAAACAACAATCGGATCAGATTTACCGGTATCAAATACGTTCTCCGTTTTTGGCTTAAATTCCTTAAGCATAGCCTTAGACCAGGGAGATCCCTCAACAGTGTTCAGCAGAAACAATTTATGCGAAGCTCTGGTTACAGCCGTGTAAGCCCATCTATAGAAAGCCAGATTATTAAAAGCATTGAACCCCGAAAAATCAACGAATACTGAGTTCCACTCGCCCCCCTGCGCTTTATGGCACGTAACCGCATAAGCAAACTTTACCTGCAAAGCAGAAAGATACGGGCTGTCCTCCATTGCTTTTATGTATTCCCTTTTTTTTGAATAATATGCGGATGGATCGGAATTTTTTAATTCTTCAGAAGGTTTTTGTTTACCGCATTTACGGTAAGACAACATATACATTGCACGGGATTCATCAGAAGAAAGTTCTCTTTCTGTTGAGTATAACAAATTTTCAATTATTGTATAATTATTTTTAATGCCGGTAAAATCAATTTCAAGAGGTCTGTACGTAAGAGTAACCGGCCCGTTTATCCTTTTACTGTTTACAACTTCAGTTAATGCAGGTATTACTTTTACTACCGTACCGATATCCCCGTTATTAAGATTATAGAAATGGTTATTAACATTAACAATAAGTTTGTCACCCGGCTGTATTACCGGTAAATCGTTCTTAAGATATTTTGACCTGATTATTCTGTTATAATCATAAACAGATGCATTTGTGTATGAAACCAGAACGGCATCACCCTTTTTAATTTCTTCCGCAATTACGTCCCATTTACGGGGAGGATTAAATGGAATGACATCATCAGACCAGTCAAATAATATACTGTTAAAATTATTTTCTTCAATTGCATGCCTTAATTTTGTAGCATTTTTAATAATACCGCTTTCCCCCTTTTGCCTGAACACTTCAGTAAGAGTATATTCTTCCGAATCCAGGCAATAGACATCCTTAAGATAATCTTTTGAAAGAGCCGGGGAAGTATTACTATTAATAGGCGGGAGCTGGGCACTGTCACCAACAAAAATTATTTTATTATCCGCTCCCTCCGCTTCAATCAATCTGGCATGCAATAACAAATCATAAAGCAGCCTGCCGCTGCCAAACCGCAGATGCTCCTGCTTAGTTTCAATGTCAGAAATCATTGAAGATTCATCGATGATAAACACTTTCCCCGAATCATCATTCAAATCGATATCGAAATTAAAAATCAATCTGTCGTCGGAGTGAACATCGCTTAGTGTTTTTTTATAAATGGTTTTATGGATAGTTTGAGAATCCAGCCCTGTTTTTTCCGTTAAAACACGCGCTGCCCTGCCGGTCGGGGCGCAAAGCTCAAATTGCTTATTCCGGGAGCTTAGATATTCGGCAATGGTTTTTATTAAAAATGTTTTACCCGTGCCGGCATATCCCTTTAGGATAAATACCGGAACAGGAGAAACTAAAAATTCTTTAATTTGATTAAAAGCCTGCTGCTGATTTGTTGATAACTTCATAATATATAAGACAAAAAAATAATAAAATATTAAATTAAGGCAGTTCTAAAGTCGGGACGTCAGGCAGGGCATTACCGATAATTCCCTGAAGCTCCCCGTACATGCTTGCCGTATTTTTAACTGCACCGGCAATTTGTTCCTCGCGTCTTTCCCATATCCTGGTAATTGATCTCTTCTCCTTATTCAAATCTTCCTGCATGTTCATAAAAGTTCTTACGACAAACTCTATCCGCTGGGTAAATTTTGGTCCGCATAAGTACTGGTACAAATTTTCCATCTCTGAATTTATTTTTAATGCTGAATTTTTAGCATTATTAACCTTCATCAGCAGCTCACGCAAAGCAATTGTAATTCCCTCTATGGCGGTAAAGCTTATTACCCATACATTTTCAATCTGCCCGACTAACTCAATTTTTTCCGGAAGTTTTTGGGACACTATTATTGCTATCTCCGCCCCTTCTTCCCGCTGGTCATCCTTAATTTTTCTTATCCAGTCATTTGACCAGCTTTTAGTTCTTTTGGACTCCCAAATAATTTTGCCGAATACATTGCCGAATTTATTTTTGACTATTTGAATAACATCCGCACCCCTTACGCCTTTAGCAACAGGATTTATTAAATCATCAGGAAATTTTTCCTTAAGAAGCTCTTCAAGAATAAGCTCCTGCACTTCACCCTGAAGCTGCTGTGAAGTCAGCTCGGTTTGTTTCTGCAATTTTTCAATAGTGGCTTTCAGCTTATCCATCTGTTCATCTTTTTCACGGAGCTTTAAATCGCTTTCGGATTTTACCTTAGTCAAAAGCTCATCGTGAATTTTTCTTCTTTCCTCAGACAGCTTTCTTTCATTTTCAATTAAAAGATTCTCCTTTTCGGACTCAAGCTCTCGCTGCTTTTTCATAAGATTTAACTGTTCCTCTGTAGCAGATTTGTTCTTTGACTTGAGCTCTTCAATCTGAGAGAGCATATCCTTAAGCTGGAACTCATTTTCCTCTTTGGCTTTTTCAATAGCTTTCTTTTCAAATTCAGCTTTGGCAGCTTTCATTTTATCTTCATATTCAAGTTCCAGAAATTTTTCCTTTTGCTCAATTTCCTTTTCCTTTTTAGCAAGGGCTTCTTTTAACTTGTCCGCCTGATTAAGCTGAATCTGTTTTTCGGCAAGCATTTTTTCAAGCTCTGCTTTTTCCCCGGCAGCCCTGCTGCTGCTTTCTTCAAGCCGGGTTTTAAGGGATGCTTCCTGCTCCTGTAATTGCTTTTTTAATTTCAAATTTTCGGCATTAGCTTTTTCTTCTGCTTCAGCAGCAAATTGTTTGGCTAATACACCCTTTTCAGCCTGCAATTTTGCCGTATATTCTTTTTCAAATTTCTGCTTTAGCTGTTCAGATACCTGATTTGACAGCGCTTGTGTAAGCTGAATTGCAGTACCGCAATTAGGGCATTTAATTTCCTGAGACACCAGGCTTTCTTCCATAACTTTCCTTAATATATCTAATGAACCCTGTGAATAATGATTAATAATTGTTACAAAGTAACTATTGGGTGCAATATTGTCAAGTGATACGCTGATTGGCGGTTTGTAAAAATACTAAACTTTAGAAATGTTATAAAGATCGGATAAATTGAACACTCAAGAGCAGGAGTAGTTATTGCGAAGAGCTATTATTCTATTTCCATGGCGTCATTTCAATTCCTAGTGAATAATTCATAAATGAATACGCAAACTCACCACCTGCAAATTTCATAATTTCACCTCCATCATGTATAGCTGCAGATGATACCAAAAATATTTTATCATCTACCAGTGGGTGTCGGAATTTTAGCTGTAAGCCTACTGTAAAAATTGGATTATTTATTTTTGAAATAAATTCAAACATCAATAAGGGTCCCACTGATACGGAAAAACTTTGTATTTTAAATAACTGATATTCTAATCCGAATTTTACACCGAAACTATTAATAGCTTGTGAGGAGTTATAATCTATAGATTTGGTATGTGATCTCCAAAAAGTCATTCCCATATTTATATTAAATTCACTTGAAATATCACTCATAGTCAGAAGATAAACCCCTAAAGTAAAGTTCCTGTCAATATCTGTATCATTTTTACCTAAGCTAGCTGTGTGATAGCCAACCTGTATACCAATTGGGGGGCTAACCTTCTTTTTGGTTACCACTTTTAATGTGTCTTCAGCTTTAATTTGGCTTAAACCGGAAAAAGAAACTATTAAGATTAACAATATTCTGATCATGAAATTACTCCATTAAAACTTAATATACCCAATGCGCCATTTTATCCAACTCTCTCTTATTTATTCCATTATAGCTATTGGCATAGCAGTAGATATTATTTTAGAACTACCAATTATACAAATTCTCGTATGAAAACTAATAAATTATTTTGATAGGCACAATAATTTTTTAGAAATGTTATAAAATCGGATAAATTGAATACTCAAGAACTTTCCCCCCTATCCCTATCTTTAGCCCCACATAGTGGCAGGCCCGCAATCGGGTTAAGAAACATAATGAAGATCAATCGTAAGGGAATAGATATACCTTATATTTTTAGCATTTAAGAATTCTTTCAAAATAGTATATAATCATAAACGATTGATCGATTATGGGACAAAATTTAGTTAGAAAAATAATCAGTAATTAGTAATTAGTCCTAAACAGATTTCTCACCCGGGACCGGATTCGGAATGACAATGCCCGTAGAGGATGGACAAAGAAGCTGGTCTGTAATCCGAATTCAGAGAGAATTCTGAATGATTATAACAAAAAAAGGCCGGTATACCATAAACGTTAATACCGGCACACAACACTACTTTACAAACCTTAAAACTTTATAAACATTCAACTTTATGAATTTTATAAACTTTCCTATCATCACTTCGAAATTCAATCCAGTTGCAGTAATTAGTGCCAAACAATTAATTGTTAATTGTTAATTGTTCGTTGTTAATTGTTTTTCTATCGGTTTATCCTGCCATTTGCTATATAACCGGTTTCGTTGTTGGGATCATACAAGTATCCATTTACCATTATATAGATAAGCTCACCATCTTTGTACAAACCGAAATCAGCCGGGGACCCGACTTTACTCTCTATCTGTTTTTTATTTTTAGAGCAGACATTTATTGGGTATTTACAGAAAGCCAGTGAATCGTCGATTTTTTTTACCTGAATTGTAGTACACCCTTCAAGGAATATTTTATTTATGTCAACATCTTCCAGAGTATCGACCTTACTGATAGTTTTGCTGAATATTTTACCGGGTTCTAAAGTTAATCCGGTGCAGTCATACTCTTCAAGACCATATGCCCCGGTAAGATCTCCTATATCATCAACTTCAGATTCATAATATCCTATTTTGTAATCTTTACTGTTCTTCTCTACCCTTTTTACAGCGACATCAGCAACAATCTGTTTCTTCCCTCTCTTAAGAGTAACGCTTCTTAATATAACATCTGAAAATATTTCTTTGTTAAAAGGAATAGACTCATACTCCTTAACGTCATATTTAGTGTAAGTGCTGTTGGCAATGTTTATAAAAGCAGAAATCAGTGCAAGAAAATTCAGCTTTCTAACAAACTGCTTTTCCGTATCATTAAGCCACCCGCCTGACTCAATTAAAATTGTGCTCATCCCTTCTTTTTGGAAATTATCGCCAAATGCGCGCGGTTCAAAGTCATCATTATACTTTGCAATATGCCCGGGGATGTATTGTTTTAGGGATTTATTTATTGCAGCTATAACCTGCATGGCAACTTTTCTGTTTGGTGTAATGTCTTTATTATAATTTACGGCAGGGGCAAGAAAAGATATTGCCGCATTACGGGGCGACTCACCCGCAGCATAACTGCCGTTTTGGTCGTGAAGATTAAATCCGAAATCTGCCCTTATTGTATCAAACACTGAGCGGAGCATCCGTGCTTCGGGAGTCTGTTTGTTAACATAATCCCTGTTGATGTCAATATCGTAAGCGTTCCTTCTCTGGTAAACCTCAGCCCCATCGGGATTAACCATCGGAATAAAATAAATAGTTAAACTGTCATTTAGTAATTTGCGTAAATCATCATATCTATCCATCGCCGTAAGGAAATTAAAGATATCAAACAACCCCATTGTAGCAGTGGATTCGTCTCCGTGCATTTGAGACCACAAGAATACTTTTGTTTTCCCATTACCGTACTTAATAAGATGAATATCTCTTTTTTGAGCGGATTTACCGACCTTGCTAATCTCGAACTTTTTATTCTCTTTTAGTTTATCCATTAGCTGAATAATATCGGCGTGCTTAATCCTCTTTTTAGCTAAGGAAATCTCTTTATAATTTGAATAATCAAAATAAAGGTCATTTATAAAACTTGTTTCTTGTGCCATAACGCATACATTTATTAATAATACAAAACCGACGAAGTACTTATACATAAATTTCAATATCCGGCTTTTAAATATATATAAAAACAATTATTTAATTGTAACTGTATGCAATATACAATATTTTTGACAAATTCACATTCATGGTATATTTTAGAAAGCAGCAATTGAAATATTAAGGAAACAACATGGCAACTACAACATTAAAAATTGGCTCGTCCCTGCCGTTTTTCAATCTGGAAAATATAGACGGCAGCTTTTATACTCCCGATAGTTTTAAGGACAAAGAGCTTTTACTGATAATATTTTCCTGCAACCACTGCCCATACGTTCAGGCTTACGAAAACCGGATTATTAAAATACAAAGTGATTATGCAGATAAAGGACTGGCAGTTGCTGCCATTAGTTCTAATGATGAAATTAAATATCCCGAGGATTCATTTGAGGAAATGAAGAAGAGAGCAAAAGAAAAAGGGTTTAATTTTCTATATCTAAGAGATTCTTCACAGGAAACAGCTAAATCATTTGATGCAAGCCATACACCTGAAATTTTTCTTTTTGACAAGCAGAGGAAATTGGCATTTCACGGCAAAATTGACGACAATTGGAAAGACGAAGAAGCTGTTCAGAGCAATTACTTAAGGGATGCCATTGAAGAATTGCTTGCCGGAAAAGAAATATCAGTCCCTGAAACTTTTACCATAGGCTGCACAATAAAGTGGAAATAGGATTGTGAATTGCACAAATATTTAAGACTTTCCCTCCGCCCGCACCGGTAAGTCGGGTGAATATTGGAGAGGCCTGCCCGCCGTAGGCGAGGGCGTAAATGTGCAAGATTATCGTTTGCTAATGTTGTAACAGCTTGCTAAAACATTTATTTTATTTATACGAAATAGCATTTATATAAAAAATTCCCCTCTCCCCGCGCCGACAAGTCGGGGCGGGTATTGGAGAGGGGATAAAGGGGTGAGGTTCTCATTTATTAATTCTATCACAGCTTGCCGCAATATCTATCATACTCTTCTTTTGGAGAAGAATAGTCTAATACATAATTCCAATATTTATAGCCAGTGCAATTCCGCCTAGGTCTTTATGATAAACATTTGCAAGACTTTCAACACCATTATCAAAGAAATGAGTAAAATAATACCTTAAGTTTAGTCCAATCAAATTCTTTTTGTCCAAGCCAAAATTAGCGCCTATGCCAACATAACCGCCTAATGCCCATTTACCCCTTGCTTTGCCAAAGGAGTCAAAAAATTCCATTTCATAAGGTGTAGTAACAACAAATGAAGGACCGATTCCGCCATTTACATAAGGGCGCAGATTGTCAGCAATAGCATCTTCAAACATTCTGTACTGGACTCCGAAACTAAGCGGCATCGTAAATACACGGTTCTTTTTACCGGCTACATAGGTCTGCCCATAATAGTCCACATACTCAAATTCACGTTCGTCCTTTGCCTCTGAGATGGAAAAGTCAATAAAGCCGGTAATATGCTCACCTAATTCTTTTCTATAAAAACCGCCGAACCCAAATCCGCCTTCGGTAAACATCAAATCCAAACCGATAGTATGCGGCGGAAAAGCCTCAGGTTTTTTATCAGGTACAATTTCACCAATGCCCTGAGCTTTAATTGTGCCGAGAGCAGCTGCAATAAAAAGGATAATAAGAATATGCTTCATAATCGTAAAAAAATAATTATTTAACTACTTTAATATATACAAGAATAATATAATAGCAAGAAAGAAATTTTAGCAGGGGGAAAAGCACATTTGCGATGTAAATATATATCTGACTTATGCAAATTTTAAGTATAACATTTCGTAATGCTTAATATCGGCATCCTTTTTTTATAAAGCTCTATTTTCTGCCATTTAAAATGTTGATATTATTATGGTTTTTTGAGTATATTATAATGTGTCTTTATAGATATTCCTTTTATTACCATAAACATTTTTACGCAAATCATTTTGAAAGTAAGATTATGCCTGTAAATTTAGAATTAAAAGTTAAAACCGATGGACATCAATTTTATATTAACAGATTAAATGAAATTAATGCCGAATTTGTACATGTATTAACACAAAAGGATATTTACTATAAATGCAAATGCGGACTACTTAAGCTACGGATTGAAGACGACACCCAGACTTTAATTAAATATAAAAGGGATGAAAAATCAGGCAGCGACCGCTGGTCTGACTATCAACTTTTAACTATCCTTTCTCCCGATGCAGAAACATTTTTTGAAGATACTCTTGATATTGAAACAGTGGTTGAAAAAACCAGATCTCTTTATTTGTACAATAACACAAGAATCCATTTGGATGAAGTAAAAAATGCAGGGACCTTTCTGGAGCTTGAGACATTAGTTCTTGGCAGCCCCGAAGAAGCACGCAAAAGATTTAATAAAATTAAAAACCTTCTTGAACTTAACGACCTTGATGAGCTTAAAAAATCTTACAGGGATATTTTAACCGGAAAAGGGCAATGATTTACTCTAAGCTGAATGCTGATGAACTAAATTTAGATAATCTTATAACCTCAAATTTAAATCAAGATCCGGGTAAAATCCTTATCATCGTCCCGACAAGAAGGAAACAAAGGAATTACAAAAAGCAGGTAATTACAGACCGCAATAACAAAGATGCTTCAAGGATAAATATTGAAACCTTTGAAAGTACGGTAATACGGCTTTTAAAGGCCGGCTCTTATTCATACAACCTGCTCGGCAGTTCGGCTGCTCTTGTTTTATTAAAACAATGCATAAACTATAAAGAATTATCCTACTTTAATGCTTACAAACCGGAAATACCATTCGGAACATTGGAAAAAATTCTGAATGTAATTACCGAATATAAAAGGCACGGCATTAAACCGGAAAATTTAAGACAAAATCTTGGCAGCGCCCCTCCAGGAGAAAGAAATAAAGTTGAGGATATTGCCTCTATCTTTGAAAAATACCAGGAAAAAATACTCTCCCTTAATTATAAAGAAACAGGGGACTTATATACCGATTTTAAAAATATTACCGATGATGAGCTGGCTGCAAATTTCATTCAACTGTTTGAGAACGTCTCTCTTATAGTTATCAGCGGGTTTGATGAATTTACAACTTTGGAAATCGACGTCATTAACCGCCTCTCGGCAATTGTTAGTAATAATTTATTTATTTCACTTGATCTGCATGATAATCAAAAAATATTTGCGCATCTAAGCGCCTGCACTCAGTGTTTTGAAGCTAACGGTTATTACAAAATTACAGATACGTCGGTACCGCAGAAAAAAGATTTTATTGATATTATTAAAAATAATTTCTTTACAAATAGAGATTTTATCCCGTCCCGCCGCTATAAAGATCAAATAACGATAATAGAGTCTTCCAGCAGGATAAGGGAAGTTGAGAATATTGCCAAAGAAATTAAAACCATCCTTGCAGAAACTAATATTGAGCCTCATAACATTTGTGTGGTTTTTAACGTTATAAGCAATTATTCAAATATTGTTAAGGATATCTTCAGTCAGGGGAATATTCCGTTTAACTTAACTGACAGGCCCTACTTAAGCACTTCCAATATTGTTACTTCAATTATCAATTTTCTGGATGTATTAAAAAATAATTATTATTATAAAAATATTCAGAAAGCTTTATACGGCAGCTTTTTAAGGCCTAAGGATTTTAATTTATATAACCTTATTGAGTGCGCCTCAGCGGTTAATATTATTTCAGGCTATGCAAGCTGGGAGGCCAAATTAAAAGAAGGGTTTGAAACCGATATCGACGGGAAGTCCGGCTACTTTAACAAAGCCCTGAAAGATATTAAAGAGCTAAAAAAACACTTAACCCCGTTTGAAGGAGAATATACAATTGATGAATTTAAGATTAAACTAATTGAGTTAATCTATTCATTTAAGCTGCCGGAAAAAATACTCTCACTGGAGAAAGTTGTTGTTGAAGAAAATTCCGCAGCGCTAACTGCTTTTATTGATACGGTAAATGAAGTGCTTGATTTGCTTATCCTTGAGAGCGGGAAAGATAAAAAATTCAAAATTGATTTCTACCTAAAAGCTTTAACTACCGCCCTTAGCGGAACAAGATATAATATTAAAGAAAAGTCCAACTATGGCGTTTTAATTACCACGCTGAATGAAATAAGGGACCTTAAGTTTGATTATCTGTTTATCGGCGGTATGTGCGACAATGATTTACCTACTAAATACAGCAATGAGGTTTTTTATTACAGGGAATATGCGGACGGCAAATTTAAAAACCATCAGATCCAGGAGCGGTTTCACTTTTATCAGACATTGCGCGCATGGAATTACCATCTTTACCTTACTTACGCGCTTAGCGACAGCAGCATTCTTACCGTTTCCAATTTTGTTACCGAATTCCTCTCTTTGTTTGAAGTTACACATTTAACCGATGCCGATTTCAGACAGATCCTTTTTTCTGAAACTGATTTGTATAAAAACATAAATAATCCGGCGCTGGATTTTTCCAGGCTGCCTTATACTTTCAGCAAAGAGGTTTTTAATGAAAAGGCCGCCATTATTGAGAAGCGGCAGACGGAAACCGGCGAGTATGCAGGTGTACTGACAGATGCTTTATCAGCAGAATTGAAAGAAAAACTTTCTAAAATAAAAGACAGGGAATTTTCCATAACTACAATTGAACAGTATGCAAGGTGTCCATTTTTATACTTTATAGATAATTTACTAAAAATAAAAGTTAAGGCCGAGCCGACAGACGAAACTGATAATATGGAATTTGGAAACATCATCCATAAAATTCTTTATCTTTATTTCAGCAGACTTAACAAGCTGAACATAAAATTGGGGGGCCTGACAGGTGAAAATTTTTCTAAAGCATACTCCCTTTTGTTTGAGATTGCAGAACAGACACTTGATGAAAGCAATGCAAACCTGTCATTCTTCCAGAGAGAAAAAATATTAGGGATAAATGGTGATAAGAAGAATTCCATTCTGCATAAAGTTATTGAAGTTGAAAATGAAGGAGACGGCAGTTTTGCCCCTGCTTATCTTGAAGCTTCTTTCGGATGGCTGAAAGAGGAAATGAATGAATATTCCATCTCAGAACCGATCAATACCAACGGCATTAAGCTAAGGGGAAAAGTTGACAGGATTGATATAAATGAAACAAATAAACAATTCACAGTAATTGATTATAAGTCCGGTAAGATAGGCGGTGAACTTGACAAAGCACGGGAAGGTGAATATTTTCAGCTTCCGGTTTATGTTAAAGCAGCCGAAAAAATTATTAAGGAAAAACTTAATGCCGACTACAGCTATGCAGAAGCCATATTATTTAGTTTGAAATATGTGGAAGGTAAATTCAAAAAGGAAAAAGTAAAACTGACAGAGGAAGATATCCTTCAGTCATTTGAGTTTATTGCAGGGCATATAAACAACATAGTGGAAGGCAAGTTTAATTTGGCTCCCGCAGAAAAGAGAAAAGATGCATGCAAGTACTGTATGCACGAGGGTGTCTGCCGGAAACTTGAATTAAAATAATTACATTATTTTTAATTTAACTTACCCCGCGCAATGTAATATATTAATTGTTAAGATCATATTTATATGGATTTAGATATATTTTTAATTTAATATTTAGAACAGAATCAGGCTTTACATTAACCTCTATGTCTTCCGAGAAGCCACGCTCCTTATTCCCAGAAATATATTTGTAATGCCCCGGAATAATTTTATTTATTCTAAAGTATCCTGATGAGTCACTTTTCCCGCCTAAAAGATGTCCACGATAACATAAATAAGCATTAGAGACAGGATTACCATCCGTATCAACGAAATAGCCTTCTATTTTTCCATATTTGATTGGTTCTATTCTCTTTTGCTAATTAAGGATGACATACTGTATCTTTTCTATTACAGCCAAATCGATATAAACAGGTATCAGACAGGTTATCTTATTTTTTAATACAGTTATCTTTTCAGCATATTGGTCTATTAAACCTTCAGTTTGTATCTTTATGTCATATATACCCGGTTTCAGGTTATTAATATAAAAATACCCCTCACTGTCCGGCTGGACAATTTTGCTTGTGCCCATAAGGGTTATTTTAAATGGCTTAATATTTTTAGCTTCTAAAAAAGCGACTTTCCCAAATATTGCCCCGTTTTTTGGTTTAGGCTTATTATTGGGCTGAATAAAACTTGCCGTAAATAATACAAAGATTATAAATATTTTATTTATCATATCATGACTCCATTAAAATTTAATATGCTCAATACGCCTTTTTTCTAATTTCCTTTTATTCGCTATATGATTACTATTATCAAGACAGTAGATATTATTTTAGAACTGTCAATTACATAAACTCTTGTATGAAAACTAATAATTTATTTAGATAAACGCAATAACTTTTATATTATCTTTTCTTCAACGGATTGGGAGTTGTTACTTCATCTTTGCATGAAAAGCTAAAGTAACTTAACAGCAAAACAAAAAGAATTGGAAAGAAAAAATGCCTATGCATAAAATACTAATAGCTCCATTTAGTGTACGATTATAAATTCTTAAGTTGTTAACTTTAGCTGGAAATACTTAAAATAAATCTTACCCGTCTATCTTAAAATGAGGAATAACTCCCAGTCCGAATAACATCAAGATGAAAACGGCAGTAAGAGCTAAAATCAAAACCGGCAGAGCCAGAGTCTTTAGTAAATCAAATTTTTCAATGGATATTTGTTTAATATCAGAAAGACTAATTATCTTATTTGTGGAATCCCGAACAATTGTAACTTTGCCATTTTCAATTTTAATATCGCCTACTTTTGTTTCAATTTTTGTTGTATCCTTAAGTTCAAACATAACCGGGACTTTTGGCTGCCCTGATAAAAGTTTATCTTGTGAAACTTCAAAATATGAATAGCAGGAATAATTCATAAATGGAAATATCAATAAAATTATAAGCCGATGTTTCGTCTTTTTTTGAATATTATTTATGCTTGTCATTACTTGCTATCTTTAAGGATGTTAGAATAAATTGTATTTATCTATTGAACTGTCACCTTTAATATACTAAATCTGAATTTTAACTTATATTCTCTTTATAAATTTATGCATTTTAAATTATAATAGTCAATATATTAATGAATGTGTTAAGATAAGAGATGAGGTTGCCTGCAGCCCCTATAGTTTTTTTCTTATTCTGCTTAAGGTTTCCGGCTTTATTCCAAGATATGAGGCTATATGCACTAAAGGTATTTTTTGTATAAAATGCGGGGCTGTTTCCATAAGATTTCTGTATCTGTCTTCAGCGGAGTCGCTTAAAAAACTAAGCAGGTGCCTTTCGTTCTGCATGAAAGCCTGCTCTGCAAGAAGGCGTCCGATTCGTTCATATTTCTGTTTTTCGCTGTAGTATTCGTTTAGCTTGTCATAACTTATTACAAGCATAATGGAATTCTCTAATGCCTGCACAGCCACTCGTGAGGGCTCTCTTGTAATCATGCTTGTGTATGAAGTGATAAAACTTTTTTCAAAGGCAAAGTCGCTTGTAATCTCCAGCTCATCTTTCATCTGATAAAATCTGAATAGTCCCCTGCTTATAAAACCTATATAGTTACTTACTTCTCCAATTTTAATAAAGAATTTAAACTTTCTTATTCTTTTGGGTACAAATATTTCTCTTAGCTTCCTTTTATCCTCATCGTCCAAAGGGATAAGGCCGTTAACAGCCGCAACCATTTCGGAATAATAAACATCCAATTCATCTTTAGAGTATATTTCTTTTTCGCCAATCATTATTTAAGGTTACTTCAATTTCTCTTTCAGCAAATCATAGCCGGTTTTGCTTGCAGGTATCTTTGCTCCATTCAGCAAATTTAGACTATAAGTTTCTTTTTCCAGCAGTTCAATTCTCTTAATTTTGGTTAAATTTACTATGTAAGACCTATGAGACCTTACAAATACCTTATTCTCCAGATGCTGTTCAAAATACTTCATTGTCTGCTTTTTAATATGCTTTCCGTCTTCAGTATAAATCATAACATAATCATCCATAGCTTCTATGTATAATATGTCAGAAGTATCAATGATGGAAATTTCCCCTCCATCTTTAATTATTACCCTCTGCAGAAATTCAATATTGCTGTTATTAGTTTCAATAATTTTGGAAATAAACTTTGCCTGTTCGGGCAGGTGAAGGAGACGCTTCTTTGCTTTTTCTACCGCCTCAGTAAATCTTTCTAATGAATATGGTTTAAGCAGATAATCCGCAGCATTTACTTCAAAAGCTTTTATGGCATAGTGGTCAAAAGCTGTAGTAAATACTATAACGGGAGGCTCTTCAATAAGCTCAAGCATTTCAAACCCGGTAATTTTGGGCATCTGCACATCAAGAAAGATAATATCAGGATGACTTTCATTTATTCTTTTTAACGCATCAAATCCGTTTGAACATTCAGCAATCAGCTCAAACTCACTAAACACGGAAAGATATTTTTTAATAATCTCACGTGCCAGTTTCTCGTCATCTATAATTATTGTTTTATATTTTGCCATATCACTTAACAATTTGTAACCCCGCCGCAGCGGAATACTCTTATCATTATGAGTTAGTAAAAAATCTTATATAAAGTTATTTCTTCTGTATTTGCAAACACCCTTAAAAGCCGGCTAATTACTAATTATTATCCTAATTCTTTTTAAGATGATCTTCTAATCTTTCGATAAATGGTATCTGCCTGGGATTTATTTTTATCTTAGCCTGCTCAACATTAAAATACTTACCCATATCGCACTCAGGAAACGCCTGGTACTTACCAAAAATTGGCGGCCACTTCATTGAAAAAGTATTGCTCTCAATAACTATATCTGAAGCATACTCTGCTTTGAAAGCCCATCCGTAAACAATCTTACCAGATTTAAGTTTAACAGTATCAAGATTAATATAATGTCCATTAGGAGTTATTCCGGTTTCCTCATTAAACTCCCTTACGGCAGCTTCAAAGAAATCTTCATCCTTATGCACCAGTCCTTTGGGAATTGACCATATACCATTGTCTCTGCTCTCAAAAAAGGGACCGCCGGGATGTACCAGAAACACCATCAGTTCATCACTGTTAAAAGAATACATTAACAAACCCGCACTAATAAGCTTCATTTCTTCACACATTTTTTGAAAAAAATTTTAGCCCGGCAATACCAATTACTATAAGTGAAATAAATATTATCCTTGGTAAATCTTTTGGCTCACTGAACAAAATTATTCCGAGTATTGCAGTCCCTGCCGCTCCAACTCCTGTCCATACAGCGTAAGCAGTACCAATTGGCAGATGCTTAACTGCAAAAGAAAGCATCCCCATTGAGATTACCATGCAGACAACTGTAAATATGCTTGGATAAAGTTTAGAGAAACCGTCCGACCACTTTAGCCCGATAGCCCATGCAACTTCAAACAAGCCCGCAATAAATAAAATTATCCAGTTCATCCTTATTCCTCTGACCTATCTTACGGCAAAAAAAGCAATAAGTTTAAAGATAACAAGAATAACCAAACCCACAATCAAGAAAGGTATATATGATTTAGTTTTGAACATTTTAGATAGTCCAATTGAACTAACCACTGTTGACCATATCATAAATACATCAAGAATGCCTAAAATTAAGAATAAAGGACTATTTGTCTGTGAAAAATTTATTATGCTGGCAATACTGCCATCGCCGATATTTTTACTGTAGAGGATTGATAATATTATGGCAATTATCATTGAGATTGTTCCTATCAGCTGAGACAAGCCCAATGCCGGCAAAGTAGAGGCAAAGGTACCGGTTCCGTGAAATACATACTTACCAAATACAAAGTAGATTAACGCGAAGATAAAAAAGAAAACAAAAAAGCCGATAATAGCGCCTACTGTTCCCATTGCAAGATAAAGCGGGCTTCCAATCAGTTTTTCCATCTGTTCAGACTGCTTATCAGCCTGTTCCTGGGAAAGCTTTCCTTCTTTAACTAATTTGGACATCTGTTTTTCCTGCTGGGCTTTTGCTATCTCTATTGTATTGGCTTTAATTCCCGGGTTGCTCATTTTAACTATATTTCCGGCTGCTAATACAAGGCATGCAATCAGTACAGGGATAAGCCAATCAATTGTTTTAACCTTAAATTTGGAAATACTTTCAAATGTAGCAGATGGCTCGGTAAATATCCCAACTATTTTATCGCTAAAAGAAAGCTCCGGTACTTCTTCAGGATTTATTTGCTCTGGCTCAAAGTTCATTCTATTCTCCAAAATTTTATAAAACATATAGTTCAAATTACGACATATTTTATAAAAAAGAAAAACTCATTGCTCAACTCAACTTTATTACTTTATAACTCCAAAAACTTATCTCTTTTTTGTTTGTTTTCTTTGTAAAAAGTTTAGTAAATTTACCTGACAAAAATTGCATTCTTTAAATAGAAAGAATATTAATGAAAAATATTATCGAACCATTCAAAATTAAGTCAGTTGAGCCAATCACATTTACGACACGTGACGAAAGACTTAATTTTATGAAAGAAGCTTATTATAACCCTTTCCTTCTTAGAGCGGATAGTGTTATAATAGACTTGCTTACAGACAGCGGGACTTCTGCCATGAGCTCTAAACAATGGGCAGGAATTATGGACGGCGACGAGGCTTACGCCGGTTCAAAAAGTTTTTTTAGATTTGAGGAAGCTGTAAAAAAAATAACAGGTTTTAAATACATCATTCCAACCCACCAGGGACGTGCTGCCGAAAAAATCCTATTTACAAATGTTGGCGGCCCCGGTAAATACATACCAAATAATACTCATTTTGACACCACCCGTGCAAATGTTGAGTTCAGCGGCGCTGTTGCAGAAGATTTTTTAAATGAAATAGGCAAACATCCTGAAATTCGCGCTGATTTTAAAGGCAACATGGATGTACCGGCTTTAGAGAATTTTATTAAAGAAAAAGGGGTAGAAAATATCCCGCTGGTTATGATTACCGTAACAAATAATTCCGGCGGCGGACAGCCTGTTTCTATGCAGAATATCAGAGAGGTTAAAGCAGTTTGTAAAAAATATGGACTGCCATTATTTATAGACGCATGCCGTTTTGCTGAAAATTCATATTTTATTAAAAAACGCGAACCCGGCTATCAGGACAAATCAGTCCTGGAAATTGCACAGGAAATGTTTTCCTACGCCGACGGCGCAACAATGAGCGCTAAAAAAGATGCTTTAGTTAATATTGGCGGATTTTTAGCTCTTAATGATGATAATCTTGCAATGAACTGTAGAAATTTACTGATAGTTACCGAAGGTTTTTCAACTTATGGCGGTCTTGCAGGACGTGATTTGGAAGCTATTGCTCAGGGACTTGAAGAAATAGTTGATGAAAATTACCTTCAGTACAGAATAAGAAGCGTTGAATATTTAGGCGAGAGATTAATTTCTGCCGGCATTCCTATTATTGAACCGCCTGGCGGCCATGCAATTTATTTGGATGCTAAAAGATTTTTACCTAATATTCCACCGGAACAATTTCCGGGGCAGTCAATTGTAGCCGCCCTGTATATTGAAGGTGGTATAAGAGCAGTTGAAATTGGCTCTGTAATGTTCGGCAGGTATGATGAGCATGGCAAATACGTTGCTCCTCCAATGGAGCTTGTAAGACTTGCCATTCCAAGAAGAGTCTATACTCAAAGTCATATTGACTACGTTATTGAAGTTATGATTGAAGTATTTAAAAAACGCAATGAAATGCCTGGTTATAAAATTACTTATGAGGCTCCGATGCTCAGACATTTTACTGCTAAGTTTGAACCTTTATTTTAATTTTTTATGAAGATTAGAAAAGAATATACTTTTACAAGTAAATACACTATTTGGCGCCTGCTTTTTGCAGGTGCCAATATGGTTGTAGAGCAAAGAGATACTACTTCCAAAGAAGTATTTTTCAGCTGTTTTGAAATTCTCTCAGGTAAATCTGTTTTCTCTGACTTTCAGCTTGATGAAAAATTCTGGATAGGTATAGAAGCTATTTATAAAGATATAATTTTCTTTCATAAATATGCTTCTCCAGATATGCCCAAGCATTCAGAGATTATAGCTTTTGATGTAAATACCCAAAAAGTCTTATGGACAGACCAAAATTATTCATTCCTATTTCCATATAATGACAACATTTACTGCTATTTATCCAAACTTGACGGGCAGAAATTTTTCAGTTTAGACTGTAAGACAGGGAACCTAACTGAGGAGCTTGGAAATGATCTTAATCAAATTGAATTTCTAAAAGTAAAAAGTGCAAAAGAAAATGAATTAGAGGGATGCCTGTTCCCGGAAAGTTTTGGCATTACGGATCCCGAAAACGCCACTGCAGTTCAAATTTTGGACGACATAAGGAAGAATAATGCCATACAAGGGGATATTGAGTTTATAATCAAAGAAAATGTCTTATTATTTAACTATTATTCCACTCAGAGAAATAACACACTTGAAAACAAATTTTTGAGTTTTGATCTTTTGACCGGGAAAAAGATTTTTGAAGAAGTTTTAATAGAATCTGCAAATGCTTTTGTCCCCGATTCATTCTTTACCCAAAATAATTTTGTTTTCTTGCTGAAAGGAAGATCAAAGCTTCTTGTGTGTTCAATTGATTAGTGTTGCACAATTTTAATTTCCCGTATCTCTTAGAGGTGTACTATGGCACTAAATAATGATGAAAAAAAGATTCTGCTTGATACAGCAAGAGAATGTATAACCGCAAAAATTGAGAAACGTGACCCTGTCCTTACCGATATAAAGACTCTGCCCCCGAGCCTGCTGCTTAATGCAGGAGCTTTTGTAACCCTAAATGAGAAGAAAATGCTTAGAGGATGCATTGGTTATATTGAACCGCTTTATCCGCTTTTTGATACTATATGCCAGGCTTCCATTCAGGCAGCTTTTCATGATCCGCGTTTTAAACCTTTGGCAAAAGAAGAACTGGCTTTTCTTGACATTGAGATATCTGTTCTTTATCCTCCATATGATATTAACGGATATGATGATATTATAATAGGTAAACACGGACTCATTTTAGATGAGCCCAGACATAGGGCACTTTTACTTCCGCAGGTTGCCGTTGAACATGATATGGATGTACATCAGTTTCTTACTGCGCTTTGTGAAAAAGCCTGGATAGCTCCTTTGGAGTGGGAAAAAAGACAATTAAAATTAAAAGCTTTTGAAACTCAAACGTTTTCGTGATTACTTATGGAGATGATTTTATGTTAAATATTAGGAAACCGGTTGTAGCGGGAATGTTCTACCCCGCTGAAAGAATAAGGCTGCTTGATGAGTTAAATATTCTTCTCTCCGTTACTTATACCAATATTTCCATCAAAAATATTTTTGGAATTATTGTACCTCATGCCGGCTATATTTATTCCGGCAAAACAGCAGCTTATGCTTACAATTTATTAAAGGGCCATGATATTAAAAATGTTATCGTTATTTCACCCAGCCACCGGGAATATTTCAGCAGTGTTTCCATTTACAATGGAGATAGTTTTGAAACTCCCCTTGGTGATGTTGAAATAAACAAAGAACTTGCTGCTAAAATTGCAGGGACTTCTGCAAATATAACTTTAGGTACTAAGGGACATTTGCAGGAACATGCAATAGAAGTTCAGGTGCCGTTTCTTCAGCAAGTTTTAACATCCTTTAAGATAGTCCCTATTGTTATGGGAGACCAACGGATTAAAAATGTTGAGGATTTAGCTTCCGGTATTGCAAATGTAATGGATGATGAAACAATTATTGTAGCAAGCTCGGATCTTTCCCATTATCATTCACGCACTAAAGCTGATTTAATGGACTCCATAGTTGAAACCGATGTGGCTAATCTGAACTACGATGAGCTAATTAGAAACTTAAACTCAAAAAACTGTGAGGCATGCGGAGCAGGCTCTATTCTGACATTGCTTAAAGCGGCTTCAATTAAAGGTGTTTCAAAAACTACTATATTGCACAGGACTGACTCCGGAGATACATCCGGAGACGAAACCGAAGTAGTCGGATATTTATCTGCGGTATTGTACAATGAATAGTTTACCCAGAGACCTGATTATTATTGGAGCAGGAAGAATTGCATATTCAATTGCCAATGCGGTTAAAGATGGGAAGTATGAAAGCATAAGTGTAGTAAGCAATAGTCTTGAATCCGCAAAAATTTTGGCAGAGAAATACTCCTTCAAATATTACTATAATGATTACAATTCACTTAATAAACGCGCGGCAATCTTTTTATTAACTGTACCTGATGAACAAATTATAGCGGCTGCCGAAGAGTTGTCAAAAAATTCAAAAATTGATTTCAGCAAAAGTCTGTTTATCCATTTCTCGGGTGCACTCTCGCTTGAAATGCTTAATCCGGTAAAACTAAGGGATGCGAATGTTGCATCTATCCATATAATGCAGACTTTTCATTCCAGAAAAGCAATTCCTCTTAATGATTTATTTTGCGCCGTTGAAACTGAAAATGAACAAATAGAAGACTTAGTATTTCAATTTGCAGAATCATTAAAACTTAAACCAAAAAAGATAAATTCAGAGGACAAATCCTTCTATCACCTTGCCGGTGTTTTTGCAAGTAATTTTTTATTCTCCAGTCTTTATTTTGCCGAAATATTAATGGATAAATCATTTGCCGGGGAGGTAAATTCTCCCGAAATACTTGGCAGCCTTATAAACAGCAGCCTGACAAATGCAAAAAATTACGGTATTGAGAACTCAATTACGGGCCCGCTTGTAAGAGGTGACTTAGAGACAATTAGAAAGCATATATCCGCAATAGACAAACTTGAGAATAATTTATTAATTAAACATGCTTATGTTATTAATTCGCTTAATCTTTTAAATATTATTGAGTCTCACGAAAGTACGCTTACTTATAACCAGAAGGCAATTAAGGATTTTTTGAAACAATTTAATTATATTTAAATTCTAAAAACAATTTTAATAAGAGAAATTAACTACTTACATTCTTACGAGGATTAAATGAAAAAGGTCAGTGTAATACTGTTCATATTTTGTTCATTATGCTTGAATATTTATTCACAAGAAAATCAAAGCTGGAAATGGCTGCACCCTCAGCCCCAGGGGAATGCAATAAATTGGTTGAAAGCCTGGGATAGTAATATCTGGTACGCGCTCGGAAATGCACGTACTTTTATGAAGACTACTAATGCAGGAGCTTCCTGGTATTTCCACCATAACACAGGGAATTTGCAGGATAACTGGTTCGCCGATAAATGTGTTGATGCGTATTTTAAAGACATGAATAACGGTATTCTACTTAGCAATAAGGGAATACTGAAAACAACAGACGGCGGTATCTCTTTTGATACAGTTAAAAATCTTGGCTCAGGCACTGACTTCAAACATCTATTTTTCTTAAATGATAATATTGGTTACGCATATGGCACGGGGACTAAATGCCGGTATAAGACCACAGACGGCGGAAGTACCTGGTTTGATCCTTTCCCTAATATGTGGGTTTATCAGCCGATCATGGATATGTACACCCCCAATGATACTTTAATTATTCTATTGGATTTCTCAAATGATATTATGCGCTCCACTGATGGCGGGCAGTCTTTTACTGTAATTTACACTCCTTCTGCTCATGCTCTTGTAAAAATTGCTGCTTATAGCCCATCTGTTTATTTTGTTGCAACTGACGATGGTAAGGTTTTTAGGTCCAGCGATGCCGGGCTTTCCTGGACTGTTACTAAGAATACTAATAGCGTTTTTAATGATTTTTATGATGTTAAAGTATTTGGTAATACCGTATATGCAGCCGGACTTGCAGACAGTATTTATTATACCTCCGATATTGGAGCCCATTGGTATGCCTTAGATATTTCTACTAATGATCAGCATTTTTACCCCGGATATTACGCACTTGGCAATTTTAGCAATACTCTGTTCACAGCAGGTGAGAATGGGATTTTATATTCCAGATCCGGAGGTACCAATAGTAATATTACTAAAGTTCATAAAGCAGGTGATCTTTATAAGTTGTGTAAAGTTCCGGGCAGCAATAAAATTATTGCAGTTGGAAATCCGTCAGACTATACTTCACAGGATCAAATTATATACTCAAATGACATGGGGGCAAACTGGTCTATTGGCAAACATAATACTACAAACACATCAAGTATTTTGCACGATATTCAAATGATGGACGCAATGACCGGATATGCTATCGGTGACTCCGCCTGGATTTTTAAAACTACTAATGGCGGCACTGACTGGAACGCTTTACCGAATAACTTCAATCGTAATTTTTGCTTTTATAAAGGTTTCTTTTTTGATTCACAAACCTGGTATTTATTTGGGCAGCCCGGTGTAGCTGACATTCAGGAAGATTTTTACAAGACTACTGACGGCGGCGCTACCTGGACTACTTCCTTTTGCGGCAATAGCAGCATGAGTAAATATGTGCGGAGTGCATTCTTTCTGAATCCTAATTTGGGATGGGCTATTGAAAGCAATAATATTTACAAAACTACTGATGCCGGACTTTCATGGACTAATCAGCTCGCAAATATTAATTCTGCCGGTGGGATATTTATGGTTGATTCCCTTACCGGCTACGGTTATTCACAAAACAAACAAGTAATTAAAACCACTAACGGCGGCAGTACATGGGTAATACTTCCTTTTACTTATGATATGAATATTTCCAGTATCTGCTTTCTAAATGCAAACTACGGTATTGTGGGCGGGTATTATGGATACGTTGCTGTCACAACAGACGGTGGAAATACTTGGGAAAGACAATGGGTAGGGAATGATAACTATATATATGATATCCAGATGTTAACCGGCCAGAATGGGGATCCATACGTCCTTACCGCCGGACAGCACTCATATATTGGTATCAATAACAATATGCCGACTTCAGTAACTGAAAAGGAAACTTTGACTCCGGTTAATTATAGCTTGTCACAAAATTATCCTAATCCTTTTAACCCTTCAACACAAATTAATTATACAATTCCCAAAGAAGGATTTGTGAAAATTGTTATATATGATGTTTTAGGCAGACAAGTAAGTAGTCCTGTTAACGAGCATAAAACAGCAGGAACGTATTCGGTTGAATTTAACGGCGGCAGATTAAGCTCTGGTGTATATTATTACACATTAACAGCAGGTGATTTTGTTCAGACAAAAAAGATGCTTCTCCTGAAATAATTTTTAGCTTACAATGCCCTCTTCACGTTCATATTAGTGCGGAGGGCATTATTTGTATGATCATTATCTTTATTGAATTATCATTTCACTTTCAAATATCAAGTAACCACTCAGCTTCTCATTGTTTGTTACTCGAATCATTGATTTTGCCACCGTACTTGCAAAAATTGGTTTATATTTCCTAAACGGCGGAATAAGCGTTGTAAACATCTGCACAAAAGGAGATATTATAATATCTACTGTCCGCTTTTCTTCCCTATCCCCCAATAAGAATGAGGGCCTGAATATGCACATGTTGGTAAATGGCAACTCTTTTATTTTATCATCAAGCTCCCCTTTCATTTTAAGATAACTATTTTTTGAAAGTGAGCTGGCTCCAATAGATGAGACAAGAGCACACGATTTTACCCCATTTTCAGAAGCTGCTTTAATTACTTCATATTGATAAGTAAAATCAATTTTATTCCTTGCATCAGCACTCCCTGCTTTTTTAATTGTTGAGCCCAGAGCTGAGTAAATTTCATCACCGGTAATTTTATTTTTCCACTTACCAATTTGTTCAAAATCGACAATCTCTTCTGTCAGTTTTGTATTATTAATGTTTAATGACCTACGGCTAAAGACTTTTACATTACTATAACGGGGATCTTCAAGAAGATACCTTACCAGCCATTTTCCTATTAGACCCGTTGCACCAATAACAATTGCTGTTTTCATCTATTTGCTTCTAATTATATAAATTTATTTAATACGTTTAAAACAACTCGCTTCTAAAAATTAACAAAAGTAGGCCAATTTGAATGGATAAAAGTGAAAGCACAACACCTGCAATTGCCATTTTATTTCTTCCCTCTTTTTCCACTCCATATAGACATAAGATTAATGAAAGCAGAGATGCAGGTATAATTATATATTTATCGAAATTTGTATGCTGAAATATCAGTAATACGGTAAATGCTGCTACAATTATACTGCATATAAAAGCTCTTATCGTCATATTTTAATTTTTTCTTTCTGTATTTAATTATGCAAATATATAAATCTTTCAATAAAAATTGCGTACGATGTGCACCTTTAAGCAGCCCGGCCTTTCACAGTCAAGATAAAGCCCAGATAAATGCGGACTTACTTTAACCTTGGTTGCTGTTGGATTGAAATCAGAGACGACGAAATAGCTTAATTCCATACATTGTTAATTTTTCTCTTTTCTTATTCCTCATCCATATGTAAATTTGTTACTTAACATTTGTAAATTATATGGCTGACAAGAAAAAAATTATACTAATTGGACCTGCATATCCATACAGAGGCGGAAATTCATTATTCATTTCGCATGTTTATGATAAACTTAAGGATGATTTTGAAGTTAAAGTTTATAACTATAAACTTCTTTATCCTTCATTGCTCTTCCCCGGCTCAACTCAGTTTGATAAGAGTAATGAAGTAATTAAAAAGGCTCCCAATGAAAGGATTATTAATTCAATAAATCCCTTCAACTGGATTAGTACTGCCGCTAAAATTATTAATGAGAATGCCGATCTTGTTGTATTTGATTGGTGGCATCCTTTTTTCAGCTTCTGCCATTTTGCAATCTCTTCCCTTATAAAGAAGAAATATAAAAATAAAATTTTGTTTATCACGGAAAATGTTGTTTCGCATGAGGGGAAATTTTATGAGAAAGTTTTAACCAAGTTGGGACTTGCAAATGCCGCTTCATTTTTAGCCCTTTCAAAAAAAGTTGAAGATGAACTGGTCCCTTATACTTCAAAAAAAGTTTACAGCTCCGAATTACCAATATACGACTGTTATAAGAATAATCTGGAAGTTGATTACAAAACTGCATTTAAGTTTTCAATTAATGATTTTGTAATTCTGTTTTTCGGATATGTCCGCAAATATAAGGGGCTTGATATACTTCTGGAGGCTTTCCCCGATATACTTAAACAGATTCCCCAGGCTAAACTTCTGGTGGTAGGTGAGTTTTATGATAAACCCGATACGTATTTTGAATTAATTGAAAAATTAAGTCTTAAAGATAAAGTCACAATGATTAATCAGTTTGTGCCTAATGAAGAAGTTGAACAATACTACAAAGCGGCTGATGTTGTAATACTGCCATACAGGAGTGCAACTCAAAGCGGTATTCTAAATGTAGCTTATGGATTTGGCTTACCTGTGGTTGTAACGAACGTAGGCGGGCTTTCTGAATTTGTTCAAGACGGTAAAACAGGAGTTATAGTTCCTGAAGCTTCTTCAGCTAAAATATCAAATGGAATTATTAAATTTTTTAGATTGAAAGATAATGTTGATTTTTCGGCAAATATTCTAAACCAGGTAAAAGCAAATAAATTTGAAATGCTGCCTCAGCTATTTAATGAAATTATCCAGGATACAGTAAAATGATTTTAAAAACCGATTGCAAATTTTTCCCGGGAGACAGGCCCTGCATTTATAATAAGAGTGAAGGAATAATGTGCAACAATTGTACTTATTACTCACCTGTTGAATTTAAAATACTGATTATTAAACTTGATGCAATTGGTGATGTCTTAAGAACCACTTCAATTTTGCCGGCGGTTAAAAGGAAATATCCCAATTCTCATATTACCTGGCTTACAAAGCACGCATCAAAAGATATTTTTACTAATAATAAATATATTGATGAGCTTTTAATATTTGAATCGAATGAGCTTTTTGCTAAATTGTCCTCAATCAAATTTAATGTGGTACTTCACCCGGACACCTCCCCCACTAGTGCATCCTTAGCATCATTTGCTAATGGTGAGACCAAAAGAGGATTCATACTCAATTCAATAGGTAAAGTAAGTCCTGTTGACGAAAGCGGAGTTGAATGGCTTGAGATGGGTGCCTTTGACCAAATGAAAAAGAAGAATGAAAAAACATATCAGGAAATAATTCATAGTATTCTTGGGCTGGCCTACCAAAAAGATAAAATCATTATAACTCTTACAGAAGCAGAAAAATCTTTTGCAGACAATTTTTTTAGAAAAAATAATCTCAATCGTTATAAACATCTAATTGGTTTAAATACAGGTTCATCAAACCGGTGGTACTTAAAGCAATGGCCCAAAGAAAAATTCTTTGAGCTGATTAAACGACTAAATAAATATTCCGACTTAGGAATACTGCTTTTTGGCGGGAAGGATGAGTTCGAAAAAAATAATTACCTGCTTAGTGCAGGGGATAATATTCTAAACACCGGAAATAATAACACATTAAGAGAATTTTTCTCCCTAATGAGCATACCCGAGCTAGTACTTACGGGTGACACTTTGGCTTTGCACACTGCGGCTGCATTAAATAAAAAAATAATTTGTTTATTCGGCCCTACTTCATCTAATGAAATTGAAGATTACGGCATCATAAAGAAAGTCAGTCCTAAAATGGAGTGTCTCGTCTGTTATAAAAACCAATGTGATTTTGTACCAAACTGTATGGACTTAATTTCAGTAGATCAAATATTAAATATTATTGAAGGCGAATTAGGACTTATTTAATTTTTAAAATATTTTTTCCCCCTTTTTTCTCCATATAATCTTTGAGAGAATCCGAGGACTTAAATATATCTAATACCGAATTTGATTTAAGTTTCAATCCGTCAGTGGTAGTAAACTTGGAATTTGCTTTTACCGTTTCCTTCTTCGATTCCTTTTCAACTTGATTGATTAAAGTTTCGCTAACTTTTATTTTATTTATATCTTTATAGTCAGCCGGTTTTTCCTCGGCCACTACACTAATCTTCTCATCTGTTCTTTGTTTAACTTTTGAGATAAAACTATTTTCCGCATCATCGATTTTATAAAAAGATTGTTTTTTGTCAAACTTTAGCACAGAAGCCGGTTCAATTATCTGCATCCTGTTTTCTTTTGCCGGCAGGCCGTTTGTCTTGCGTTTTTCTTTTTTACCCCTTGCAGCCTGTGACAATATAATCGCCTCTACAAATTCTTTATCATTAGTAGCCATTGATTCTTCTGCTTTCAAATCAAAGTGATAAAGTTCAGAAAAGTTAGAGAAGTTATCAATTTTGCTGGCTGTTGATAAGCCCACCTGCTGAATAATAAACCGTAAATTCTGCGGGTTATATTGCTGAATAAAAAATTCCAATTCCTTTAATGCATATACCGGATCAGTATAAAACAATTCAAGATTTCCATTTAAATAAATAAATATTCCAAAAATTGAAGAATTCAATTGTAAAGACTGAATATTTGTCAGCAGTCTATACATAATTAAATTTTTAGGGGCATAACTTGTAATATTCTTGCAGACTTCCTTAAATGTAATTCTGTGGGCAATATTCTCTTCATCCGCCTTAAAAATTATTTTAAAATTTTTATCGATATTATAATCATTTTCTGAAAAAATAATTATATCATTCTTCTTAGTATCTAAAGTCTCTAAAAGCATAAATGCATAACCCTTATTGTGCCCAGGAAACAAGTCCCAGTTCAAATTGATTAATAAGTAAATTGTTTTTGGGCAATATTCTAATTGTAAAACCCGTTTGTCCGCTTTTTGCGCAAATTATTTTTCCCACATAATTATAGTTTCCGTTAGTTGTTTTGTTTGATGAATTTTTCATAACAACTGTTGAATAAAAATGTGGATTATCTGTTTTGTCTAATGGTCCGTAGTACAGTTGTACTTCAACATCCCCGGGAGTTAAGTCTCCTAAATAAATTTCTGCATTTACCGGATATTCTTCATTAACAAAGACCGTTTTATTTGTTATTGCAGCTTCCGTACTAATTATTTTAATTGAATTCCAGTTCTTTTTTAATTTATCTTTCCATTCCGTTAAAGCTTTTACTTTTTCCTTACCCTTGCCCAGCAGCAGATTTTTCTTATCGAATGCAGGCAAGTAGTATTTATCAAAATAGTTAAGTACCATTCTCTGAGTATTAAAGACCGGTCCCAATTTTTTCATTGAGCTTTTAACTTTAGTAATCCAATTCCTCGGCAGCCGGTCATCCTGTCTTTGATAAAATAGCGGGATAATATCGTTTTCCAGCGTATGGTATAACTGACGTGCTTCAACTTCATCTTGATAATCGGAATCACTGTATTCTTCACCATTACCGATACTCCATCCAAGTTCAGGATCAAAGCCCTCGCACCACCAACCGTCTAAGACACTAAAATTTAACCCGCCATTGGCAATTACCTTCATGCCGGAAGTTCCGCTTGCTTCTAAAGGACGTCTTGGGTTATTCATCCAAACATCACACCCTTCAACCAGATAGCTTGCCACATTTATATCATAGTTCTCAATAAAAGCCACTTTCTTTCTAAATCTTGGATCTTGTGCAATTTCAAAAATTTCCTGAATTAATCTTTTTCCTTCTTCATCCTGAGGATGTGCTTTACCTGCAAAAACAAATTGGACAGGACGGTTCCTGTCGTTTACAATGTCGGCCAGTCTGTCTAAATCCTTAAATATTAATGTTGCTCGCTTGTATGTTGCAAACCTTCTGGCAAATCCAATTGTTAATGCATTAGGGTCCAGAGCTTCAGCCGCAGCTTCAACTTCAGTTTGGCTGCCGCCTCTTTCTCGAATTTGTTTTACTAAACGGTTTCTTGCAAAAGTAACCAGACGGCCTCTTCTCCGTTCATGTATTCTCCATAATTCTTCATCCGGTATCTTATCGACCTTACTCCATAACTCAGCCGAAGCCGGATTAACCAACCACTTTTCACCCAAATACCGGGTAAAGAGTTCTTCAATCTCTCTGGAAATATGAGATCTTATATGCACACCATTAGTAACATACCCAATGGGGATTTCGTTAAATGGGACATCCTTATATCCGCTAACCCACATTTTTTTTGAAACATCTCCGTGCAGTTTGCTCACTCCGTTTATATAGCCTGAATTATTCATCGCCAAATGGGCCATATTGAAAACATGAGAATCCGCATCTCTATAAATAGTTCCAAGTTTATAGAATTCAGAATTCGATATTTTTAATTCATTTCTATAATAATCGCCTAAATACTTTTCTACCAAATCGTTCGCAAAAACATCAATACCTGCCGGCACAGGGGTATGAGTAGTGAAAATATTAGAATAATAACTGATTTCCCAAGCTTCTTTAAATGTTATATTTTCAGAAGACATCATTTGGTTAATTCTTTCAAGCGAAAGGAAAGCACTGTGCCCTTCATTCATATGACAGGCAGTAGGGTTCAGACCCAAAGCTGCTATAGTCCTAATTCCGCCTATACCTAAAATTATTTCCTGCCTGATTCTGGTTTCAGCATTTCCACCATATAAAGTTTCTGTAATTTTCCTATCGGCAATATTGTTAACCGGAATATTTGTGTCCAATAGATAAAGGGGAACTCTGCCAACTTGTATTTTCCAAACCTGAAAGAACACGTCTCTTTCCGCCATGTTAACGCTAAGCAATAAAGTATCGCCATTAGGTTTAACCACAAGCTTCATAGGCAAATTATCAAAATCATTCAGCTCATATTTCTCATGCTGCCATCCCTCTGAATTAAGATACTGCTGGAAATAACCTTCTTTGTATAATAATCCTATTCCAATTAATGGAATTCCTAAATCGCTTGCTGCTTTTAAATGATCTCCGGCTAAAACCCCCAAACCGCCTGAGTACGTTTGGAGACATTCTGTTAACCCAAACTCAGCTGAAAAATATGCTATTGTAAAGTTTTTTTTGTCAGAATGTTTTCTATCATACCAGGTTTTTTCAAATATATAATTTTGGTAATTATTATAAACTCTTTCTAAATGTGCTAAAAATCCATCGTCCTTAGCTAACTCTTCCAACCTTTCCTGAGCAATTGTTCCTAAAAGCAATATTGGGTTATGGTTAGTGCTATCCCATAAATCTCCATCAATTCTGTTGAATAAACCCCTAAAATCAGGGTTCCAGCTCCATAGGATATTATAAGCAATTTCCCTAAGCTTTTCTAACTTTTTGGGTAAAAAAGGTATTACATTATATGAACCAAGAAATTTATACATCTCACTTCACATTATAGTTAATTAGCACAATTATGAGAACTAATATAAGTATTTTTTTTTATTAAGATCAAGACAAGAGACCCTTCGACTTTTCTATTAAATTTACCTGGCACAAAGTATCTATATTTGGAATTATCACCGATGCAATATTAACAATTTTCTTTATTTTATACAATTGTTATCAAATTTTCTTATTATAATTTATCTAACCTCTAATTATTTTCATAAAAAAAGCCGCCCAGGTAAGGACGGCTTTTTTTCGAACAACTCTTTATTTCATAAAGATCATTTTCTTTATTTGAGTATAGTTCCTGCCGTTTGAACCATTTGCTCTAATTTCATAGAAATATGTTCCGCTGGTATATTTAGAAGCATCCCATGTAATTCTATGAACGCCTGCACTCATATCCGTATTTACTAAATTTGAGACGATCTCTCCAAGCAAATTATATACTGTTATTCGTACATTTGCACTTACCGGTAAAGAATACTCAATTGTAGTACTGGGATTAAATGGATTAGGATAATTTTGTTTTACGACAAAATCTGAAGGAGTTTCAGAAGGTTTGCCATTCTCAACTGAAGTAGTTTTATCATATAATACTGTTAAACCGGTTACATTCTTGAATGCAGTACTGCCGACAATTGTACCTACTCCGGTTAATGTGTCTATTTTTATTAGGTTATTCAGAGCAGATGCTGTTCCGGTTGCACCATAAAGATTACCAGTCTTATCAAAGACTAAAGCATTAGTTGCAATTCCAAACCCTGTTTTACCTACAAGGATTGTATCACCTGTATATGGATTTACCTTATACAACTTATCTTTACCCGCACCTATTGCAGTAAAAAATGATGCATAGAATTGATTATTAAGTAAATTTACAGTTATATTTGAAATGCCAATATGTGAACTGGATAATCTCAGTGTATCACCAGTCGCTAAATCTACTTTGTAAAATTCACCTGTTTTTAACGCCATAATACAAACACCATTTGTATCAAAGCAAATTCCTGCGGTATTTGCAAGAGGAATATTTTTTAACAAATAAGAGTCGCCTTTTTCTGCATTAACTCTATAGACACTTGTATTAGATGATCCTGCAACTATACCATACATAACCTGAGTTTTAGGATTTATTGCTATTGCTTTGATTTCATTCAGCAAAGAAGCGCCTAATAAAGTACCATTTCCGGAAGTAGTATTTACCGTAAAAACAGATCCCTGGTTTCCAGCACCAGTTGATGCATAGACTACGTCCTTTGTTACAGGTTTAATAACATATCCCTTACCTTTAAGAGGAATACCTGCAAAAGAAGAAAGTGAACTTGTAACTGTGTAAAGCGTATCATACTGTTTAGCTATTGTTGGCTTAAAAACAATTTGAACTTTAGCTGTATCATAAGGGTGTATAGTGTAAGGCAAGGTAAGATGAGTTAACAATTTAAATGGACCAACACTATCCGGCATAGCAGTAATTGTAAGATCGTTACTTCCCCAGTTCCTGATATAACTGGTTAGAGTATCACTGGTTTTAGTAATCTCAATATTTGAAAAATCTAAACTGCTTGCGGACAAATAATTACCGGGGAAAGTAGCTAATCTCATTTCTCCCGTCCACGTACCCCATGTATCTTTCGCAAACACATATTCTCCAAACAACCAGAAGCTTGAAGAATCAGAAGGATCAATTATAATTCCATTATAATCGCCCCATCTGTTTCTACCACTGCTGAAATCTTTAACATAATTAGCTCTGCCGGCCTGTAAGACATTACTGTTTCTTAAACTGGTTTCATTTTTATACTCATAAGTATAATAAGCACCGGCATACTGAGTATCCCCGGATCTGCTGTACGTAATAGCTACGTTTTGATCTTTATCCACTTCAAGTGCTGAATAAAAATGCCAGAACCCGGAAGCTCCCAACAATTGATCTTGAAGTAAGGCAGGAGCACTGGCTGATAAATCAAGCTGTAAATATCTGACTGCCGAATTAGCTGTTGCATATGGGTTACGAACTGTATGTGTTAACCACATTTTGTTATCCATAACTTTAGGTTCATTCCTTAGCTGTCCGCCTCCGCCTTCCAGAAGCATCGAACCTCCTCCCAGCTGGTTGGCATTTGAAGCCGGATAAAAAGTATTAACATATACAATACTTCCGGTCAATGCTGGATTAGTAGCAGGATTTGTAATTTTATATACTGAAATAAAATTAGCACTGTAATTTGGAATAAATGTCAAATAATAACCACTTTCATGGTCTCTGGCTATTGAAGGTCTTACACAAAAAACTGAACCACCATATGATGGTAATAAAATGTTCCATAGATCATTCCATATTACCGGGCCCGCAGTATTAGTATATAACTGTGCCTTAGGAACAATTCTTATTTTTGCATATTGGAATGTGCCGGCATTTGAGAACTGATTTGAAGTTATATAGATACAACTGTCATCATAACCAACACCTTGATAATCGCCCCATTGGTCAACTGTAGTAGAGCCATTCAAACTTGAAGGTAAAGCCCATGTAGACCAGTTACCTAACGGGTTATCACTTGCCGATACTGCAAGCAAGAAATAAGCTTTTTTATTGGTCTGATCCGCATGCAGCCAAACCATTACCCATCTTTTGCTGAAATGATCATATAACACTTTTGGATCAAATGTAGAAACACCCGGCACCACAGGTGTGAAGAAGGCGTCACCTGAAATAGTCTTTAGAAGGCCTCCATTTTTATCCCAGATGCAAAAAACTGAGTTTACAATTGAAATAATATGGTTAGGACCAACTGCAATATAAGGATCCGGCGGAATTCCGTTTTGCTGTGGTATTCCGTCAAAACTTTTTAGCATAAAAGAAGCAGAATCTTTTATTGCTTTATCTTTGCAAGAAGCATCTTCTGTGTATACTTGTTTAACAGCAGGTGTTAAACTAAAATCCATTTTCACAGGAGTTTCTGTATAAGTTTCTTTGTTGTGAACAATTGGCTTTTGAGGTTCGGTAATAGTAATTGTTTTTGTAAAAGTACCCGTACTTACAATTACTCCTGATGGTACAGAACCTTGTGCAGGACCTTGACATAATTGCCCATAACTTGTCGCGACACAGAATAAGCAAAGGATTGCAATGCCTGTAATAAGTTTTTTCATTTATTCCTCGAATGTATATGATGTTTATATTCAATGTATAATTTAAACAATTTTAGAGTAATTATAAAGCAGAAAAGTAATTATGTCTATAATATTTTCCTTTGTAATCAGTAGCTGCCTAAGATTACTTAACCTCATTTTTCTAAAGTACTTACAGACGTGTAGTGGCTTTGTGTTTTTTAAATTACTCTAAGTATACAGGAAATAACAGTTTCCGATATATCTAAAATAATTTTTATTTGCCCGCAGTATATTTAATAATATTAGCTCGTTCCTCAGTAATGAGTACGCCGCATTTTGCTTCTTCGATAAGAGTATTAATTTTTGCTAAAAATGAATCAATTTTAGGGCAAGTGTCTATTATTTCAATAATTATAGGTAAATCTTCGGAAAGCCTTAGAATCTTTTCCGTATGAATCCTGCTATTTGCTCCATATCCCGCAATGCCACGCAAAATTGTGACACCGGCCAAGCCTTCCTCTTTGGCTTCTATCATAATAATTTCGGCAAGCATTTGATGGCCTATTTTGTCAGCTTCGCCGCAAAATATTCTTAATAGCTTCCCTTCACCTTCAAGTTTCATACCTTCCTCCGCATTTATAATAATTTACCTAACTTCAGACCTCCAAATGTAGCAGTTAAGCAGAATAAAGTTGTGCCGGCAATATAGAGAATTCCGTGGAAGTAATCGCCTTCTTTTAAGAGCATTATTGATTCATAACTAAAACTTGAATAAGTTGTAAACCCGCCCAGTATTCCCGTAGTTAAAAAGACCCTTAGTTCTGGAGAAATGGAAAACCGGTACTCAAAAAAGGACATTAAAAAACCTATTATCAAACAGCCGGTAATATTTACTGCCATTGTACCAAAAGGAAAATTAGCACCAGTAACGCTATAAACCAAACCTTGAGAAACGTACCGGAATAAAGCTCCGATACCGCCACCCAACAAAACTAATAGATATATTCTCATCAAAAAATTCCAAAAGTAATATTGATATTATATTGTAAATTTAAGGATTAATTAAATTATAAACAGATTAAAAGACAGCCTAATCCAAAAAAGATGGATTATTTTATTTATGAGTTTACTAATTAACAGGTCTTTGTAAAAATAAAACAGCCGTTACATTTTAATTTCTTGAAATATAACGGCTGAAAAATGAAACGATTTACTATTTTCTATTACTTACTTTAAGAATAACAGTTTTTTTACGGATCTAAATTTATCTGTTTTTAATTCGTAAAAATATACACCGGAATTATACTTTGAAGCGTTCCATTCAACAGTATGAACACCAGCCGATTTCTTCCCTTTAACCAAAGTTGCAATCTTTTCTCCGAGACTATTATAGATAGTCAGGGTTACGTCTGCACTTTCAGGAAGACCATACTTAAGAGTTGTAGTAGGATTAAATGGATTTGGATAATTCTGATAAAGTTCAAATGTCTCTACCACATGATTTTCATTTTGAACTGAGGTTATATCCAAATATACTTCTGCGGAAGTATCAGAAACAGCAATTGCATTTTTAGCAAATACTTTATAATAATACTTCTGCCCTAACTGTAGTAAAGTATCTGTATAAGAGGTACTATTGGCCGACAAGGAGTCAATCATTATATAATTTGCATTACCTATTCTTTTAAGTATATAATAGTTAGTCTCGTTAGCAGATTTATCATTCCAGGTTAGGTTTATACTTTTAGGTAGAGTAAAAACGCCTTTAAGACTATCAGGCGCATTTAGTTTAGTCATAAATTTGATTGAATTAGTATATGGAGATATACCTGTAGCGTTTTTGCTATTTAAACGCCAATAGTAATATTTACCATCCACTAAACTACCAGCTGAATATGTAGTATCAGTAATAGTTGAATCATTTACAGCTAATTGCGTAAATATTGTATTACCTGAAACCTGAAGTCTGTATGTTGCAGCATTTGGTGCAATATTCCATTTGAATTTAACAGGAACAGGTATTCTTGTTGCATTTGCAGATGGATAAACAGGTTCCGGAGTTGAAGGAAGTCCTAATGCTGTGCTGAAGTTCCAGACGGCTGACCAGTCTCCGAAACTGCCATTATATCCTCTAACTCTCCAAAAATATTTCTTTTGTCCTTCTAAAGAAGAAATATCAACCTTAGGAACGTATAACGAATCCTTTGTTGTATGGATGGTAGCAAAAGTAGAATCGGTTGAAATTTGAAGTTGATATCTTACAGCTCTATTCGCTTCAGTCCAACTAAATGGCGCAGTAATTGTACTAACTCCCTGAGATCCATTTGCTGGTGAAATAAGGGTTGAAACTTCCGGAGGAGTAGTTACTATGCCTCCTATTATCAATGAAACATTCTGCAACCCGCCAACCAAGGTTCCCTTGTGAGTGATTTGGATTTTATAATTACCAGGTTCAGGATTATCAATAAGCACCTGCTCAACATTATCTCTAATATTATCACCTTTAGTTGCAGCTGCTGACGGGTTTGAAGGATTTAACACCCATGGATAATAAACAGTACCGGTAGGACCTATTATTCTTATGTCCAGATCATTCTGTAACATTATATTTGGAGGATTTAAAACAGCAGGGGGAATTACACCTGGAGGGTCTATCCAGCAAATAGTTGCTTTTAATGGTTCAAGCCCTTGAGTTTGAATTGGAACTTCAATTGTACTTCCTTGATTAAGGACAACTTCTCTAATCAACGGATGATCTGTTAATTGAGAGTTTAATTTCATTACTAAGGCAGCCTGAAAAGTATTCATAAGACCCCAGCCAAATGAGTAATCAGGGCCTGGGTTTGCGCCACACTCATTTGCTGTATGTATAATAAGACCTTTCATAGTAGAAGATCGTAAAGCTGTATTATTCAGTTTCTGTTGTAACTCCAGTAACAAAGCAACAGAACCGCTTGCATTTGGAGTGGCCATAGAGGTTCCGCTCATTGTTATATACGAATTGTCAGAGATATAATCACAAGAGTAAAGGTCAACTCCGTTTGCTACTATATCCGGTTTAATTCTTCCATCATCCGTAGGCCCAAATGAACTAAACGTAGACATTACAACATCCGAAGGGCGTTTATAGCCATAATAAACGTCATTTACAGCTCCAACCGAGAGCACATTCTTTGCAAGACTTGCATCGTGCATACAATCAAAGCCCAAGGTACCGCCATCTTTGTTTCTTGTCTTAGTTGACAACTTCCAGTTATTATTCACTATTACCCAATGTTGCACCCCGGCACCGGGTCCGGTATCTTCCCTATCATTACCGGCACTCCGGCAAACCAGGAGATTTGGAGCCTGATTCAAGAAAGAATCCCAACTATAAGTGACAGAGCCATAATAACCGAACCTATAATCCTCAACTTCACTTTTAGTAGTATCACCCAGCCATGCCCATTTGCCATCGTTTCTATAATCATAAACCCAGCCGGTTACATTTCCATATGAATGACTTGATAATTTTAGGCCATTTGCTGCAGCAGTGGATATCTCACTGATATCATTAGTCCAGTCGTAAGCATCTATTGTTGCAGAATCAGACATACCATGAGCGTTTATGTCCAAACCACTTGCTATGATTGTACCGCATACGTGAGTTGCATGTTGAGCAGCGGTCGTATTCCCATCCTTTATGGTTATACGGCCGCCATACTCCTGATGAGATATTCTTGGAGGCCCGCCATCCCATACACCTACTTTTTGATTTTTTCCTGACAAAGAGAATACTCCCGCACCTGGCCAAACCGAAACCGAAGAAACAGTTCTTGCTGCATTAAGGTTATCAGTTTCATTATAAATTGGAACTCCATTCTGAATAGATTGTAGTTCAATCATTTTTCCAGTGGAGAGAGTCTGTTTAATAGGGTATTTGTTAGCAAGAGCTACAGAGTCTGCAAAGTGTTTCTGGATTCTATACTGAATATCCATAGCTTTGGAAAATTCCTGCAACTTTGCTTTCTGATCACTATCTTGTGCATATAATGCTGCCGCAAATATAAACAGAAGAAGAAAATAAAGTTTTTTCATTTAACGCTCGTTTGATATGACTTTTATGATAATTATAAAGATTAAGCACATTAGTTATTTTCCATACAATTATAATGTACTTATCTTTTGGATTTTGTATTTCTTATATATTTTTGAGTTCTACGCTAATTTTGATTGTATAAATAAGTTTTTTTTGCGACTGAAGCCGCTTAATAGTTCTCTATATTGTTAGTTTATAGATATTTATTAAGCTTCTATGTGTCTTATATTTGTTACACAATATAAATATATTTACAGAAAAAGTAAAGATACTAATAAAATGCCCTTCTAATTATTTCCCTAAGTCCGGCATCCGTAGAAGATTGAACGTATTGCATGTAATAAGCAGTTTACATATTCTGTTACATTAGCTTAACCATTATTGCACATAATAGTTGACATTAACCTGCCGAGACTATTTGTTATATTATTAGAAAGTTTCAAAGTAAAGGGACCTAAGGGGGTAAATCTATCAAATGCCATTATCAATTTAAACAAAAAAAAGCCCTTTTGATAAACAAAAGGGCTTTAAAATAAAAATTGGCGTCTACCTACTCTCCCACACACCTGCGCATGCAGTACCATCGGCGTACAAGGTCTTAACTTCTCTGTTCGGAATGGGAAGAGGTGTATCACCTTGGCTATAGACACCAAAATTATAAAAATCAATAAAAATAAAAGAAAGAAGAAAGAGTAGAGCCATAAACAGCATAAATCTACTGTGAACAAAAATTAAAAGGTTAAGCCTCACGACTTATTAGTACTACTCGGCTGAATATATTACTATACTTACACCTGTAGCCTATCAACCTGGTAATCTCCCAGGAGTCTTTAGTCCATAAATGGAGGGATACCTTATCTTGAAGCGTGTTTCGTGCTTAGATGCTTTCAGCGCTTATCACGACCGTATGTAGCTACCCAACTATGCATCTGGCGATACAATTGGTGCACTAGAGATACGTTCACTTCGGTCCTCTCGTACTAGAAGCGACCCTTCTCAAGTATCCTGCGCCCGCATAGGATAGGGACCGAACTGTCTCACGACGTTCTGAACCCAGCTCACGTACCGCTTTAATTGGCGAACAGCCAAACCCTTGGGACCTTCTCCAGCCCCAGGATGCGATGAGCCGACATCGAGGTGCCAAACCTTACCGTCGATATGAACTCTTGGGTAAGATCAGCCTGTTATCCCCGGCGTACCTTTTATCCTTTGAGCGACGGCACTTCCACTCGCTGCCGTCGGATCACTAAGTCCTGCTTTCGCACCTGCTCGACTTGTAAGTCTCGCAGTTAAGCTCCCTTTTGCCTTTACACTCGCCGCATGATTACCAACCATGCTGAGGGAACCATTGAGAGCCTCCGTTACTATTTAGGAGGCGACCGCCCCAGTCAAACTACCCGCCTAACACTGTTCCTGATCCTGATTCAAGGATCGAGGTTAGAATCCAAATAAAGCAAGGGTGGTATTTCACCGTTGGCTCTGCCGAAACTAGCGTCCCGGCTTCACAGCCTCCCACCTATCCTACACATGCTTTACCCGAACCCAATATTAGGGTGCAGTAAAGGTGCACGGGGTCTTTCCGTCCATATGCGGGTAACCGGCGTCTTCACCGGTACCACAATTTCACCGAGCCCGTGGTTGAGACAGTGCCCAAATCGTTACACCATTCGTGCAGGTCGGAACTTACCCGACAAGGAATTTCGCTACCTTAGGACCGTTATAGTTACGGCCGCCGTTTACTGGGGCTTCGATTCAAAGCTTCTCTTGCGATAACCTCTCCTCTTAACCTTCCAGCACCGGGCAGGTGTCAGACCATATACATCGTCTTGATTGACTTCGCATAGTCATATGTTTTTGTTAAACAGTCGCTTGGGCCATTTCTCTGCGGCCCCATGCAGCTAAAGTAGTAAATACTCTCGCCTTATGGGGCACCCCTTATCCCGAAGTTACGGGGTTAATTTGCCGAGTTCCTTAACCACGGCTCACTCGAGCACCTTAGAATATTCATCCTTTCTACCTGTGTCGGTTTACGGTACGAACCGATCAATTTCTCCCGTACGAAGATTTTCTCGGCAGTCTGATTAGGGTTAATTTATGAGCTAAGCTCTCTCATTCATATCTCGGCTTAATGAGACTACGGATTTGCCTGTAATCTCGGCCTACATACTTAGACCACCTAATCCACCAGGTGGCTAACCTTTCACTACTGCGTCCCTCCTTACGGTCAAACAAAATTAACCGGGTACAGGAATATTAACCTGTTTACCATCGCTTACGCCTTTCAGCCTCAGCTTAGGAATCGACTAACCCTGAGATGACTAACATTGCTCAGGAAACCTTAGATTTTCGGTGTGCGGATTTCTCTTCCGCATTATCGTTACTTATGCCAACATTTGCTTTTCTATCCGCTCCAGCATGCTTCACAACACACCTTCACTGCAAATAGAATGTTCCTCTACCACTCTCAAATAAATGAGAATCCATAACTTCGGTGAGTAGTTTAAGTCCCGTACATTGTCGACGCCAAGTCGCTTGACTAGTGAGCTATTACGCACTCTTTAAATGAATGGCTGCTTCTAAGCCAACATCCTAGTTGTCTGAGCAACTTAACATCCTTTCTCTGTTAACTACTACTTAGGGACCTTAGTTGATGGTCTGGGTTGTTTCCCTTTTGGCAATGAAGCTTATCCCCCACTGCCTGACTCCCGAGAAACATGTATACGGAATTCGGAGTTTGTCTGGGTTTGGTACCGTTGTGACGGCCCTAGCCCAATCAGTGCTCTACCTCCGTTACACTATTACTCGAGGCTAGCCCTAAAGCTATTTCGAGGAATACGAGCTATTTCCGAGTTTGGTTGGCCTTTCACCCCTATCCTCACCTCATCCAAGCGGTTTTCAACCCACATTAGTTCGGACCTCCATGAGGTTTTACCCTCACTTCATCCTGGACAAGGATAGATCACCCGGTTTCGCGTCTACCGCATGTTACTTTAATCGCCCGATTAGGACTTGCTCTCGCTTCGGCTGCGTTTCTTAGAAACTTAACCTTGCAACATACGAGTAACTCGTTGGCTCATTATCCAGAAGGCACGCTGTCATCCCGCAAGCGGGACTCCAACTGCTTGTAAGCACACGGTTTCAGGTACTATTTCACCCTCCTATTAGGAGTGCTTTTCACCTTTCCCTCACGGTACTGTTTCACTATCGGTTATGAGAGAGTATTTAGTCTTAGGAGATGGTTCTCCCGGATTCCTACAAAATTCCACTTACTCCGTAGTACTTGGGAACTTATTTAAGAGTTATATGCTTTTCGCTTACAGGACTATCACCTTCTATGGTTTAGTTTTCCAAAAATATTCAGCTAAACATATAATTTTTTACTCTTTGGCTTAGCAGCAATTCAGCCCTAACAAGCCCCACAACACCGCTAATACAACGATTGCTTTCTTTAACATATTAGACGGTTTAGACTGTTTCCCTTTCGCTCGCCACTACTCAGGAAATCACTATTGTTTTCTCTTCCACCAGCTACTTAGATGTTTCAGTTCACTGGGTTGCTTTCATATATCCTATGTATTCAGATATAGATGACAAGACATTACTCTTGCCGGGTTGTCCCATTCGGAGATCTGCGGGTCTTAGGCTATTTCCACCTATCCGCAGCTTTTCGCAGGTAGTCGCGTCCTTCATCAGCTTCTCATACCAAGGCATCCACCGTGTGCCCTTAGTAACTTAACCTAAATTTTTATGCACAGATAGATTTGTGCTTTTGAAATTTAAAAATTAATATTTTTTTTGTTTTTTTTTATGGCTCAGTAAAATTTTAATTTCTTAAAATTTACTCTTTCAATCTTTCAAAGAACAATTTTAGTATACTACAATTAGTATACTTTGTGGAGCTAAACGGGATCGAACCGTTAACCTCCGCCTTGCAAGGGCGGCGCTCTCCCAATTGAGCTATAGCCCCAAAAACATTACATGCTTTTGGGAAAAGGTTAACACTAACTGTTCACCTTGCACTCCCAATTTAGTGGGCCTGAGTAGAGTTGAACTACTGACCTCACGCTTATCAGGCGTGCGCTCTAACCAACTGAGCTACAGGCCCATTCTAATTAAGAACTTAATAAGCTCTTATGAGCCTCAGCTCAAGTTCATGGTTAAAATGAACAAGAACAAAATAACAAAAGAGTGAGGAACAAGTTAAAAAGTACAAGAATCAATCAGTTTTGTAAGATTACTCTTAGAAAGGAGGTGATCCAGCCGCACCTTCCGGTACGGCTACCTTGTTACGACTTAGCCCCAGTCACCGGTTTTACCTTAAACAGCTCCCTCCTTGCGGTTAGGACACTGGCTTTGGGTACCCCCGGCTTCCATGGCTTGACGGGCGGTGTGTACAAGGCCCGGGAACGTATTCACCGCGGCGTGCTGATCCGCGATTACTAGCAATTCCAACTTCATGGAGTCGAGTTGCAGACTCCAATCCGAACTGGGGATGCCTTTAAGAGATTCGCTCCACCTTGCGGTCTTGCTGCTCATTGTAGCATCCATTGTAGCACGTGTGTGGCCCTAGGCGTAAGGGCCATGCGGACTTGACGTCATCCCCACCTTCCTCACTACTTGCGTAGGCAGTCCTATTAGAGTGCTCAGCTTTACCTGATGGCAACTAATAGTAGGGGTTGCGCTCGTTGCGGGACTTAACCCAACACCTCACGGCACGAGCTGACGACAGCCATGCAGCACCTGTATAGCAGCCCCGAAGGGAAGGTTGCTTTCACAACCGGTCTCCTATATTTCAAGCCTAGGTAAGGTTCTTCGCGTTGCATCGAATTAAACCACATGCTCCACTGCTTGTGCGGGCCCCCGTCAATTCCTTTGAGTTTCAACCTTGCGATCGTACTCCCCAGGTGGAATACTTAATGCGTTAGCTGCGGCACTGAGTTTTACAACCCAACACCTAGTATTCATCGTTTACAGCGTGGACTACCAGGGTATCTAATCCTGTTTGCTACCCACGCTTTCGCGCCTCAGCGTCAGTTTCGGACCAAGAGACCGCCTTCGCAACTGGTGTTCTTCCAGATATCTACGTATTTCACCACTACACCTGGAATTCCGTCTCTCTCTTCCGTACTCAAGATTAATAGTATCAAAGGCAGTTCTGCAGTTAAGCTGCAGGATTTCACCTCTGACTTAAAAATCCGCCTACGCGCCCTTTACACCCAGTAAATCCGGACAACGCTTGCCCCCTACGTATTACCGCGGCTGCTGGCACGTAGTTAGCCGGGGCTTTCTCTGAGGGTACAGTCAAGCTATAAATTTTAATTATAGTTATTCTTCCCCTCTAACAGAAGTTTACAACCTTACGGCTGTCATCCTTCACGCGGCGTTGCTGGGTCACCCTTGCGGGCATTGCCCAATATTCCTCACTGCTGCCTCCCGTAGGAGTCTGGACCGTGTCTCAGTTCCAGTGTGGCTGATCATCCTCTCAGACCAGCTACTGATCGTTGCCTTGGTGGGCCTTTACCTCACCAACTAGCTAATCAGACGCAAGCTCATCTTTAGACATTCATAACAAACTTTAACAACATCACCATGCGGTGCCGCTGCATCATTCGGTATTAGCGCCGATTTCTCGACGTTATTCCAAATCTAAAGGTAGATTACTTACGTGTTACGCACCCGTGCGCCACTTTACTAGAGATATTGCTACCTCGTTCTCGTAGACTTGCATGTGTTAAGCACGCCGCCAGCGTTCGTCCTGAGCCAGGATCAAACTCTCCGTTGTAGAAAGTTTTTATAATTACTGTGTAATCTGGCGTATTTAATCGCTTTTTTTGATTGAAACCATTAACTCTTTAACTTGTTAATGCACTCACTCTTTCAAAGAACACTTTTTATTTTACAAACCTTCTTTTCAGAAGGGCTTCAAATTTATCGTCTTTTTCTGTAAATGTCAAGTCTTTTTGAAAATATTTTTTATTTTCTTTTCTTGCCATTCTGTCAAAAACTGATCTGATTTTTTGTGTTAGAAAAATTTCAGATTAGACTCTCAAATATATACTTTTTATTTTAATTGTCAATACTTTATGTAAATATTTTTTCTTTTTTTTAATCATCGCTTCTTAATGCGAGAGTCTATTATCTTCAATACTTTTAAGAACAATAAAATCCTGTCCAATTATTCATTGGCGGTATTTTTATTTTAACTTTTTATTATTTATTCTGTTGTGCAGGCCCCTAATGAGGACATACCGAGTATCCGATTATTTTCAGATACGCTAGAATCAATTTCTCAAACAACAATAATTTCAAATTGTGGGTACAAACTTACTACATTTAACTGCATGTAAACAATACCCTAATTAGTGACCTTTTTTTAAGCTTCCGCTATCTTTGCCGGCCATCAATTATCAGAAAATCAAATAACAATTTTTAATTAGTCAACAAAGATATGTATTTTTTACTTTAGTTCATAATTAATTTACAATTATTTTAAAATTATTTAATATAATATGTTATATCTTTGGATTTTTTTAATATTCAACCCTATATTAACTCTCTTTTGCTATATATTACTTGATTTTAGATGCCCCCACTGTCAATTCCGTGATTCTATATTTCCGCAATATTATCGGCTCAACAGGCCAGAGTGCCAGAATTTAGGAGAGATGCCGGACTTGTTAATAAATTTCAATTATACTCCAAATATCCTTTGACTTGGATGCTAAAATTGCCGAAGCGGCTGATTAACTGCCTTACAGACCATTTTACGCGCCTTCAGAGCAACGATTCCAATAGATACGGCATAAATGGTCAAAGCTATACAAGAAGTGCTTTTACGCAATTCTATGCTTTATTTAAAATAACAAAAGGCTGCGAAACAGCCTTTTGTTAAATCTTAGAATTTTATTACTTATTTTTTTAGTTGAAGAAGTAAAAGTATAACCGTAGCAACACTTCCGATAATTCCTATATATGAGCCCCACATGGATACATACTGATTGAAAGTTCTAATCGGCTTTTTAGGGACAAATATATAATCGCCTTCCTCTATATTGACTTTGTTCTCTTTAGTTGGTCTTACCCACTGCCTGGAACCCCCTTTAATAACAGCGATTTCATCAGCCACAGCAAACTCACCTACGCCCCCAGCCTGCTTAAGATAATATGATATATCCTCACCTTGCTTGTAGGTCAAATTTCCGGGATGCAGTACCTGGCCAAAAACATAGACATTATTATTTTTGGGGGGAATTAATATTATGTCTCTGTCCTTTACAACATGTTTTGCTATTTCCGAATTAGGGTTATCTAGTTCCGAAAAATCCCTTGATGTACCTTGGTTCAATACGCGTAACTGATTCTCCTGAAAGAAAGAAACGCTATCATCTATAGTCAAATCTGAATTCCTAAACATCATATAATCTTCAAGTTTAAGCATTTTGTCCAAGGACTGAGGATCGGGTATATTTAGAAACTTCTGATTACCAACCCAGTAATATTGATCTATAGACACACCATATTCACTATAGAAGTAATATGGAATAGACGCACCTGTTAAAAGTTTCGACCGCTTCAAAGAAGCGCTTTCCTTTAGACCTCCGGCCCTGTCAATAACCTCTTTAAGTGTAGAATTACTTTTCGTTATAGGTATTCGGCCGGGCATGTTTACCTCGCCAAGCACAAGAACAGAATATTCTTTACCTTCCGGCTCTTTAGCAGCAAACATTATCCTGTCACCAGGCCTAAGGTCATAATCTTGAGTTATGGGGACATCAATTTCTTCTATTCGTTTCCCATCTGTACTAACCCTGTTAATTTTAACCTGCGATACACTTCCATATGCTTTATTCAAACCATCACATAAAAATATAATATCACTAAGTTTATCACCTTCAAAATAATTATAAGTACCGGGAGTTGTAACTGCACCGTTTACGGTAACAAAGTTTCGCTCTATATCGGTGGGAGGAAAAATCAGCACGTCGTCATTTTTCAGACGCGGATTATCCTTAAAGTCCCCGGTCTTTCGGAATTTCAATAAATTAAGAGTAAATTGCTCACCGCTGGCACGCTTCAGAATAATATTCCGGAATGCATATTTATTTTCCGGGATTTCCCGGTTGGCTTTTAATAATTGGTCGCGATATAGGTTATAAATCCTTGACACAAATTGGTCTGCCCTTTCCGAGATACTTGATGAAAAAGTACCGTTGGTTATAAAATTTCCTCCGATTGTAACACTTATTGTGCCTGCAGACATTATGCTATTAAGGTTGGAAGTTTGGATAGTTTCCTGCTGGCCAAACAGAATAGTGCCGGCGGATAGAAGCAATACAAGAATAAAAATATTTTTCTTCATTAAGTCTTAATTAGTTTGATATTGTAATTTATAGTAATTTTGATAATCTCCGCTGAGAATTCTTTCCCACCAATTTTTATTATCCAGATACCATTTTATTGTATCCTGGATAGCTCGGTCAAATGAATACTCCGGCTCCCAATTCAGATCTGCCATCAACTTAGCTGAGTCAATTGCATATCTCCTATCATGTCCCGGTCTGTCATTTACATATTTAATTAAAGAATATGGCTTTTCCAGATAGTCAAGTATTAATTTAACAATTTCGATGTTTGGCTTTTCACTTTTAGCACCAACATTATAGACTTCCCCACTCTTGCCATCTTCCAATACTTTCATAATAGCTTTATTATGATCGATAACATATATCCAATCTCTAATATTCAGCCCATCTCCATAAACCGGCAGTTCTTTATTACTAATAGCATTTATAACCATTAATGGAATTAGTTTTTCCGGAAATTGGTAAGGACCATAATTATTTGAACATCTGGTAACAACGATAGGCATCTTATAAGTATTACAGAATGCCAATGCCATCAAATCAGCCCCGGCTTTACTTGCAGCGTAAGGATTTTTTGGATTTAAAGCAGTAGTCTCAGTAAAAAGACCTTCAGTAGAAAGACTCCCATATACTTCATCAGTAGATACTTGCAAGAATTTTTCTAAATCTATTTCTCTGGCAGCATTTAATAAAACATTAGTCCCCAAGACATTAGTTTCATAAAAGCTGTAAGAGCTGTGAATACTTCTATCCACGTGAGACTCAGCCGCAAAATTGATTATATTGTTAATTTCATATTTCTTTAAAGTACTGGAAACCTGTTCATAATCAACAATATCGCCTTTAATAAAGACATAGTTCTTTTTAGCTTCTATTTCTCTTAAATTCTCAAGATTACCCGCATATGTCAATTTATCATAGTTGACTACAAAGATATCATCATAGGTCTTGAGAATATAATTTAGAAAATTACTCCCAATAAAACCGGCTCCGCCAGTCACCAGAATTCTCTTCATGAATTATTCCTGAATCAGAGTTAATAATTATTATTAAAATAAATTTAATAATTGATGAGACAAAATGCTAATGCATTTTTTTAGCTCAGAATTATTTCTGTTATTTTACTATTTCATTTTAATAAAAAAATAACCCGAAATAGACACCCAATTGCAAATAAAAGGCGTCTGATTTTAGCCCGCCGGGCAGATTGGCAATCTTCACATCATTATCAATTTTCCAGTCACTGCCAAATGTAAACTGATACCCCGCACCTAGTCTGAGGTTTATAAACCGGTAAAGTGAGTAATCAAAATTGATCTGAGGGGCCAAATAAAAATATCCTCTGCTTAATGTTTTATGGTAAGTATTTATAGAAGGACTTTGGTCTTTAAAAATATCATCATAATTATACACCCCGTTATTGTTATATTTATCGATGGTTACGCTTCCGCCCCCAATACTTGTTCCCAAAGAGACACCCATAAACCTAATGAAAGGCAGGGTGTATTCAATAGTCAAAGCACCGCCGCCAACAGAGTAAATAGCTTCACTCGTATTATTTTTTACAGAGGTACTTCCTCCAAAGCCGTATCCTCCAACTCTAACATTAGGGACAAAACCGAGATAAAGGAATCCCCCGCCCCCTGAAACGTACATACCGTTTTTATCGATATCAGGAAGACCGATTTTCTTTAGCAAGTCATTTGATTTTGGGAACATCCAGCCGCCAAAATATCCGCCACCGCCGCCAAATGGCGCATCAACATAACTTCTTTCCTGCCCTAATACCACTGCAAAAACAGCCAGCCAAATTAATAGGATCTTTTTCATAATAAAACCTTCATAAATAATTATTTTGAAATATCTACATCCATATGATAATCCCATTTATCAAAATAAAGATTACCGCCTCTCCATTCTAATTCCCCGCGCTGAAAATCAACGGGCTCACTTCTTGGGAAATATTTTACAGGAAACAATTGATCGCTAATTCCATCATTTACAACTAATCTGTATGCATCAATTCCATTTGTATAAAAATTTCTGACAGCCAAATCGTCTGATTTTTGAATACCAAAATCAGGATCGACAATTACCCAGCCTACCCCTTCATAAAACACCTGAGCCCAGTCATGCAAATTAACATTTCCGGGATGAAGCATCCAGCCGCTCTGCCATTTAGCAGGTATTCCGCAGTATCTTGAAAGAGTAATAAATAACAGGCTCTTTATTCCACAGTCCCCATGCATATTATTTACACAGTATTGCGGAATATTGTCAATTGTAGAGTACTCTCTGGCACTGGCCCAGGGTATGTTATTTGTTATCCAATCTACAATTTTAACTACAATCTTGTAAGGATTTGTCTCATTACCTCTGATTTTTTCAGCTAACTCTTTTATTTCTTTTGTGAAAACGATATGAGGATATTCTTCTTTTGTGTACTGTTTATAAAAATCATCTTCTTTTTTGTAGGGCTTTATTTCATTATCATTCATTCCCCACAACTGTGGTCTTGATGTATATTGATACTCTACATGAAATATAGTAGGCTCGTTTTTTACTGTCTTTTTTTCCAGATAAATGGTACGCTGTGTCTTTTTATCTGATGTTAATACATATTCATCTGAATTCAGATTTAGCATCCTTACATTACTTTGCCTTTCGTGGTCTTCCCGGGGATAGGGCAGCCAGCATCGTATAATTTCTCCTTCGGGAACTGCATCCTTTTTCAGGGTGACCGTATATTTAAGAGTCACGGTAAAAGAAGAGCCAAGTTTACTTTCTTTATTTATGTAACTTACGGTCTTAGGCAAATAAGTCTTTAGAAAGTCCTTTAGATCATCCTGAATGGGACCGTCTTTTGCTATTCTTGTCTCTTTTGCATCTTTATTAATTCTAAATAAATTTGGCACTGCGTTGTTAAAATATCTTTTCTCGCCATCTATTACCATAACCTCCAAAGATTTCTCTTTTTCCCATTTCTGAATTTGCCCTTCCGATAATTTTGGGTAGTACTTAACCAGAGCAGTTTTTATATCCTTTTCGGTTTTCTTAAAATCAAGACGAACTCTGTTCATCCTGTCTTTTAGATATTCTAAGTTTGCAGTCTCAACGGCACTTAAGCTGCCGGAAGATAATTTCTGATTAATTAATATTTCAGCTTTTTTGAAATTACCCTTTGCAATCTCTTTATTGATATTTTCATTTTTATCCTGAGCATTTATGCAAAAAGATAAAAAGATAACTAATATTGATAAATATTTCATTTTTAATATTTTCTTGTGATTTCAGAAAATTTTTTATTTAAGATTATAATATAATTATTTAGCATATAAAAAAAACGAAACTTCTTCTTTTCTCCTTCGTTGTGCCCCATTTGTTTTCTTCACTAAAAACATTACACAATGGACATTAATATTTTTCCTGCCTTCAATTTTAATATTGTATTTTAGTATACAACTATAAAAAAATTATTGCTATTTTTGTTAAATTAATTTTTATGTAAATATTATTTTAACACTATACTATTATTATATAAA
>Ga0183100_1000182_pt1 | contig 77644 bp, 77 predicted proteins | sample Biomet2_FD_127789 | JGI IMG/M metagenome (GOLD analysis project Ga0183100, IMG submission 127789) | Microbial communities from bioreactor (seeded with anoxic lake sediment) at LBNL, California, USA - Biofuel metagenome 2 | ecosystem: Engineered > Bioreactor > Anaerobic > Unclassified ...
TTTTCACATGGCTCAACACCGTAAGGCACCCACAGCAAGTCAAGTTGAACGGCACGAACAGATAAAACAGAAATTTTAGGATAAGTGTACTGTCGTGTACGGATGATATCGCCAAAATTACTGTGAGGCAGAAAAGATCGGCAAGCCCGAGAATCAGCATTCTGGCTCCCATCAGTTTTCGCATGGAAAAGCGGGTGCAGGACTCGATTTCTTCCATACCATGGGTGTAGCTTTTCATAAGTTCCGGGAAGCCAATAAAAGCGATCATTGGCGAAATGGTTGAAAAAAGCAACAAAATGTGCTGCAAATCGGTTTGCCCGAAATGATACACTGTGAGGAGAATAAGAAATCCCAACACGAGCACGGATTGTGCAAACCAAACCCAACGTCCAATAAAGTGCACCTGCATCCGTATAAACTCCCAAAACCCGATCCTTTTGGACAACAGATGATCTCGATATGCCTGCTGTGCAAGGCGAATCGTCTGCTGCTTTTTTTCCGGGTCATAGGGCGGAACCTGATACTGTTGCAAGTAATCACGTATTTTTAGATCATTCCTACTCATAACCAATCCTCCTTCAAAAGTTTCTTGATAGCCTTTACCCCTTGACTCAGTCTGTATTTCGTGACAGATAATCCCGAACCTGTAATCTGTGCAATATCTTTGAGCTTTAAATCATGATAGAACCGCAGAAGAATAACATTTCTTTGTTCGTCCGGCAATTCGGTCAAGGCTGTCTTTATGAAATCAGCTACCTCAAATTGATCCACATCATTGCTGGATGCACCTTTTTCTGTTTCTTCCCAATGGACTGGGGTATTTCTTCGCATCATGCTTATGTAAAGGTTGTGAGCAATCGTATATAAGTAATTCTTTACTTTTCCCATTTGCGTATAACTGTCAAAATTACGACAGAAATGCAGGAACGTTTCCTGTGTAATATCCTGAGCGTCATCACGGTTTCCCAGCCTCCGGTAACAATAGGCATAGACCGTGCCATAATATTTTTGAATTAGCTGATCCATTGCATCAGCATCACCTGCCTTGATGCGCTGGATCAGGTTTTCATCTTCCACTGCCGCACTTCCTTTTTGTCTGTTCATTTATATATAACGCTTTACTGGTTGAAAAAGTCAGGGACTGTACTGATTTTTTTCGTTGAGCACCTTTCCGAGGTGATTTTGTGGCTCTTCTGTTAACTTCCTATATTAACAGGTGAGTGCTTCCAAGGCAAGGTATTACCGAAATAGTAAAAATGGATACAGTGCATTACGTAAAATTTCATCGAACGTTAGTTAATATATTTCTGCTAATTGCCGGTCTATCTTTTTATACGATAGCTACTCTAAATTCTGAAAGATACTCAAATTTTACGAATTCAGTTTTTCTTAACAGAGATTCTAATTTAACGACTTCCCAGAAGATGCTATGATTCACATTCAATAAAGCGCACACAGGTAGCTGCCTCCACGGTATTGGAAAATATTTTAAAACCAGCTACATTCAAGTGCCAAAAATAAAAAAGAGACTGCTCTCCGCAATCATCGGAATATTCATTAAGAATACTTGACAAACTATGTCCAGAATGATATATTGTACACAATATATAAAATTTATAAATTTATGTTGAGTGGAGGGAACGAATCTGTTAATTACGAGAGAGACAGATTATGCACTGCGGATACTGCGCGCGCTGTCAGAAGGAGAACAAGTCACGACAGCGGATATCTGCAAGCGGGAATTGCTTCCGCAGCAGTTTGCGTACAAAATTCTCAAAAAATTGGAGCGCGCTGGCCTTGTGCGGATTGCTCGGGGGACGGACGGCGGTTGCCGGTTGATCGCGGACCTGAAAAAGGTAAGCCTGTATGATTTAACAGAAATTATGGGAGCGGATAAACTAATAAGCGCCTGCATGCAGCCGGGATTTCAATGTGCATGGCGCCAGAAATGCGGCTCTAACTGTAGGGCTCACAATCAGTTAATGCAAATCCAAAAAGTGCTGGATGTGGAACTGCGTGCGCATAGTCTGCACCAAATGTTATTTGAGGAAGCTTGAAGATATCATTTAAAACGGGCCCATTAGGATGAGTGCGTTTTTATATATAAAGTGGATAAAAATCATCAAGTATAAAAAGTCTGTAATCCGCTGCCACTAATTTACGTATCCTGTTTTACGAGTTTCTAAGAAAGCAACTCATAAAAATAAAATACAACTAAACAGCAAAAGGAGGAAGTAGTATGTTTTTTAAGACAACAGAAGATCACGAAGCTCTGCGCGCGAAAATTCGGGAGTTTGCAGAAACGGAGGTCAAGCCTTTGGCGTTTCTGCTGGACAAGGAAAGTGAGTTTCCAGCAGAGGCCATCGGGAAATTGGGTAAACTGGGCTTGATGGGCATTCCCTATCCCAAGGAGTACGGGGGTCTGGGATTAGATATCATCAGCTACGCCATCGCCGTTGAGGAACTTTCAAGGGTGGACGGAGGAACCGGTGTTATTCTATCCGCCCACGTTTCGCTGGGGTCTTGGCCTATTTTTGCTTACGGCACCGAGGAACAGAAGAAGAAATACCTGGTTCCGTTGGCCAAAGGCGAGAAATTGGGTGCCTTCGGCCTAACCGAGCCAAACGCAGGCAGCGACGCAAGCGGTACAGAAACCACCGCTGTCCTTAACGGTGATTATTACATTTTAAACGGTGGAAAGATTTTTATTACAAATGCAGATAAAGCAGATACTTATGTGGTTTTTGCCGTAACCACTCCGGACATTGGTGTCCACGGTATCAGTGGTTTTATTGTGGAAAAGGGCTGGGAGGGCTTCACCTTCGGCGATCACTACGACAAGATGGGCATTCGCTCCTCTTCCACCGCTGAATTGATTTTCAACGACGTGAAGGTTCCCAAGGAGAATCTATTAGGTAAAGAAGGTGAGGGCTTCAAAATTGCCATGTCTACTCTGGACGGTGGACGCATCGGCATTGCATCACAGGCGCTGGGCATTGCTCAGGGTGCCTATGAGAATGCTCTCGAGTATTCGAAGGACCGCATCCAGTTTGGCAGACCCATCTGCCAGCAGCAAATTATTGCTTTCAAGCTGGCTGATATGGCTACGAAGCTCCGTGCCGCACGGCTGTTGATATATAGTGCCGCCGAACTCAAAGAGCACCATGAACCCTATGGGATGGAGTCTGCCATGGCTAAACAGTACGCCTCCGACGTTTGTCTGGAAATCGTCAATGATGCTCTCCAAATTTTTGGAGGCAACGGTTATTTGAAAGGCATGGAGGTGGAACGGGCCTATCGTGACGCCAAGATTTGCACCATTTATGAGGGTACAAATGAGATTCAGCGGGTCGTCATCGCATCTCATATCATCGGTAAAATGCCAAAGAACGACATTCCCAAAGGGACTCAGCACGGGCCTGTGACTGGCGTGCGCAAAAAAATGATTCTCAAAGAGGGTGCCGCTGCGGAGCGGGTGAATGCTCTGGTTGAAGCTCTCAAGGCTGATGGCTACGACTTTACTGTGGGGATCGATATTGATACCCCTATCATCAAGGCGGAACGAGTGGTCAGCGCAGGTAAGGGCATTGGTCAAAAGGAAAATATGGAACTGGTAAAGGCCCTTGCCGTTCAGGCGGGCGCGGCTCTTGGTTCTTCTCGACCGGTAGCCGAAACCCTGCGGTATATACCGCTGAACCGCTACGTTGGAATGTCCGGTCAAAAATTTAACGGCAACTTGTACATAGCCTGCGGCATTTCAGGCGCAGGTCAGCATTTGAAGGGCATCAAGGATGCCACCACCATTGTCGCCATCAACAACAACCCCAATGCGCCTATCTTTAAAAACTGTGATTATGGCATCGTTGGCGATGTGCTGGAAATTCTCCCGCTGCTCACCGCCGCTTTAGACAACGGCGAGGCTAAGAAACCCGCACCCCCCATGAAGAAGATGAAACGAGCTATTCCGAAAAAGGTAGCCCCCTCTTGGAAACGGTATGTCTGCAACGGCTGTGGCTATGAATACGACCCCGCTGTGGGGGATCCCGAAAGTGACATTCATTCCGGTACTCTCTTTGACGCACTCCCAGAAGAATGGATCTGCCCGGAATGCGGCGAAGAAAAAGATCAGTTCATAGAAGTCTGATATGGCAGCAAAAATAAAAAACGATTTGTATTAAGGGGGATTAAACCATGCATTGTGTTAGAAAAGTAACGGAAAATCTCTATTGGGTCGGTGCCAATGACCGCCGACTTACTCTTTTTGAAAATATTCATCCCATTCCACGCGGGGTCTCCTATAACTCTTATCTTCTTATGGATAAACAGACCGTGCTGTTCGATACGGTGGACTGGTCGGCCTGTCGTCAGTTCTTGGAGAATATCGAATTTCTGCTGGCTGGCAGACCACTGGATTATTTGGTAATTAACCATATGGAACCGGATCACGGTGCGTCCATTGAGGAGGTTCTCCTGCGTTACCCGAGTGCCAAAATCATCAGTACGGAAAAAGCTTTCATGCTTATGCGTCAGTTCGGCTTCCATATTGACGGACGAATGGAAGAAGTAAAGGAAGGTGACACGAAATCCTTCGGCAAGCATGTGGTGGCTTTTGTGGCCGCGCCTATGGTTCACTGGCCGGAAGCGATGGTGACATTTGATACTACAAACGGGGTTCTCTTCTCCGCCGACGCCTTTGGCTCCTTTGGTGCTCTGAATGGCAAGCTCTTTAACGATGAGGTGAACTTTGACCGTGACTGGATCGACGATGCCCGGCGGTACTTCACCAACATTGTCGGGAAGTACGGACCACACGTTCAGGCTTTGCTGAAAAAGGCTGGTACCATCGATATTAAAATCATCTGCCCGCTGCACGGGCCCGTCTGGCGCTCTGATTTGGGATACTTCCTCAGTAAGTATGACAAGTGGAGCAGATATGAGCCCGAGGAAAAAGGTGTCATGATCGTCTACGCCTCCATGTACGGCAATACAGAGAGTGCCGCCGGCGCTCTGGCCTCAAATCTGGTCGAAAAAGGCATGACTAACGTGGTCATGTACGATGTATCCAACACCCAAGTATCTTATCTCATTTCCGAAACCTTCCGCCTCAGTCACGTGGTGTTAGCTTCAGTTACCTACAATCTGGGAATTTATCCGCAGATGCACAATTACCTCATGGACATGAAGGCTTTGAACCTGCAGAAGCGTACCTTCGCCATTGTAGAAAATGGCTCATGGGCCTGTAAATCCGGCACCCTAATGCGTGAGTTTTTGGAAAATGAGATGAAGGAGATAACCGTCCTGGATGAAAAGCTTACGCTGAATTCTGCCATGAATGAGGATAATCTATCAGAGATGGACACTCTTGCTGACAGTATCATTGAGTCAATGAAGTGATTTCCACGAGAATAGCCACTTAGAGCTATTATTGTTCTGCTTTTTAAGAGTGGTGACCAATTTCAGTCGTTTACGCCCAGGCGATACAGTCAGCCGACGCAAGGGCAGCGGATACACTTAAAAATATTCTTGACCCGATGAACAAAAGGGCATAAAAAAGCAGGTACGGAATTAACCGTGCCTGTTTTTTTTCTAAGTATTCAATTTCTATAATATTAAAATTTTCATATTTTTTATCTAATATAGGACAAAGCCCATTTTTGCCACTTGTTTTTAAATAAAAGAAAACCCAGAAAACGGCTTGCTTCCTGAGTTTTTGTTTGGTTGCGGAGGCAGGATTTGAACCTACGACCTTCGGGTTATGAGGGAATAGATTTATTTATGGTAGTCTGTGGTAACCTCGGGCAATCTCCGTCTATTACTGGGTTTCCGAACGCGCACTTGCGGTAATTCCAAGCGATTTAACACCACTTCTTATCTGAATAAACAGCAAATAAGCATCGGCTTGTAGGTTATTTATTACCTGATCCAGTATTCTTCTAACTAAAAAACGAAGAGGACGGATTCTCCCATATTAGCTCTACAACTTAATCCATAAAATTAGACCGGCGATTTTTCTCGGGATACCCTCCGAGATGAAAATCGACCGGTCTTTTTCGCTTTGAGACAGTTTTTTATGTAATCAATTCAACCGTTGAAAGCATCAACTTTAACGAGCAAAACTAATTTTTTTGCTTTGCTTTACCTTTAAGATAAATTTCTAAAATCAGCATTGCCAATCCAAGAGTTGCCATTAGTGGCAATGCGAATGGAGTGCTATATCCTGTTTTAGGATTTTTTGTTTGATTTATTGGCTTTGAGATTTCTGTTTGAGCATCTTCATGTGTGAGACTGTCGCCTGTACTGTCGCCTGTAGTGTCGCCTGTAGTGTCGCTTGCGGTGTCGCTTATAGTGTCACCTGTAGTGTCGCCCGTAGTGCCACCTGAACTACCGCCGGAACTGCCACCCGAACTGCCGCCACTTGTCGTAATATCATATGCAATCGCATAGGTGGAGAACTTTTTAACATATAATTTAATCGTTTTATTGTCGTCTGTCATTTCAATTTTCTCTCCGTCTGCATTTGGAGAAGTTGTAATGGTATCAACGGCTGAGCCGTGATAACGATAGATTACATAGTCTGTCTTTCCTTGCAATGCGGTATCAAGAGGAATCAATATTTCGATAAGGCTCGGAAGTTCAGTAAGAATTGTACTTGTAGCGCTGCCACCGAAAGTGGTTACTGTTTTAACAACCGATAAATCAAGGTAAGTACCAACTGTTTTGCCACTTGACTGTGCGGCAATTTTAATATTGCCAGCGTTTGAAGTAGCGCTTTCTGCTTTTGTCTGAGCCGTAAACTTTATTTCAGTAGAACCACCATTGGCCACCACTTCTTTATCGTTAGCGGTAACACCCATGTTGCTGTCTTTTACTGAAGTGTCAAATTGCTTATCCAAGTTGCCCACAATCACCTTTGGTGTGTTTGACTTTACTTCTACGATGCTGTTTTGCTTGCCAGCCGGTAAGGTGATTGTACCAACCGCCTTGTCCGCACCGCTTACCACAACAAGAGAGGTAACTGTAATATCGCCTTTTTTGACGACGAGGTTATAGGTGCCGTTTGGTACATTGGAAATTGTAAATGCACCGTCTGTATCCGTTGTTACGGATAAACCTATTTGAGTTTGTCCCTGCATCAACTTTACCGTTGCACCGGAAGCGATAACCGGATTATCGGAAGGATCTTGTACAACATTTCCTGTAACTTTGTGTGTCGCTTCCGTCCACTGTGCATAAAGCGTAACAGTAGTTCCTGCTGTTTGTGAAGAGATACTTGCACTGCCTTCATAGCTTTTGCCTTTGCCGTCTGCAAGAGTATTCCAGCCTTTAAAGGTGTAGCCTGTGCGTTTAAATGTGTTTGCAGCAATGGCTGTAGTTTTTCCCACATTGGTTGTTTGTGCGAGAATACTACCTGTTCCGCCGTTTGCGTTATAAGTTACAGTGTAGGTTTCTTTTGTGGGTGGTACTGCTCCCGACCCTGACTGAAACCACTTATAGTTGTTATTTTGGGTGTATTCATACGTTACCGGGTTTTTGCCTTCCACATCTGTGCTGGCAATTGCGTCGCCATAGTATGCGTACGTCAGCGCATATGAGTTACCGGTAGCCGTCAATGCAGAGTTGTCGGTGATTGTCATTTTACCAGTAATACCCACGAAACCTCCCGCAGCCGTCACTGTAGAGTTTCCGTTGATTGTCATTTCACCAGAAACACCCGCGATACCTCCCGTAGCCGTCACTGTAGAGCCGGTGATTGTCATTGCATAAGCATGCCAAATACCGAAGCTAAGCGAGTTCGCACTAGAAGCGGTTCCACCGGTAGCCGTCACTGTAGAGTCAATGATTGTCAATTGATCACCCCAACAATCAATACCCACGCTATTGCCAGTAGTGGTTCCACCCTCGGCTGTCACGGTTGCATTTTTTATGACAAGTTGGTTGCAGCTTAGTCCGTAACTACCATATTCGCCTGCGCCAGCGGTTGCGTTCACGATACAGTCGGTAATCGTTAATTTAGCATCCGTGTAAATCGCATAGTTGAAACCAGTTGCCGTTCCGCTTTTTACCGTGAGGCTGTCACGGTCTTTGACAGTGCCGATTAACTTTAATTCTCCTGACGATATAAAGATACCAGAGGAGTTGCCGGTTACGGATGTGCTGCTAATGTCGACTGTGTTTGTGGTGCCCACTAAGTCAATATTCAAATCACTCTTTCCGTATATGCCGGCGCTATAGGAGGCGCCATTAATGGTTCCGGTATAATACCCTGTAATGCTTGCACCGTCTAGTTTAAGGATATTTTCGACTGCGTCATAGGTCACTTTGCCGCCAGTGATGCCATCACCTGTGATGTTACTTGCGTTAGCACTGGTTACCTGCTCGCCGCCGACCCAAAGATCATATGCTACAATCGGTGCAGGCAATTTCCATCCATACCATAAGTTGTTGGTGGTATCACCATCTTTGCTATCATATTTATAGGCATCTATAGCCGCTGCAGTGCCTCCATCAATTGTCAAAGTTCTGTCAGTTGGGCATTCAGCAAACGCATCTGTACCAACTGTCGGCGGTGTTGCTCCTACTGTGAGGTTGGTTAAAGCTATACATCCAGAAAACGCAGCTTCTCCCATCTTGAGTACTTTTGGAATTTCAACAGTGGTTAAAGCTATACATCCAGAAAACGCACTGTCACCAATATCTTCAACCTTTGGCATTTCGACAGTGGTTAAAGCTGGGCAAATTTGAAATGCACCATCAATAATTGATGTTACCTCTGGCATTTTGACAGTGGCTAAAGCTTGGCATTCATCAAACGCTCTTTTACTAATTTCTTTAACCTTTGGCATTTCGACAGTGGCTAAAGTTGTGCAACCTTCAAATGCACCAACACCAATTGAACTTACCTTTGGCATTGTGACAGTGGTTAAAGTTCCGCAGTCTAGAAACGCATCCTGACCAATTTCAGTTACCTCTGGCATTTCGACCGTGGTTAAAGCTCCGCATTCCTGAAACGCACCAATACGAATCTTCGTTACACCATCTGCCACATACAGGTGTGTAACGGTTCCTCTGTCGTTAATTGCTGTTTCAGTTGGACTTGTGTTACCCGAGTCGGTTTGATATGCTTGGCCATCATTTTGCAAAACAGCATAAATTTGTTGCTCTGCTGCGTACGCCGGGACTGCCCCGGCGGGCACCATTGCCAGCACCATGCATAGGGTAAGAACCATGCACAGCCACTTTTGGAATACAGCCGACGCTGCTGAACTTTTTGCTTTGCTTTCATTAATTTTCATAATTTTTCCTCCTCAAATAAATTAAACTTTCTTTCCAAGTGGGATGATATTGCCGCATACCTCTGCTGCAATTTGGAATGCAACGACCTCGTGGTTTTAACGACATATTTGGCAATCCGATTATTTCCAAAGCCTAAAACAGTACGATATGACCGCTGCTGCGACAATAACGACGGCGATGCAGCCGAAAACAATACACCGCTTTGCGCGGTCATTGGACACCAGATGGTTGCAGACTTTGCAGCTTGTGTCATTCCATGACACTTTTGCGCCACAATATCGGCAACGAAATAACTTCAATCTCACACAAATATCCACCTCTATTTAATTTCCCAGCACGGACAAACACTGCCGCCACTGCATATCAATTTATGAGTATACCCTACCACAAAAACGCATTCTAAAACCATGCTCGACCAATTTAAACGTTTTAACGACCAATTTAGCTTTTTTTTGCCTACTTTTTGTGGTATCATGGAAAAAATGAGAGATGGAGGCGGATGATCCTTGGCACTTAAAATTGCGGTTTGCGACGACGTCCCTGCTGAAAGACAGAGGATTGTCTTCCTCATAAAAGAAGAACAACCATACTGCGAAGTAAATTCCTATGAGAGCGGAGAGACACTGCTGTGGGATTTTGAAAACGGCACCCACTTCGATATTTTTTTTCTGGATATCTTCATGAGTGGCATGAACGGTGTGGAGGCCGCAAGGCGTATCCGCACGGCCAACCCCGACGCAATTTTGGTATTTGTAAGCAGCAGCGAAGATTTTTACCGCGATTCCTATGACCTCTACGCTTTTAACTATCTCATCAAGCCGCTGACGCAGGACAAGCTGGCTGAAGTGCTGCGCCGCGCCGTAGAACATCTGAACAGGGACGAAGAGCAGGTTGTCCACATTTCTTTTAATAACAGTCTGCATACGGTACGCTGTTCGCAGATTCTATATTTGTCGAGTGACCATCACATTGTAAATTTATATCTAAAAAGCGGAGAGATATTAAAATCCTACGGCAAGCTGGATGACTTCGTTACGCAGCTTTCCGCAGATTTCTTCGTGCGCTGCCATCAAAGCTACATCGTGAATTTGAAGCTTGTGACCGGCATGACAGCGGGCGAATTTGTGCTTGGAGAGATAAGGGTTCCTGTCTCCAAAAGCTATTTCGAACAGGCGTCAAGAAAATACCGTCTACAGATATTCGGCGTCTTTTAAGAAGGAGGAGACAACATGGCCTATCTGACTAATGTCTGGAAAGTGCTATTGCACAATCCCAGCACCGTCATTATCGCACTTGGCGGGATGCTGGTGTATTTTTGCTTCCTGCGACCGCGCTGGAAATGGTGGCTCTACCCTGTGCTAGTAGCATTAACTTTCCTTGCCCTGCCCATGCTGTTCGTACTATTCACAGCAAGGTTTGATGAGTCCAACGCCTACAGCATTTTAATGGCCGGCCTCGGGTATTGGGTCGATATTCTGGTGCTCGTCACCTTTCGTGAGCGTTTTGGGGCGATGATCGCCCTGCTTTTCACGCAGGGTATCCTAAACCGATTGTTCACATTTTGGGGTTATATGCTGCACATTCCAATGAACGCTGTGGTTGGCGGAAATTTACAAGTCGGAGTGTCATTGGCGCTGATATTTGCGGTGATGTATACGGTAATTTCTCTCATCTGCTGGTTTACCCTGCGTGAAAAAGGCCGCAAGCTGATCCAAACGCAGCTGAGTCGTCACAACTGGGCAATACTGGCCGGAATTGCGGTTTCCGCCAAACTGGTCATCGATTTCTGTTCCGACTACGCCTTTACTTTAAGCCCTTATTCCGATGCCAAGATCATTTGGGCCATGGTCGCGCTCTGCACCTTTTCCGTCGCAGTGCTCTGCCTGTATCTTTACAGCGCATTGACCACGCGGAAGCAATCGGAGCTGAAGGCCGCCTCTGACCGGTTGTCCTTTGAGAAGGAGGCACAGCAGCGGTATTACGAAACACAGCTTCAAAACCAGGAGGAGCTGCACCGCATGAAGCACGATATGAACGGGCACTTGACCACGGTTTCCCACCTGTTGGCGGAAAATAACAGAGACGAGGCTGTCCGCTATCTGGCTGATCTCACTGATTACGCAGAGGTCCATCAAAAAGAGCTGTATTCCGACGACCCGTATCTCAATGCGGTGGTGACAAACTATGCCGGGGTTTTCGTGGAGAATGGCACCACATTTGAACATGATATACAGCTGGGAAGGATAAAGCTGCACCATGTGGAAATGTGTCTGGTGTTAAACAATGCATTGCAGAACGCACAGGAAGCCTCGCTGAAGCTACCGCCGGATCAGCGTTATGTCAGATTACAGGTCAAAACAAATCAGGGCCTTTTACTGTTTCGCATTACCAACCGCTTCAACGGTGAGCAGAATATCATAGACGGCAAATTCCCTCATTCTACCAAGGATGGCACGGGCCACGGCTACGGACTGTCCAGTATCCGTGATGCGGCGGAGTCCCTCGGCGGCTTCGCCGTATGCAACAGCGAGAGCGATATGTTCGTGCTGGATGTGGCTATGTTGTTGTATCGAGATACTGTTTAATATTTGAAGAACTGCGAAATCATAATTCTGTAAAACACAAAAACGGCTGTGCATGACGCACAGTCGCTTTTTATTGATGAGGCTTATATTTTAAAAATAGACAAAAAATGCAAAAAAAGTGGTTCGCTGAGTAACTCGGCAAACCACTTTTTTATTTGTTTATTACGATTCACTTTTACCCTATTTTTCTTCTGTTCCCTTTCGGTGTCAAAATATCATCCAGTGCATCGGCTGCAATCTCATCGGCTGTCCGTATGGCATGGGCATAAATATTTTCGGTCGTGGAAGTCTGCGCATGGCCTGCTCGATAGGATACCGTTCTCAAGGGAACACCCGCCGCAATCAGCAAAGTAATGTTTGTATGCCGAAGCGAATGTATTGTTATCTGCGGCAAATCAGTCTTGGCGATAAATTCTCGAAACCAACCGGTAATGGAATCCGGATGAATTGGCTTTCCGTCACACTGCGTAAAGATTCTATCGGAAGTTTCCCACCTGTCTCCCATTTTCAAGCGTTCTTCAATTTGCCACACCTTATATTCTTTCAGCACCTGAAACGACTGTGATGGAAGTTTAATCGTGCGGTCGGAAGTTTCTGTTTTGGTTTCTTTTGTATAAATACCTTTGCCTGCAACATATTGCGAGGAACGGCGTACCGTAATCAAATGGTTTTCAAAATCAATATCTCCCCATTCCAGTCCGCACATTTCACCTCTGCGAAGGCCACTGTATAGGAACATTTTTATCATCGTCTGATGTGGAACGGATTCATTTTCCAAAAGCTGGATTAATTCTGCTGTCTGCTTTTCATCAAGATATTTGGCTTCGGTTCGTGCCACCTTGGGTGGTTTTACTCTGGAAGCCGGATTGCTGGGAATCACCTGCCAAAAAACTGCTTGGTTCAGAATGGCCGATATCAATCTGTGATGGTGCTTAATTGTCTTATTCGATAAGCCCTTAATAGGTTTTGACGGTTCAAATCCCTCTTCAAAAAGAATGCCGAGCACCCCGCACACTTTACGCGCGGTTTGCTCGGCTACTGGTTTATTCTTGAAGACATTATATATCGTGTTGATATGTATTTCTGTCAGTTTTGCAATCGTTTCCCTGGAGTAGCCTTTTTCCTCAAACACCTCCATAAATTCATCTGTTGCTAAGAAGGACAATCCTCGGCGGTTTATATCCTGTCCCATATCCTTGTAAAGTTCCATCAAATGATGGGGCTGTAGTTTTTCCAATTGAATATGCCCGATTGCAGGCAGGATACGCTTGAGCATCGATTGATATCTCACATAGGTTTTTGGCGAAAGCTGAACTTCACAATAGTCCCTGCACCATCTTTCGGTGAATTCTGCAAAGTTGACTCCACCATCCAATACCTGCCCCGACATTACCTTTCTCTCAAACCATACTGCCTGTTCATTGAGCGCTTTTTCAATCTGCTTTGGCGTCATTCCCTCGTCCGGTCTCCATGTCATTGTTTTTCGAAGCTGCTTTCCTGTGATGTCATAACCGGTGCTGACCATAATAAAATATGCGCCATTACGTTCCCTGATCGATGCCATATTTATTTCTCCTCTCGGTTTCGATTATCTTTGGTGGACACCATATTACCTCTGACACCTACAATTAGCAACACAATCTTGATGTTTGTTTATCGTATCACTTTGATAGGATTTTTGTAGCCTGGCAGCACGTCTTCCGGGCGAGTACCCTTGAGATATTCAAAAACCACGTCCAAATCAATCAAATATTTTTTGCCCGCCTTGACACAGGGAATCTGACCCGATACCACCATTCGGCGCAGTGCATTTTGTGTAATGGCAGTTTCTTTATCTTGTTCTTTTATATATTGATAGGTTTCAGCTAAAGTTCTGATTCTTGGCATATTATTTCCTCCCCTATTCCTGTTTTCCCCTCACGATTGCACTGTAAGCCCCATTGGAGCTGAGTGCAACAATGACCGCGTTCAGCGGTATAACGCCGCCGGTGGAAAGCGTAAGCCCGCCAGTAAACAAAGTTGCGGCGAACAGCAAAACCACTGCAATAATATAGGACAGCCACTGTGTAGGAATTTTGATCGTGCCTTTCAGAAACTGCGTCAGCAACCCCGTTGCCACTGAACACCCCGCTAAAGTAACCAGCATTTCCCATGTAAAAAAGTCATTCATATATTTCCTCTTTCTGCCGGGTCAACCGGCATTTTCTTCATTCTTTCAAATAGTTCTGTCCCCGCCCCGTTACCACCCAGAGCATGATAAGGAAGGTACAAACAGTCCATATTTTCGATATCCTTTACGCTTGCAAAACCTTTGCGTTCACAATCCACATAACATTGATAAATGCGGTCATGAAGCAAGGCCTTTAGGCCGTCTTCAATTGCCTGCTGACGACCACTCTGTTCTCTCTGGTTACTCCACAGCTTTTTTACAACCCACGATATTCCGCCGGTAACCGCTGCAAAAACGACCTGCATCCAGTATTTCAATATCCATTCCTGCAAATTAACCACCTCTTACTTCATATGAGCCACAAACTGTTTCACCCCGTTTACATATACTCCAGCAGAAGAGCCAGATTTCCCAAACCCGACGATATAAAAAAAGCTGTCGCCTCCATTATGATATCGAGGCAGCAGCGTAACAACTCTCGGCGTACCCACTGTGACTGTCACAGCACTGGAGCTGCTTATCATGAATTGATATGCTTGTCCCGGCGCAAGTGTAATGTCCTTTGTCGTATCACATTTGAAGTTTATGGGCTTGGGCTTTACAAACCCATTGTAACCGCCAGCACGGATAATTGTTGGATAGTCCTTGAAAGCCGTATCCATATCAACAGCACCAGTAATTCCAGGCAATGTTCCTGTGCTGCCCGTCTGCTGAATGCCGCATGGATAATCCGGAGCACCGGAGTAATCCGCCAGCCATACATCGTTAGACTTAATGGTAGTTGCGCTGAATTTTCCCGACTTAATAAAATCACCGTTGGTGTAAATGTTTATAAACCAGCCGTCTGCCTTCATGGAATCCATAAAGGCGCGTGCCATGCTGTCTACCAGCGCATTTGTTGGATTCACACCGCGTTTCTGTGCATAATTCATACTGTCATATTCATAATCAAACGCGACGGGAAAGTCGATTTTGCCTTTGTACGGTGCAAGAATCTTCCGGAACACCTCGGATTCATTTATCGCGTCCTGAACGGACACTGCGTAGCTGAACCAATACGCACCAACATGCAGCCCGCGAGCCAATGCCCCGCGTACATTCTGGTCAAACATTGGGTCTTTCTGCGAAAGCTCATTGCCGAACCCAGCCCTAATTAAAACAAAATCGATGCCGGACGCATCTACCTTTGCCCAGTCAATCGTCCCTTGAAATTTGCTCACGTCTATTCCTTTAATTTGTGTCATAACTTTTTCCTCCTCTTTAATATGCAGCGATCCAATGAACGCCCCAGTTTACGCCCGATGAAGTGACTGCGTTTGTGATCTTAATTACAAAGCCTGTTGTGCTTACACTCTTTAAAATACAGTACCCGAATCCGTTTGTTATGAAAGAGTTTGTTACGACGGGTACAGATGGAAGAGTAGCGCCAAAGCTGACTGAAACATCTGCCGAATAAAAAATCGAGCCGTATGCCGTTTGTGTTGCGACCGTTCCGCTTGCAGTGCCTTTCAGAAAATGAACCCCGTCCACTTGGTCAGCGTTCAATCCACTGCCCGTACCGCCTAGCTCCGCTCTGACGTTGGCTAGTGTTTTCTTTCGCATCCATCCGTCACCGGTGTCGTAAATATACGATGCCGCCGCCGTTGTTTCGTTCGCCCGGTTACTGTTGATGTACGAGCCATAAATATAACCGTTCCCGTCGCGCCGGACGATTGCGTTGCCGGTCACTTCGACCGTCGCCGCATAGCCTCCTAAAGCGTCAGCATTCGGATGGTAACTATCGCTGTATGCCTTCGAACCGCTGATATGCACATCGCCTTGGACATCCAGCGCACCGTTCTCCGGAATTTTATTAATTCCAATCTTCCCGTCCCGAATAGAAAAAACTGGCTTTGCCGTTGACAGCAGAGCTGATCTTGTGGTAGAAGTGTAATAATCAAAAGCTGCAATTTCAAAGTTGAATGAAGTACCAATATCAAAGTTCCCGATGTTTGCATTAAAAGAAAAGCTGCCGCCGTTCATAGACGGCGTTATTGAAATGTAGCTGCTCCATGTTCCCAAAGTGGTAGCCTTGTACCGATATTTTAAAGAATACTGTCCTTTTGTCACCATGATACTGGCGAAAGTTCCGGTACAAACAAGTACCGTACCCGCCTCGATATTGTTAACCCGATTCAACGTAGCAGAAGAAATAGCAGGCACAGCATAGGGGATAGTTGTGAGATACACACTTTGCTGAGAGCTATTCCCCCTGCTGTCTATCACTGTGATTGTCAGGTTATCATTATTCGAAACCGTACCGAAACTAATTACGTTAGAACTGCTTGTAATGGTTTTTGAGCCATACTGGGCTTTGTAGGTGGAAATGGTAGCGTAATTTTTCGCCGCAGCGCCGTTCACCGTAACCCGAATATTTGACTTTGTCTGGACAATCTGCGAGGGATTTCCCGTCAGGGAAACGGTCGCGGAATCTGTGTCCAGATAGGTAAAGTTCGTAAATGTCGGATTGCTGTTGGTTACATGCGCGGTAAAGGAAAGCTCTGTATACCCGATTACCGAATCATCGGCGGCATAAGTAATTAATCGCAGTGTTCCTGTTCCAGAATTCGAGTTCGGGATCTGCTGATACATCGACGACGCCCAAGATGAAGTGTCCCAATAATAGCTGTCCGTGAGGCCATAACACAGCGTTGTAGAATAACCACCGAAATACAGATTAATAGCATGGGTGAACGAGGTGCTTTTTCGATTCGTGTAAATTATGAACCCATCGCCAATGTTGAAGTCGTTGGTTGCCGCTGTGATCTGGCTTTTCCGGGGAATTGTTGTAAGCGTGATATTCTGTGAAACACTCAGGTTTTCCAGCTTACTTGAAATGCTGGAATTGAAGAATCCGGTAATGTTGCAGATTTTTGTTCCATCATTGTTATGCGCCACCGTTGCCGTGCAGGTACTTCCGATTTTGACCCAACTGGAACCAATCGTAAAACCGGACGTGTAAGTCATCGCCCGGCTGCCGTTTATATTAATGTAGGCAGTGCAGCTTGAATAGGTGGATGGCCCATAGCTGTCACGGTGAACGTAGAGTTCTGCGGTGACGGTTGATGTATTTGCGGAAATATTCTGTGTGTAGGAATAGACCACTTTTACCTGAGAACCATTTGACAGGGCGCTGATGATTTCTGCCATGCAATTTCTCCTTCCTTATACAATTACAAAATCAACGCCCAGACCTGCGCGAACGATTTCTTTGACATTTCCGACCGTGAGATCATCCTCAATAATGGTCTTTTGCAGACGCGTTCCATCCGGAGCTACATTAATTCGAAGATCATCGCCGCGCCAAATTTCAAACGATGCGGTTGAGACATGCGCTTTCATATCAGTAGTGTTGCTGCCAATTGTCAGGCCGGTGCTATCGGCTATAAAATTTGTTGTGTAAAGTTCCTCATCTGACTGAACCCATGGAGCAATATTTTTGCCTTCCGAAATGATCATGTCGGAAACCAGCGTACCTGCCGATACAGAAAATTTCAGGGTGCAGACGGTATCCAGTGAGGTAAAGCCAAATGTTACATATGTCCAATTCGTTTCAGTATTTGCGTTATTGTACAAAACAGATTCAGAGCTGTTTTGCATAATGCTGACTGACACACGCCCGCCGGATGACGCGCTTTTGTAAAGCAGCGATACCGTGTGGGGCGTGTTGAATTTCAACGAAAACTCTTGAGAAATAGTACTTCCTGCGACCATGCTGAACGCGGAATTGCTGACCGTATTATCCGATGTATCGGTATTCGTAACCGTGGTCACTGTTCCTGTGATGTTCCAAAACGTCAGACCATTCTTGCCAGCAGAGTTTTTCAGCAAATTGCGGTATCCGGTTTGGCTGACGGAAAGCGTGACGCTGTCCAATCCTTGCTTTATGGTCGTAACCTGTGTGTTCATATCTGTCAGTTTTGAATCATTGTCAGATACAAACGCATCAAATGTACTTCCTTCCACTTTGGAGATAATTTCAGCAGAATGCTGCTCAACGGTTGACTCGGTGTTGGAAAGCCGGAGCGCAATCCCGTCCTCGGTGTTTGAAATCTGATTGTCGATGCTGGAAACCGAAGTCTTCAGGCCACTAACATCGGTTTGCACAGAGGTCAATGTGGAATTTATAGTCGTAATCTCACCTGTATTTGTATCCACGCCATTCTGTGCAGTATCAGCCAGCGCCTTAAGTTTTGCTGTGATTGCCTGTACCAGTGTATTTCTGGCAGCATAGTAATCCGCAAATTCCTGTCGGTATTCTGTGCCGCTGAAATTGGTCGTAAGATTTAAATGATCAGCGTCCAGCCAAGCTGGGATACCGGACGTATATAGAGCTCCATCATTCAGGTAATTGGACAAAAGCTGAAAAGCGTTATTATAAGGAACGAGTTCTTCGGTAATGTCTAGTGCTACAACTTGTGTTGTCAGTGAACTTTTTTCATTAGCAAATGCGCTCCATTCCCGCAGGGCCGTGCGCTTTTCGACCGACGTGAGCTTGTCATCATTATTCAGATCAACCGCAATGCCTGCCGCCGCATCGATCTTCTGGCTGGTAACCACAATTTCCTGCTGGATGCTGTCAATCTTCTTTGATGTGGAATTAATGGAGTTTACCACGGATATGCGCTTTTCTCCGACAGTCAGAGTTTCATAACGATCAGTCAGGCAGTTATACGAAACAGCACAAACCCGAAGTTTTACGTTGATGTCAAACGGGGAATACTCGACCGTCACATCGTCTCCCAAACCCACGGTCAGCAGAGATTTATATTTTTCATACTGTTTGATATCTTTCCAGTCTACAAAATTTACGGAAAGAGACAGTTTTGGAACATCTGCACCTGAAAGAAACCTGTTGCTAACAAATTGACGCATCGCTATAAAACAGGATTCTTCCGTTGGATACGGAATCACACCGTCGACTTCTTCGCCGACTTTAAAGTTGGTGTCTTCCACCGAAATAATTGGAAAGGGGTAATCGCTGATGCGCTGACTGTCAATGTACTTTTCGGGCAATCGCAGAAGCTGATTATTCTCGGTCGCAGTCGGCATAATTCGCGTAACTACCCCGGAGCTGTCTTCATTAAACTCCAATCCGGCCAGATTTTTACCGTAGGCAATTCGGACTCCATTGTCTGTGCCCAAGCGGGCATTGATGGAAATACTGAAATTGTCTCTGACGATCTCGCCGCCCCAGCGGTTGATGAAAGATTCGTCGGTGTCACCCAGAAAAGCCTGAATCGGTGATTTCCGAATGTAGTATGCTGTGGAGGTGTGCGTGATGTCGCTGGAAAAAGTAAAAGGTGTCAGGTACTGGCATCCGCTTAAAATCTGCTGTCCGGCTTCCAATCCGGTTTTGTTTGTCGGTCTTACGTCTTCCACAAGATTTGCGAGAAGATCATAAAATAAGTGACGGGCGTTCACCTTGATCGTACCGTCAGCTGCGTTTTTCACTACCCGGTAGATGCGAAAAATCTGCATATCACGATGTGTTGGCGCGCGGATGATGTTGTTCTTCTGCAGGCGCTTCCATCTGCCGAATGCATCAATCTGATGCACAAGTTCCAGTTCAAACGTGCCGTTGATTTCTTCTGTGACAACACAAGAAATGGGAGCAATTGCCCCCAGCCCGTCATTATCAAATTGCTGTGCTTTCGAGTCATAAACCAGTACTGCCATTACAGCCACCGCCAATTCGGAGTAATTTCAAGAGATGTGATGTTCTCCGAAAATGAGATCGTATTTTCACCCGGTAGCAGCATTGGAAAATCGCCGGTCTTGGTGCCATTTTTGTTGATGAGTTCGGAACCTGTGTCTTTGTATGTTTCCTGTATTTCAGAATTGAGGATTACACTCTCATCAATATCACTGAAAGACACAGCCTTTTCGTTCACTATCAGAGCACCTGCGCCGGTGCCATTTACCTTTATAATAGGAAGAGCGTTCGCAGTTCCCGGATTCGTCATAGTCGTATTTGCAGTAGCGATAATCGGCGTGTTATCCACTGCATATTGAAACGGCTGGCAGTTGAACAGGATGACAAAATGAGAGGTAATCTTTAAGACCACCTCAAAATCAATGCTGTTTACCACCTGCGCGATATACTTCCGCTCAGGCTGATAGCTGAAAATCAGATCACTTTCACCCGAATTCAGGAGCCAAGATTTTATACTGCTAATCTTCGAGTATGGGTCGCCGATCAGCGAGCACTCCACAGAAAGAGTAATGTCTTCATAAGTTCCTTCATCCCGCCGTAGCGCGGAATCTCTACCGGGTACTTCAATATACGATACACGGCGCTTGGGTGACGGAAGATTCGGGCGCTTTTCAATATAGATGCCAAAATTCTGAAAGCTGTCTTTTCCATTAAATATGAAACTCAGCATCATGCTCCTCCTGTCGCCAAAGCTGCTCGCTGCCGGTAAAACTCAAATTCGTAGGCAAGCCGCTCGATATCTTTTTCTGTGTTATTTACGAAGTTTTCAATATGAAGTGTAAAACCGCTAACGCCGATTCCGTTCCCCTTGGCAGCACCACCGATTGCATTTGCGTTTACGCTGGTATTCAGATCAAAATTTGTGGGAATCGCAGCTTGAATATCTCCAGACACCTGATCCATGGCCTTGCTGAAACCAACACCCAGTCCCTGCGCCATATAACCACCAATGCCCGCGAACACAGTGGAGGGGGAGTGAATGCCCAACATTCCTTTTACGCTGTCGACAATTCCACCGAAGAAATCAGTAACTTTGCTTTGAATCCATGAGCCCATGCTTTTGATTCCTTCCCATAAACCGGTTACGATGTTCGACCCAATCGTGTTCATGCTTTCTTTTAATTTTCCAAACCCGTTAACAATCGATGATATGATCTGTGGCAGCTTTGATACAAGCTGCGGGATTGCCTTAACAAGCGCCCCAGCCAGAGCCACAATGATCTGAATGCCCACCTCAATAATAAGCGGTAGGTTGTTAACAAGGAAGTTTACAATGGAGTCGACGATTCTCGGCAGCGCGTCAATAAGTCGGGGCAAAGCCTTTATTAATCCTTTTGCTAAGCCTTCAATGATCTTAAAGGCTGCGGCAAGCACTTTGTCCATGTTGTTGATCAGGGTTTCCACAATTAGAATTACAGCATCGACAATCGCCGGAATTAATCGCGGCAACGCATTGCCAATTCCGGTGGCAAGTGCGACAATCATTTGAAGAGCACCCTCAACCAGCGCGGGAAGATTCGCGATAATACCATCCACCAGTGCCATTACCAACTGCAAAGCTCCTGCCGTGATCTGCGGCAAAGCTGCAATCAACGCTTGGAGCAGCGTCATTACAATTTGCACAGCCGAATCAATGATAGTCGGCAAATTTGTGATGATTGCCCCACCGATGGAAGTAACGACATCAAGTCCAACTTGCACAAGATTCGGCAGTTCTTTTACCAGCATATTTGCGAGATTCCCGACGGTATCACCGATCACTTTCGATATTTTATTCCAGTCGCCGCCTGCATCGGACAGCCCTTTGGTGAAACTGCCAAGCAATGACACGCCCTGATCAGCGAACACTTGAAGTTCCGGGAGCAACACAGTACCAAGCATATTTTTGGCAGCCCCTGCGCCGGATTTTATCCGCTGAACACTGTCGTCAAATTTGCCCAGCGCATTGAGGGAATCATTCGACATCACCGCGCCCATTTTTTTGGCTTCATCCGTTAACGCAGCAATTCCCGCACTGCCCTTTTCAATGAGCGGGTTTAGGTCTTGTGCGGATTTTCCGAATATCTTCATGGATAGCGCGTCACGCTCGGTTGTATCCTTGACTTTCCCCAGCGCATCGATGGTTGACCAGTAAACGTCTTCGCTGTTTTTCAGATGTCCGTTGGAATCCTGTACCGAAACGCCCAATTTTTTATATGCTTCTGACATATCTTTTGAACCGCCTGCCGCCGAGGACATAGAACGGACTTGCTTCGCCATACTGCCGGTAAGTGTTTCAAGAGGAGTATCCACCAGCTCGGCAGCGTATTTATATGCCTGCAAGCTTTCCGTACTCATGTGTGTCTGCGAAGCTGTTGTCAGAATTTCATCCGCATAGGCAGCAGAATTTACAGAAGCGTCGATCAGCGATTTTCCTGCTCCAACGGCAGCTGCTCCGATTCCAGCCAGAGCGACACCCATGGAAGCGCCGATCCCTTTGAGCACGCCGCCCAGCTTTTCAAACCTGCCCCCGGCATCATCAGTTTTATCCGCAGCTTTTTTCACTTCATCCCCAAACTGATTGGCTTGCTTTTCAGAATTATTAAACTCTTTCCCTGCGCCATCGAGCGCCGCGTTGTTCTGGCCGAGTTCTTTCTCCATCCCGTTCAACTGTGCTTTGGCGTTGTTGAGTTGTATTGCCCACGATTGTGTGCGTTTGTCGTTCTCTCCAAAGGAAGCGGACGCGTTCTGCAGGGCTTTTTCTAGAGTGCCGATTTTCTCTTTCTGCGCGTCGATTTCTTTATTCAGCACAGAATTTCTAGCTGTGACCGCCTGAACCGACTTATCCTGCTTGTCAAACTGCGAAGAAACCAAGTTCATTTCGCTGCCTAGCACTTTAAAACTCTGATTAATATCTCTCAGGGAATTTTTAAAGTCGCGCTCTCCTTCGATTCCTATTTTGAAGCCAAAATTATCATATCCCATAAGTTCAGTTATCCTCCTTCCTCGCAAAATTTACTGATATTAAGCGGTTTCTAAACCATGCTTCTCGGATAACTAATCCGAAAACATCACCGAGTTTTCGGATAATTGGTGATTTTCGCCGCTGTTTTCGACGCGAATCAAGGCGATTGCGAAATTTACTGACCAAATCGAACCTGTCAGCTTTATGACAAAGCAAAAATTATCCAAGTACATTTGCAGAAAACTTTGGATTGAAGCCGTTTTTCGGAAGAAAGGAGGATAACTACACTTATGGGATATGATAATTTATCTGAGTTCTCGGATAAAGTATCTGCCATTTATCCACCACCTCCTTAAATCCCTGCGGGGATGATATCGTCAATAAAGGCCTCTCGTTTCGACTTTGCCATTCCATTAAACTGCTTGTGGATTTCCCACTGATCGAGCAGTTCACCGATTGGCATGAGCCAAACGTGAACCTCAGGCCGATGGAGTTGCGTCACGCCGCAATAAATAAGTCGGGCAAACAGTTCTTCATCTGTTACCCGACTTGTGTGTTTTTTGAGGATTCTTCCTCGCTTTCGATATACCGCTTTGTGCCCTTTATCATTGCTTCCATAATTGCATCTTTGTATGTCGCCAAATCCAGTGGGGAAGTGAGGAGTTCGACCGCTTCCTCTGTTACCAGCTCGCGCTTATCCTCGTTTTGCAGGTTGTGAATTAATATGCTTTGGTTTGCCAAAAGCACAATCAGCCAGACAATTTCTTCGATTGCCATTTCCAAGTTTTCAGATTTCATGAGCTTTTCGCCGAGATTTTCCAGTCCGCCAAAACGCTGTGCAATTTGCTTTGTTGCACGCGTGGTGAGAATGAGCCTGTATTTTTCACCGCCAATTGTAATAATTGCGTTTCTTTCTATATCCAATATTAAACCCTCCTTAATATAAATTTTTCTTAATTTTCATGCTGACTTCACTTAAACTCCATAATCGATGCCTATAATATAATTATTCCAAGCAATTCAAACAGCCTACACGTTCTATATATGAGGACTCATATATACTCTTTTTCATAACTCCTCTTCTCAAAGCCGCTCTGAAAAGGGCGGCTCTTTCATATTATTACGGTATAACTGTAAATTCTGGCTCATACACCTGTGTAAACCAACCGGTGATGGTAGCAGCGACAACCCCGGCATCATCTTCGCTGACTTCCGCCTTCCATGGGTGGTTCCCTTTTCCATCCACCTTATTGCGGCGCATCACCGTACCTTCAATGGTCGGTGTTGCGAATTTGATGCTGTCGCCCTTGGTTTCCAGATTTGTTGCTGGAATGCCGAATTTCACTTTATAAATCCAAAAATAACGATATCTTCCGTTTGCTTTCTTTGCCCGGAATCCGATCGCAACGGGCGTACCGCCATCCTCGCTTGCAGAAATCAGGACACCGTTTTCATCAATCACCGCTCCGGTCAGATTCTCTGCGGCGGTAGTTCCAATATCATCCACGCCAAGCGAAAGTTTACCGGATTTGAACTCTTTTACAACAGTCGCCACGCCGTCGTCTGCGTAAAGTGTCGCTTCGGCAAGGTCAACCGACAAATCTGACTTTATTGCCTTTGCAAGTGATATTGGAGTTGCGTAGGTTTCTGTACCGTCCACTGCTTCAGTAATTTTTGAATAAAAAAGTTTATCCAACCCCACTGTTGCCACCTATTAGTCCTCCGTTTCATATTCTTTTGCCACATCTATGGCATAATGGTAAAAACCGGTGTCATCCTCATGCCCGAGATACCGGCGGTCTGTGATCGTAAAATCCGCAATTAGAAGTGCTTTTACAATCTGATTTTTTCTTGTGGTATAGCTGCCTTTTACAAACAAAGACAGCCGCGCTTCCTGTATTTCCTGCTGAGGCTGATTGTCGGCATACACTTCGAAAGTGTCATTCATCGGAGTAATGACAAGATACTCATCGGGAGGAACGCCGCTGAACACACCGGTTTCAATAGGGATACCCACTGCCGCAAGTACTGTATTTAATTCAGATAAAATACTCATAGATTATCCAACTCCTTTTCCAGAGCAGCGGTCATGGCTGCAATACACGGTTTTCTGGAAGCGGACTTTGCAGGCTTTAAAAAAGGCTTTGCAGGCTGACCGGATTTTCCGAATTCCAAAACATTTGCAAGTTTAGTATTACTTTCGCCGTCTTTCCTAGGTTCATCAAAGCCGATTTTTACATTGAAATTGCCGTCCCTATCCTGCTTTGCGGAAGTAACGCCCAGTGCCTCAACGAGTTCACCGGTGGAGCGGGATTTATATTTTGTACCGTTCCCGATGACCGCCCGCAGATTAGATTTCACTTTTGGCAGGACCACAGCGCCGCCGGCTTCCAGCACTTTTGGAATAATCTCATCGGTTTTTTCAGCCAACTTGGAAACTTTTAAGAGAAACTCTTCCGGCATTTTAAATGAACAGTGAGCCACTTGCAACCACCCTCTCTGCCAGAACTTCTACATACATTCCCCGACCGGATACATCTTCTACGCTAGTAATGTTATACCGCCCATCATCACAGACAAGAACAATAGCGGTCGTTATTACAATACCGGGGATTTTACGAAAGCGAAACAGAGCGGTCGCTGTTGAAAACGCCGCCCTGTTTGCCCATTGTTCATTGCCATGCCGTTCTTCCTTGTAGGCCCTAACCGAAGCTAAAATGTTGTCACTAGTCGTGGCAAAGCCCTCGCTGTCCTTGATTGGTTGCGTGGAGATAATGTCTATAAATGCATTCATTTTTCCAAAACTCACGCCTACACCTTCCAGTCCCGATCCAGCCGGAGCAATAGATTCACCGTATTCCACACCTGCTGCGCCGCCTGTACGTTATCACTAAAAAAGCCGCCGGTGCTGCCGTCCCGACTCTCGTAAAAGTGGGACGACAGCATAACGACGGCTTGCTCAGTTGTTGGCGGCATAGGGTTTGTTTGATAATAGCCCTGAGACAAATGCTGATAGCTTTCCGCATAGGCAGCAGCAGCGGTAATATAACTCTGTAAAAGCGTATCATCCTCACTGTGCTGCAATATGAGGTTTGCCTTAACCTTTTCTAAAAGCTCCATTGCCATATTATGACGCAGCTTTCTGCTGTAGGATTTTGATTGCTTCTGGCAAAATCAGCTTACCGTCCACGCGCTCCGTCGCCATAAAGCCAACTTGTCCGGTTGCGGCAAAAAGTTCATTCAGACGTTTGAAAGAACGGCCCTGACGGTCAGCTACCCAATAGTAACCGAAATCTCCGAATGCGATGCTCTTAGCCCCAGCGGCAATAATCGGCACATAGGCAGAAGTTACGATGGGTCGATTGAGAATGGTATCCGGCGTACCGGCTGTCACCGAAGCCTGCCACAGATACTGACCGTTATTGTCCTTGAGTTTCCGGATTGCTTTGACAGTTGCGTCGTTCATCATGAAGGTTGCGTTTTTACGGTAAGGAGATTTCAGGCTATAGAATAAATCCATTACCTCATCGAGAGTAATCGCAGTGGCACTGGCAGCTGTCACACCCAGTTCCGCGCCGCCGGTGGTATGGAAGATACCGGTGGGTTTACCGGTTCCGTCGCCGATGAAGAAGGATTCCTCTTCCTTTACACCAATGCGGCGGGCGAATTCGGTTGCTATGTAGCTTTCAAGATTAAACACGTTATCATTCAGCAGTTCTTCGGAAACTTTCAGCATAGTGGCCAGCTTATACGCGCCAATGGAAACCTGACCGAAAGCGTCATCACTTTCCGCAATAATACCTTCTTCATCCACCCAGGAAGCGGAACCCTTGGTTGCCACCACAGGAATTTTTCTATCTCCGGTTGAAGTAGTGATTACCTTAGCAAGCTGACGAAAAATATTCTGCTCCTCCAAAGCCTGCACCAGAGTGCGTTCGAACTCATCAGGTACAAGGTAACCTCCCTCAGTGTCGGTGCCGACCTGCAGAGCATTCTGCACATCAAAACTGGATTTGTTGCGCATGACTTTCCAGAATGCATTTTTGTACTCATCGGCGGCCCTGCCGGTTTTTGTTTCGCTGCCAGCAGTCGCGGTCGGTTTATTGGTTATTGGATCTGCTGTAGGCCTGGAAAGTTCCAAATCCAATGTAGCCTGCCGTTCCAGACGGTCAATTTCTTTGCCGAGCGCCACCACGTCGGCTTCCATCTTGTCATAGGTCGCAGTATCTTCGGCGCAGATCAGCCCGTCATTACCCCGTTTAGTATCGAGAAAAGCCTTAGCGGCGTCCCATGCTTTGGCGCGTTTTTCACGCAGTTCTAAAATCTGATTCATTAAAAGTTCCTCCTCAATATTTTAAAAGTTCCAATCTCTTGTCGAGATTTTCGATTTGTACCCCTGCTTTTACAGGCTGTTTACACTGTAATTTGTTGAGCACTGATTTTGTAACGGCAGCGTTGCTAAAAATAACTCCATCTTTTTCAGGTAAGTTATCTTCCGTATTGGCGGTGAAAAGAATACCATCGGCGAACCCCAATTCAACCGCCTTTTTTGCGTTCATCCAGCTTTCCGCATCCATGAGATGGGAAATTTTCGACCGGGACAGCCCTGTTTTCAGCTCATATGCGTTGATTATGCATTCTTTTACTTCGTTTAGAAGATCAATTGCCTTGTTCATTTCTTCGGTATTCCCAAATGCACCAGTCATGGGATTATGAACCATGAGCATGCTGACCGGCGACATAAAGATTTCTCCTCCTGCCATCGCAATGACCGAAGCAGCACTTGCAGCAATTCCATCAATTTTTACGGTGACTTTACCTTTGTAATCCATGAGCATATTATAAATTTGGGACGCTGCGAACACATCGCCGCCGGGGCTATTTATCCAAACAGTGATGTCATCTTCACCATTCATCAAATCCGACTTAAACTGCTTAGGCGAAATTTCATCCCCCAGCCAACTTTCCTCAGCAATCGCGCCGTCGAGATAAAGGGTACGAGTATTATCTTCGTTTTTTACCCAGTTCCACCAGCGTGACGCCGGACTCAATTCGCGCGCTTTACTTTGTGGTGGATTTTGTTTTTCTGCCCGCGTTATTTGCTCCATCTGTTTTTTCCTCCGTTTCTGTATTGTTGGGTGGCAGCTCAGCCTGCTGGGCAAATGCACCGGCATCCTGCAGTTTTGTCATTGCGCCGTTAATGAGATACAAATTACCGCCGAGTTCTTCCGGAATACAATTGAGATTTTCAAGCTCGCGAATGTCGTTTGTGGACAGCCAGCCGTTCTGTCTACCGGTAGCATAGCCACTCATGCGGCTGGCATAATCTCCGCGAAGTAATCCGTCCACATTGAATTTAACGAAATACGTCCTCTTTTCCGATGGCAGAATCAATGATTTCTGAATTGCCTGTTCCCACCGCACTACCCAAGGGTCAAGTGTATATTTGACAAACTCCAGCGACTGCTGCTCTATATTAGAAAAGCTGGATTTTTCAAGATCGCCGACCATGTGTGGCGGAATACGAAAGATTCGTGCAATTTCATTGATCTGAAACTTCCTTGTTTCCAAGAATTGTGCCTGCTCCGGTGGTATTCCGATGCTTTGAAACTTCATACCTTCCTCAAGCACAGCCACCCTGTGCGCATTACTGCTGCCCTGATACACTGAATTCCAGCTTTCACGAACTCGGGCTGGGTCCTTTACCACACCGGGATGTTCCAACACGCCGCCTGGACTAGCACCATTAGCAAAGAACTTTGCACCGTATTCTTCACAGGCGATTGCCATCCCGATTGCGTTTTTGGCCATGGCAATAGGCGAATATCCAACCAAGCCATCAAAACCAAGACCGGGAATATGCAGGATTTCTTCACTGCGAAGAATTACGATGCCTGTATCAGTTCTATACTCATAATAAAGTTCCCCGGCAGAGGTTCGATCAACCGTCATCCTGTCCGGTAACAGTGGATATAACGCTAGGGCATTTCCTCTGCCGTCCCGAATAATCTGTGCGTAGGCGTTTCCCCATAATAAAAGATGACTCATCAGTGTTTCTCGAAACACAAATGAAGTCATCTCAGGGTTTGGCTCGTCATGAAGCAGATAATATAACTGATGGTCAATTGCTTTTTCTTTCCCGCCGTCCGGCTTATATTTGTAGGTGTGAAGCGGCAGCCCTGCAATCGCCTCTGACAGAATTCTTACGCAGGAGTACACCGCCGTTGTCTGCATGGCACTGCGCTCATTGACACTTTTTCCACTTGCGGTACCGCCAAAGAAAAAGCTGTAAGTGCTGCCGGGCAAACTGTTTTGAGCAGAGAACCTCTGTGGTGGCTTGTCACGGGAGTGAAACAGGCTCTTAAAAATGCTCATATTGTCATCAACTCCTTAAAAGTGGGTAAAAGAAAAGCACCTCATTTCTGAGATGCTTTTATATGATATTTTCTTGTTATTGGTCAATATTCGATTGTTTTAACTGCTCGTCAATATTGCGTCCACTGTACATGATACGGACAATCGCCACCGTGTTTTTGTTTTCAACAGGAAGATAAAACACCGAATAATTATCAATTGGCAACACCCGCAACCCACGGCTGTTCCACGGTTCTTTATCATAGACATGGTGACGCTCCGGCATTTGATTCAACTTTTCAATCCCGTCAATTAAGCGTTTTGTCTGTTTTCGTCCGATTTCTGGTTCAAGAAGTGAAAAAGCAATATACTCAAAAATCTCCCGCAAGTCGCGCTCCGCCCGCTCAGTAAAAACAATTTGCCAAGTCTTCATATGCTGTAATCCCTACGAATGTCACTGATAACATCGTCCGCGCTTCGAACGCGCCCTGCAGCCAAATCAGAAAGGCCCTTTTCGATTTCAGCATTGAATTCCGCGTCGCTTAAAGCACTGACTGATAACGGTTTGTTCTGCGGCAGCTTCATATCAAATGGAATACCTCGCTGCAACACAACCTGCCGCAAGAAAAGTCCTATCGCGTTTGACATTGGAATTCCAAGTTGCTCCAATATGGTTTCAGCCTGCGTTTTTAATTCGGGTTCAACACGGGCAAATACATTTGATGTTCTTGCCATCTATTAACACATCCTTTCGCTTATATTATGTGCGATTGTATTTACAAATGCAAGCATATTACAAAAAAATTTAAATAATTAGACTGTGCACTTCAAAATGTAATTTTTAGTCGCTCATTTGTTCTGCATAATTATTTATATAAATTATGCAAAAGTGAGGGCAATTAGGCAGAACTATAAAATCAGCAAACCCCGACCGTCATAGATGGAATCTAATGTATTCCCTCCACAGCGAATTGCCCTGTCCAACGCCATAATAGTAGCAACCGCTCCGTCAATTTTTTCGGTGGATTTTTCTTTGTCCGGCTTAATGTTTCCAGCAGGGTCGGTGCGGATAAAGATGTTATCCATCATCCAGCGCATCACCGGGTGACCGCTGTGTGCCAGCTTTTGTTCTAAAGTTAGCTTCATCAATTCCTTGGTAGGCGGTGACATGTCTTTGAATCCCTGCCCGAAAGGCACCACTGTGAAACCAAGATTATCAAGATTCTGCGTCATCTGCACCGCACCCCATCGATCAAAGGCAATCTCGCGGATGTTATACTTTAGGCCAAGTTGTTCAATGAAACTTTCAATAAATCCATAGTGGACAACATTACCCTCAGTAGTTTGCAGAAAACCTTGTTGTTTCCACAGGTCATAGTTGACATGATCCCGGCGGACGCGTAAATCAAGGTTATCCTCTGGAATCCAGAAATACGGAAGAATGCTGTATTTATCGTCTTCGTCTTCTGCCAGCCGGGCTCCGGTCGGCGGGAATACCAGAACAAAAGCGGTGATATCGGTCGTGCTGGAAAGATCAAGTCCGCCATAGCATACCCGGCCTTCTAACTGTTTCGGGTCAACTACGAAAGAGCATTTGTCCCATTTCTCCATCGGCATCCACCGAATTGCCTGCTTAACCCATTGGTTCAGGCGAAGCTGCCTGAATGCATTTTCCTCTGCGGGGTTTTCTTTTGCACTCTCGCAGGCAGCCTTTACCTTGTCGATTCCTACTGTAATATCCAGCGACGGATTAGCTTTTTTCCATACTTTTGGGTCAGTCCAATCATCGGCTTCATCCGCGCCATAAATAACGGGGTAAAAGGTTGGATCGTGTTTGCGGCCATCTATGATATCTTTTGCCTTTTGATGCACTTCCCAACAGATGGAGTTGGTATTGTCTCCCGCAGTTGTAATCAAAAAATACAGCGGCTGCATTCGAGCGTCGCCGGAACCGCGCAGCATAACATCATAGAGCTTACGGTTTGGCTGTGCGTGAAGTTCGTCAAATACTACCCCGTGAATATTCAGACCGTGCTTGGTGTAGGCTTCAGCGGATAGTACTTGGTAAAAACTGTTGGTAGGAAGATATACAAGTCTTTTTGATGAAGCGAGGATTTTTACGCGTTTCGCGAGCGCCGGGCATTGCTTCACCATTTCCGAAGCCACATCAAAAACTATAGACGCTTGCTGTCGATCGGCTGCGCAGCCATATACTTCGGCACCTTCTTCATGGTCGGCACAGGTAAGCAGCAGCGCCACAGCGGCGGCAAGTTCCGATTTTCCCATCTTCTTTGGAATTTCAACATAGGCATTAGTGAACTGTCGATAACCGTTTGGCTTGAGGATACCGAATACATCACGGATAATCTGTTCCTGCCAGTCAATCAGTTTAAAATTCTTTCCGGCCCATGTGCCCTTGGTGTGCGTCAGGCACTCAATAAAGCCTACAGCGTAGTCGGCGGCAGCCTTACTGTAAATCGAATCCTTCGACTTAAAATTGGTGGGGATGTACTTTTTCAGTTTGCGTATAGCTGCCGCCTCCTCTCCACAGGCATGAGAAAAGGAACCTCCATTTTGGAAGTTCCTTTAATTAATTTAAGCCGTATTTATGCTTTTGAATTTCTGACCGCCTGTTTTAAAATATTCACATCAAATCCGGCTGTCTGATATCCCTGCAAAATAACATTGTAATAGTAGCAGCTCGGAGTACCCAACGACCTCCCATCGTTCATGATATAAACCATTGCGGTCACCTGTTTTCCGTTGAGAGTAACCCGCACCTTTTCTTTTCGGTAAAGAATCGGCCAGCCTTCGTAACGATCCAGCGCTGCCTCGTCGGCGGGAGTAATGCCCCAAATCATAATTGGAACACTGCTGCCCTTCTGCGGTTCGATCGTAGCGACGGCGTTTGCATGACCTCCCCGAAACAAAAGTTGATAGTTTTCCAAAGTAGCGGTACCTGCCATTTTAGCTGTTGGACACCGGTTTGCCATTTGCTCAAAATTGAGATTAGAGCCATATGCTAAGTAAAGCATTTCATATTCTCCTCGTGTTTTGTTTGGACTGTGCGGCCCTGTGTCGCTTTCTGTTTTCCTGGGAAAACCAATTGTGGGTAAGCCCAGGCAGGGCACGAGGCCCCACCGTTGGCTTCACCGGCGGTTCCTTCAGGCGGCAGAACCGAACCTCCATGCTGCGGAACCGTCTAAATGGCTGCAAAGATGCTCGCGGCAGTTTTTGAATTCCTCGCCAATCAACCCGATGCGGTTAAGGTAGGTTCTCATTGCGAATTTCTCGTTCTCGGTTTGGTTTTTCTTGCTGCTCGCGCTTCTTTGTGTCAATGCCTGATGGTTCAGCGCCAAGGCAAGAACAATGTAGCTGCGGATCTTGCCCGCGTGAAGTTCGCTGTTGAATCCCCTTAACTCCACCGTGTGGTTGCCGTTGAAAAAACTATGTAGGTTCAAAAAGTGGTACCGGCTGTTGTGGTAATGGGTGTTTCTGCTGGAATTGTAACCCGCGTACCAAATCTCTTCTATATCCTGCATGGTTTTCGGCTTTTTACGATTCATGCTTTCTACCAAAGTGCTGTCCATCTTTTTGCAAAAGCGCATTCTCGCCGGGTCAATCTGCAAAGCCTTGTAGAAAAGGTCGTTCTTGCTGACAATAATATTCACAAAGTTGCGGATGCTGCGCGGTGTATGATTTGCATTGTCAAGATGAATATGAATCCCAGCAGAGCTGTTTGTGAACCCGCCTGCCTTGCGGAGTTTTCGAACCAGTTCCTGCAGGGTTTCAATGTCCTTGCGGTAGGTAAGGATTGGGCTGACCAACTCCACGCTGTATTCGCTCCCCGCGCTGACTATCTGACCATTAACCTTTTTCTGTGTGCTGATGCTGCCGTCACTCATGATTTTCCAAATCCTGCTGTCCGGCGCGGTAACCTTTTTGGTATCGTAGTAATCTCGACTGTTTTCAATGGTTCCCCCAAGGAATTCTGCTGTAACCTCAGCGGCCTGTGTTCTTGTAATCCCTGTAAATTCAATCTCAATTCCAAATTTCGTAGTCAACATGGTGTTTTGCCCCTTTCAAAGTGTGTTTCTGTGTTACTATATATCACTCTTTCGGGGGCTTATAGCAAGTAATTCTGCGCAATAAAATACACAAACATCGGCTAAAATGCTGTGTATTTCACTTTATATTCGTTTGAAATAATCCTCACCAAACACCAATCCAAGGCCGGAGCCGCAGTCCCAATCCACAAAAGCAGTCCCAATATCGTCAATAAAGGTAATGCTTCCTTGGTCACCGGGGCGAAGTTTGGTATATGGGTCATTCATAGAAATCAGTTCCACGCGTGTGCCTGACGGGTACTGGCTGCGGAAGTGTTCAAGCTGCTCCTTTGATGGAATTCCATTCATTCTGCCTGCACCTCCTGCAATCCATTTTTGAAAGCGGTGTTACCTTCCAGCGGGGCAAGTAGAATTTTGCGCTCTTCTTTGTATTCCGGCCCGATGAAGCCAAGCCGAAGGAGAAAACATCGGAAAGCATATTTCTCATTTTCCACCGGCTTTTCAACTGCTAATGCATGTTTCAGCCCTTTGGCAAACTCGCCAAGTTTTGCTGCCAACGCAATATATGCCATAACCTCAGTGGGATTTAGTGTTGCTCGGAAAAAGGAAAGGGATACAATGCTCTCGTTTGCTATAAATGTGATGTCGGCATCGGTTTGCAAAGCGTGTTTCAGAAGGGTTGCCTTGCTCCTCAGGACATTTTTTAGGTTTTGAATATCACTTTTTGTAAAGCCTTCCATTGAAATTGAAAGATTTCCCTCGGCTCGCAGTCCAGCGGTATTCACTGCTTCAATTACCTTTTGAACTGCCGAAAGACTGGAAGAATCAATATGCGGGGAAAGAAGTTCGCCTGCTTTGTTGATACACCATCCCTCCACCGAATACGCGAAGGTTGGTGCTCCTGCATAGACCGCTTTGCTGTCCAAGGCTGTTGCCACGACACTCGCTATGGCCTTACGTTCCTGCCCAACAATTTTTTGTAATAATCTGATGTTTTCCATTTGTTTAACCACCTTTGTTTTTTGGTAGTTACATATATCACTCTGAATGCTGTAAATAGCAAGACATTTCTGAATCAAAATGTAATTAGGCAGAAATCTCTTCAACAGGCGCCAAATTGGCATAAGGGATTCTTTCGTCATCCAGATAAAAAGGAACAGCCGCCTTATTAAAAAAGCGGCTGCAACATTTATATACTTTTTCTTCTATCCAATTCGGTATAGGTGTTGTTTCATTTAAATATCCAAACTCTCCGAACATCATTTTCATTCCGATATTACGTGCCTGTACTGCCTCATCAAAAGTCATATAATATCCAAGATGAATATCCGTTTGGAAAGCCTTTATTCTTGCCCGATACTTTTTTCTTGGAGAGTAATAACTTACTCCTGACACCCCTGATGTATTATTGCACTGAGGCGGCTGATTGCATTGGTTTTGTCGGTGTGTACAAATACGCAAATTGCTGTGCCGGTTATTCAGTGGATTAAGATCAATGTGATCAACCTCATAACCATTTGGAGCATTCATCAGAAGCCGGTGAAGATTTTTTCCTCTACAATCTATAATGTAATACTCGCCATTACGGCCCTGAGTACTGGAATACCATGTACGTTGGCAAATCAACTCATAATCTGATACATCAAACATAAATGTTATGCCTGTACTAACCGTACAGTAACCGACTTTTCTATCATTTGAGAAAGAATAGCTGTTTTTATCCATTGGCATCTACTTCTTTTGCCAACTCTGCATATGAATATGTCTTCCCATCGCGTTCAACAGTCACATCATCCGATTTGCCTTTATGCTCCACATATCTGCGAAGAATGACCGAAGTATACTTGGGGTCAAGTTCCAGCATGCAGCAAATGCGATCGGTCTGTTCACAGGCAATAAGCGTTGAACCACTGCCACCGAACGGGTCAAGTACGATTCCATTCACCTGACAGGAATTCTGTATTGGATAAGCAAGCAACCCAACAGGCTTTGAAGTCGGGTGGTTCTCATTGCGTTTCGGTTTATCAAAATGCCATATGGTCGCTTCGCTGCGTCCGGCATACCAGCGGTGTTTTCCGCTTTTAAGCCACCCGAACAGAATCGGCTCATGCTGCCACTGATATGGAGAACGCCCCATGACAAAGCTGTTCTTTTCCCATATGCATACCCCGCTGAGATGAAAGCCTGCATCAATAAACGCTTTTCGGAAATTCAATCCTTCGGTGTCCGCATGAAACACATAGGCCGATCCTCCGGTTTCAAGACTGTCCGCCATATTTTTGAAGGAGTTATACAGGAAACTGTAAAACTGCTCGCTGCCCATAGAATCATTCATAATGGTCAAACCACTTGCAGATTTGAAAGAAACTGCATAAGGTGGGTCAGTTACTACAAGATTAGCTTTTCTGCCATTCATGAGCTGTGCCAGATCATCCGCGTTTGTTGCATCACCGCAGACGAGACGATGACGACCCACCGTCCATACATCGCCTGGTTTTACAAAAGCAGCATTCTCAAGGGCCGCCGTCAGGTCAAATTTATTATCTTCATTAACGGCATCTTTAAATGCGTCTTTAAAGAGTTCATCAATTTCGGCGGCATCAAAACCTGTGAGCGACACATCAAAATCAGCGGCGTTCAAGTCGGATATAAGGGAAGCCAGCTTATCGTTATCCCAAAACCCGGATACTTTATTGAGCGCCACGTTCAAAGCTTTTTCCCGCTGTTCATCCAGTTCCACAATCACACATTCAATATCAGTCTGACCAAGTTCCGATAAAACCTTTAGTCGCTGATGACCGCCGACCACATTGCCGGTGGTCTTATTCCAGATAACCGGTTCAACATACCCAAACTCCTCAATGGAACGGCGCAGCTTTTCATATTCCGGGTCGCCGGACTTTAAATCCTTACGCGGATTATATTCCGCCGCCTTAAGTTGTGAAACGGGGATTTTCTGTATGTTCATTCTGTATTTCCCTTCTTAAAAGCTTAATCAGGCCTTTTTGTGCTCCAGCAAGGTTGCCGGACAAAGCCTGCCCTCGTAAAGTCTTCAGCTGCTGTTTGGATAGTTTGTTCTGATATTTCTTTAAGCTCTTTACAAAGCCATTGATCTCAATATAGTTCATTAGCCACCCTTTCTTGCTGTGAGCAGGCGCTCCATCATATCATCATGCGGCGTACTGCCTTTGAATTCCGACGCACAGTTTTCCCGCACCACCTGATAAATCTGGTACCAAATGTTATTCGCCTGCTTCATGAAGCTCTGCGACATTCCAACATAAGGCGACGGTATTGCGTTGCCGGTGGTCGGGTGCTTAGCGAGAAAACCAAACTCCGTAATACATTCCTCACACTGAACCCAGCGGGAAACGCTCATTGCATACTGCTCAATGAGCTGGGCGGGCACGAGCTGCGAGCAACCGCGTTCATTCAGCCAGCTCCATGTTTTTTCATATAATTCAGCCGCCAGTGTTTGACTGCCGTCTTTTTGTTTTGCCGTAAGATAACTGCGGGGCGGTGGCATAGGCTGCCCATCAAGATCAGCTGCACCTGAAAATTCAAGTACGGTAAGTTTGCGTTTTCCGGGATTACCGTCCAGCAGTTTATCCGCGAGCGCCTTTTTCTTTTGTCCCGCGCCTACACGCGCACCGCCATGACCATTCGCCATATACACTCACCGCCCTTTCTGTAAACTAATTTCCTATACCCCTACTTGAAACCGCGACTTTTTGCGCGACACCCTTCACCGTTGCGATTGGTAATAAGTTCCATGGATAATATTACCCCCACCGGGTGGATGGGTCTGCATTTTGGGTCCATCCACTTTATCGCATTGAAGTGGTTAGGTCTACATTTTGGGTCCATTCACTTTTATCTGTTATGCCAACGGTCTCCCATTTCAACAGTGATACGCGAATGGCACGGTTTGCACAGCGCCATAAGATTTTCGGCTGCGTTGCTACCGCCATGCGAAAGCGGTAGGATGTGGTGCACTTCCTGCGCTGGAGTGTATAAGCCCTGTTTCAAACACTCCTCGCATAAAGGGTGTGCCTTAATATATCTGTTTCGAATCTTTCTCCATTCACCACCGTACCGTTTTCGGGTTTCCGGGTCACGCTGGTACTTGTTGTACTGGGCGTCCGTCAGTTTCTTATGCTTTTCACAGTACAACCCATCAGAAAGATCCGGACAGCCTGGGTACCTGCAGGGTCTTTTGGGTTTGGTTGGCACAGTGCCGCCTCCTTTGGGTAAAAGGAAAACCACCGTAGGATTACTCCCACGATGGCTCTCGCTACAATTTCTCTATTATCTACAAGACGACTTTTGATACTCTCATTCAATCACATTTGCTCTCATCTTTTATTTTTGCGGTAAAAAGGCCGGTTTTGAGAAGAATATTTTTTATTGGGCGACAGTGCTTACATGTGTAGCGATAACTGCGAAGGTAATTGTATGACTTAACATCACCACCGCAGAACTGGCATGGTGGGTAATAAACACTCTGGGTCCCTACAATTACTTTGCGAATACTGTCTTCAACAGCTTCTCGGTAACTCATTTATCTAATCCTCCATCTTCTACTAAGTACTTTTCTTGGGTGTCTTTCAATGTCTTTTACTGTCCTCATCAAAAAATATTTCACATTCATCCAACGCTCGACCGTGCAGCTTATACAGGTAGCGGATTTCATAACCCAGATTCACAGCAATCTGCTCCCAGCTTTTGAAGCAGAGGTAACGCAACTCCAAAAGCGTCTGGTATTCTGGGTTTTTGATACCTTTGATCATAGTAAAGATATCGCGCTTCAAATCCACCAGTTCATCAATATCAGAATTAATCTCATTTTCCAAATCAACCATTTTTAGTATAATGCTTTCCATGGAGTGAAGGTTTTTACTTGGGTTATGAGGCATATCTGAAATTGTTGAGGTAACTTTGGTAGCCAACTCCCGCAGGGATGTAATTTGTTCTAATTTGCTATTGATGCGCTGGTCAATGCGGTATGTCTGAGCCAAATAATCTTTAGCAATCATTGTCTGCACCACCTTTCAGCCATGGCATCTTACCACCATAATATTTATCTGCTATATTCCGTTGCTTTAAGTAACCTAAAGATGCAATATGTAAATATGCCTTTGCTCTACTAGCTTTCTGCTGTTTTGCGGTCTTAAAGAAAGAACAGTTTTCGCCCATACATTCTTTAATATCCAGTATTTTGCAAAGAACCTCACTACCGTTTACACAACATTTATTCATAATATTAATCCTCCAAATTTTTAAGTATGTTTTTGACTTCAATCAAACTTGTAACTTTGTAGGCTTGACCACCGGCAGAACAGATTTTGTCAATCGTAACTTGTTGAATCCGGGTCAGCTTACCCGAAGGTGTCTTTACCTCAAAAGCGAAGAATCGACCATTAATACAGGCTATGATATCGGGAATACCGGCTGTACCGTACATCCCGCCATGCTCTTTCCAAGCAAAGCAGTCGGGCACAGACTTTAAATACCCCAGAATTGCGGAAACGATGTCTTTTTCAGCCATATAAATCATGGACGATAACCACTCCGAACGGAAAGAACGAGAAAAAGAGAGCCTTATATATTTTTCTCTTTTATTTACGTATATCACCCTTTGGTAATTAATGCGAAAAGATGAAGAAAACTCGGGTTTTCCGTTCGACCCGTTCAGAAATAGGGGCATTAAACGTCCTTACCTCCTTCGCAGAAGGCTATGCCGTCCCAGATGTGGCGACGGGACATTTTGTCACGGCTTCTTTTTACCGTAAGGTAGTTTGCTTCGATTTCCTTGTTGAAGTTTGTCTGCGACACCGGCTTCATTCCTGCATTACTGCAATACTCTTTGTAGTGCATAAATAGTTCATCGCGTAGGCTATAGCTATCCTCCGCAATATTGCAAAAATCTTCCACGAAGGAAAGAACACTGTTACTCTCAACTTTGTATTTCTGCAGTTCCCCACGAGTAGCATCGGTCTCTGTAAACTGATAACTGTTTACAATAAGCCGCTTCAAGCCTGCAATCGCCCACATTAGGATGCCGTCACGCTCCGAAGCCAGTTTCTCCCGAAGATTGGGGTCACGCTTTCCAACTGGGATTGCCTTGGCAAAGCGGATAATGATCAAGCGGCGATAAAAGCCGTCCGAACGGTCGCCGTAGTTACGGGGAATATCATTGCAGGAAAACAGCAGCCTTGCATAGGGACGGAACGAGAACGGGTCTTTGTTTTTGCGTTCTGCGGTGATATAATCCTCACCCGTGATAGCTTTGAACATACCGTTATCGTCGATGCTCTTGGATGGCAAATCGGCGAAGATGTTGGCGAGTTTTCCGAACAACTCCGCTTTGTTAAAACGGTCGGCGAGGTTCTGCCACGGGATATTGGACACGTTTTCACTGCCGAGCAGGATTTCCTGTACTACCGACAAGAGCGAGGATTTGCCCGCATTGGGCGCTCCCACCAGAACAAAAGATTTTTGTGCCTTGTTTACCGGGATTAAAAAATAGCCGAGCATTTCCTGAATAATGGGCAGTTCCGTTTCGCCCAGAGTGCTCTGGAGGTATTCGGTGAACCTTGGGCATTTCGCATCAGGGTTATATAATGCGTTGATTTGTACAGTCGAGATATATTCGGCAGTATGCGCCTTGAAAGTGTCGTCCAGTACGTTGTACAAGCCGTTTTTCAGATTGATGACAAAGGGATTGCAGTTAATTTCACGCACAGGCTTCTGAATCAGCATTTTCCACTGACCAACAGTGTCAAAAATGGCATTCATTGTGGCCTGTCTCGGAATCATAAAACTGCGGGCTTTGGTCGACGCAAGAATATCCTCGGTCATGTTGTATACGCCGTTTGCGTAAAAATAATACGACCCGGCTCCGTAAAAGGCATTCACGTTTTCAGTCATGTGATTGGCGAGCAGTCCCGGAATAAAGCGCAAGCCACCCTTTTCAGTTGGTTCATACCAATCTGGCAATTCCTGATCAGAGGTTTCGCGGCGGGTGTCTTTATTGTTTTTATACTCTCTGTATAACTCTTTCTGCATAGATACAAGGTTCTTCATGAGACCGGCTTTCAATCCGAAATACTCTTTTATCTCATATTCGATAAAGGTAGACGCTACCACCATGTCCACATTGAACAAATACTCACGGACGAAACCCTGCGCTGTCTGCATATCCTCGGCGGCGGATTTCTTGACCGCAAGCTGTGAAAGGAAAAAGCGCAGTTCTTCAATATTCAGCGGCCTGTAGCATAAGGCAGCAGGTGCTTTGCAGCCACACTCTCCGGTGTCTAACTTTGGGCAATGATATCCCTTCTCGGCGATGGTTCTGCAGGTAATGGGTTTCGTGCCGCTTTCCAAATAGTGTGTGATTTTGTTCTGCGTTTCGCGGGCGTTGTATTTCGTGTACTTCTGCGACATTGCATGAATCAGCGTATCTCCGCCCTCAAAGACCGCCAAATTTGTAATCATGGAATACCAGTCGTGTTCCGGCAGAGCAGCGGCGTTTTTCTTGCAGTGCGCAATGAAATTACAGCGGCGCTCCACCAAGGCTAATCCCTTGCGGGTACCCTTTGCCTGAAAAGCCGCCCGAACAGGCTCGTCCTCGATTTCAGGCAACACCGCTGACAACTCGTCCTGTGTATAACGCAGTTCCGGATTGAATTTTACGCATTCCACCATGAACGGGTCACCCTTACAGTGATAAAATCCCGGAAGCCGAAGTACACGGCTCTCGTTTATGCAGGACTTGTCACCGTCAAAATGGGCGATAAGCTGCTTTTGCACCTTACGAAATCTGCCTACATCTGCGTTTTTCATCAACCAGTATGTGTGAAGAGATTTCTTGGTTTTTACAATAATAGACGGCTCCAATGGAAACATTTCAATCTTGGCAAGTTGCTCCTCAAACGATAAATCGTCACACTCCACGAACTGGGCATTAATGCGGGTAATGTCCATATCCTCATGTCCGCCAAAATTTATGGTGAAGAAGATACCTCGATTCATAGCGTTATGCTTTTTGAGTTCCGGCTCCATCTTGCACATCTTGCCCGCCTTGCACTCCGGCTTCGCGCCACGGAATGTACCGTCCTTGCGGTCATCAAAGATACGAAGACAAACTGTTTCATTGGCGTCAAAGAACGGACGGATAAACTCCTCAATAGGAATATTGAGCCTCTTAAACATTACTTCCACACCTTCTTTCCGTTTCTGTCAAGATCCGTGCCCGAAGCGCAGCGTTTTCTGCAGTCAGCTCATCGCGCTGCCGTTTGAGTGCATCGATATTACTCTCAAAATGCTTAACCTGATTTGCAAAGAAGGAAGACTTACGGTCAAGTTCAGCGCGAGCGCGGTTGGCGTCCTGCCGAACTTCCTGTACTTCTGCATAAAGCCGGGCGTATATCGGATTTCTCATTAAACGGTCATGCCGTGCTCTGATGATTTGATCAGTGGATTTGGGATATTCAGAAACCGGTATTTTATCGGGTTCCGGAGATGTGCATTCCGTAACAGATTTTGGTTGCCTGGTTGTCTGCATATATGCACCATATATTGTTGCTTCTCCCGTATCAATCTTTTCAAGCAGGTCGGGACGCTTGGCAGCGACCGCCTCGGCTCGTTCATATTGCGTACAGCTTGTAAATCCAGCTCTTTTTGCAATTACTTCGTTTGCACGTCCTTTTTCAGGGTAGTGCCAATCGACGCTACCCTCATTTACTTCTCCATTGCGTGCATATTTTGACATACGCTCACGCGCTTTTGCCTGTTCAATCACCTTGATTTTGTCCGCATATTCGAGTTGTTCAGCGACGGTAAAATCCCGGCGCTGAACATTCTCAGCATATTCCATGCTCAGTAACTCATCTGCGGCCATAGGGGAAAGCACTGTGGCACGAATATCGGTGCAGCCGAGACTTTTGCTGGCTTCCAGTCTCCGCAGTCCTGCAATAAGCTGGTATTTGCCTTCGTCGCATTTCATCACTGTGATTGGGTTTATGAGTCCGTGCTTTTTGATATCGACAGCCAGTTCTTCTATTCCGCCCGGATCCTTACGGATTCGGGTTGCCATAACGATGGCAGTTAAGCTGAGATTCCGTGTAATGTATTCCATGGTTAATCCTCCATCCTTAGGCGTTTCTTTGACTGACTGCCGATGCCCTTGTTGTAATACTCACAGAGAATAACGCAGAAAAGACGGCGTAGGAGCGGTTTAAAGGCGCTGTGAGCATTAATGCGGCCTTCGCAGCGACGGCGATATTCGTAAAAAAGATCGGATGGAAGTAGATTTCCGACTTTTCGTCCAAACATCTCCGGAGTTACCAGACTGCCAAAACGATGAGCAAACTCTGCCATTCCGGCCAGCATCTCACGGCGCAGAGCTGTTGGGTCACCTCGCCAGGCGGCGGTGATGTACTGCAGCGCCATATCAAGGGCATCTGCTCCAAAAATCCATACCACACGGGACAGAGCGTTCACGGCGGTAATTGTCTGATAATCGGACTTTATGCCGGTTTTGTATCCATTTTTGTCAAGGACCGCCTGAATGTTCAGAAAATGCTCATCCCCTGATGCAATACCTGCCCGGTAAAGATCATAGGCTCCCAGTGGCTGGGTGTTGATGGTTTGTTTGCGGAAAAAGTCCGCTTCCTGCTTATATGACATTTCATCTACTACAATGCAGTTTGTTTCGGCAATTCCAAGTTTGCGCATTGCGCAAAGGCGGTGCTGCCCGTCAATGACTGCATAAGAGTTTTTGCCGCGACGGGATACAACCAGGACGCCCACCTTGTTTGGGTCAAAATTCTCGGCTATACGCTGAACCCGCGAACTATTCAGATCACGCTGATAATCGTCTATAATAATTTCTGAAAGCGTAATGCGCTCAATGTTTTGATTGTAATTCATGGTTTTATCTCCTTTTTATTTTGTCAGTTCAATTAATGATCCAAATGTATCTCCCACGGCGGCTTCGGCCACAATGGGAACGTCAAACTCCGGAAATGGCTGTGCTTCCATACAGGATTTAATAAAGTTCACCGCTTCCTGTACTTTTTCCTTCGGCAGTTCAAATACCAGTTCATCGTGGATCTGCAGCAGGGGCCTAAGCCATAGGCGCTCCGGTAAAGCAGACAGAATCAGTCCCATGGCCAGTTTCAGAATATCCGCCGCTGTTCCTTGAATTGGGGTATTGAGAGCGCAGCGTTCTGCATAGGACTTTTTGCCCCAGTCCTGTGAGGTAATTCCAGGCAGATATCGCCGCCTACCAAGCCACGTTTCTGTGTATTGTCGATGGGACGCCTGCTTTTTGACTTCTTCTTGCCATTTTGACAGGCGAGGGTAACCAGCTTTGAGGTTACCAATGATAGTTTCACATTCTGACAAAGGTGTTTCCAGGCCGGCTTTGAATTTAAGAGTTCGCTGCAGCCCTCTGGCAAACAATCCGAAGAATACGCCAAAGTTGCAGTTCTTTGCGATAGTGCGGCGCTCTTTGTAATGAGGAGCATTTTTGTCCACAGCCTGTTTAAAAGGAATGTGATAGATGACCGAAGTGGTCTGCGCGTGAATGTCGCCGCCGGAGCGGTACGTTTCCAGCATCTTCTCATCCTTGCAATAGAAAGCACCTACGCGCAGTTCAATCTGCGAGAAGTCAAGTGACAATAGCACTTTTCCTTCGGGCGCGATGATAAAGTTACGAACTCCAACGGGGTCATTGTCCTTGCGCGGGCAGTTTTGGAGATTAGGATTTCTTGAAGCAAACCGTCCGGTTTCTGTTGCCAAAGGCATCAAATCCGGGTGAATTCTTCCGGTAGCTGTGTTGATATGCTGCAAGTACCCGTCTATGTAAGTAGACTTGAGTTTTCCCCACTTGCGGTACTCCTGAATGAGTTCAAAAAGATGCATGAGTTCCGGTTTGTTTTCTTTACACCACTCGGTAAGCAAAATCATGGTTTCATCATCTGCCGCTTCCTGATACTTAGCTGTAGTTTTCAGAACCGGCAGGCCTAGGTCATTGAACAAATACTTCTTAAAAGCCGCTGTGTTGGCATTGGCTCCAATGTTAACGTCGCCGATGATGAACGCGATGTCATTTTTGATTTGATCCAGCTTCTTTTCCGCAATTTCTTGCTGTTCCAGCATCCTGCCCTTGTCCATCATAAGACCGTTGTATTTCATAAGGCCACAGAAGACGGCGGTGGGTGATTCAATCTGCTCTACGATGAAACGGTGCTTCAGCAGGAACCGGTCAAACCAGTCATTGAACAGATGATACAGTCGCAGGGTATAATCGCTGTCGGCACAGGCATAATGAACGGTTACTTCATCCTGCGGATTTAATTCGTCATAATGCCTGCCCGCTGTTACCGTTTCGAAGTTTGGCATATCCACGCCGAATAATTCCGGAACCAGCTTTTTAAGTCCGCTGTCCGACAGGCCGCGAAATCCGGTGTTGCTTTTAAGAGTCAGCTGCGAAGCGGCGATGGTATCATAACAAGGCGGCTGTATCACAACACCCCTGTGGTAAAGGAACATGGATTCAAAACTGAGGTTGTGGGCTACTTTTGTAACAGCATGGTTCATAAAAACTTTGGTTCTCAGAAACTCCCATATTTTTGACTGATCTTCTGCATTCTGACCGATGCGGTGAATGAGCGGTACATAAATGGCGGTGCCCTCGGAAACTGAAAAACTTACACCAGTAATGCTTGCTTTATGTGCATCCAATGCCGCCTTTGGCTCGTCGCGATATTTCTCATTCGGCGAGGTTTCAAAGTCGAAGGCCACTATGGAAGCACTGCCGAGATATTCCTGTATTTCTTTGAGTGTTGTTACGCATCTATAATTCATATATCTACTCCCTTAGCAGGGGAGTCCTTAACCACTCCCCCACCACAAGTTCTAATTATTGCAACGGTTCGATAACTTCTCCGGTCTTGGGGTCGACATTAACAACGGCTTGCGAAGTCTCGTCCACCTCATATCCCACCTTTTGGCTCATAGCCTTGACCTGTTCGGAAAGCGGACGAATTGCGGCGATTTCTTCGTCTGTAAGAACCCTGTCAATGGAGAAGGTAGCCTGAGAAAAAGCGATACCGCTGTTACTGGAGGCTTTCTTCAGAGCAAACTTTGTTACTACGCCATAGGATTTTTTACTTTTACTTACCAAGCGCTGAATGTATTTGGTAAACTCTTTGATGGAGCCTGTAGGCAGCGAAAGAATTAGCGGGAATACTTCTCCTTCCCGCAACAAATAGATACGGCGGCGGTTTTTGCAGGCTTTGCCGTTATTTTCAGCACTGCCAAACTGGTTGAGCGGACATCTTGTGCAATTGCCGCCGGGATTGCCGACACCGGAAATACCTTCCATAGAACCGCAATCGGGAGGATTGCTGCCACCGGTGTACTTTTCCTTGTAGTAGGAAAAGACGGGGTGGTGGTGCAGAATCACCGCAGAAAACTCCTTGACGGTATCCGACTCATCTGAATCCTCACCGGGAACTTCATATACGGTACCGCCGCCGCTGGGAATTTTGATGCGGTCGAAAGTCAGATCCAGCCCAGCCAGTTCCTCTGCTATGGTTTCGGACATATTGAAATTTGCAACTTGCAGGAATCCGCCCTGATTGGAAATTATGAGTTCTTTATTATTAGACATTGTTGTTGTCCTCCTAAAAGTAATGTTATTTCGTAGATTTGCGAACCGTGACGCTGGTTTTCTCAAACGGGTTTACAAGGCCGTCAAGCCATTGGGGCAGTTCGTCCTCATTTTCGAGTATCTGCTCTTTTACAAATGCAGACAGCGAATTTGCATTAACCGTTTCATATACAAGATCACCGAAGCCCTGCTTTCTGAGCGCCTCATAAAGCTCTTCCTTACGTCCGGCAATCGCAGATGCCCGAACGGTTGAGTTCAGACAAAACATCGTGCCGTTGCGGGTAAAGTTCTGCGTTTCGCTGTCGATCATCAGCGCTGTAAGCTGCTGATCGGTATTTTCAATTTCTGCATTGATATCTTTGAGTTCCTGTTCTGCGAATCTCTTCGTTTCACGCAGTTCTTTCAGCTGTTCCGCCAACTCAAACATTTTTTCTGAATCCATTTATGGTTCCTCCATTTTTGCAAAGGGGTTTTTACCACCCCTAAAATCGTCTACCAGTGTTTTTGCAAGGTCTGCCTTCTGTCGCAGAGCTTTGAGGACTTTTTCGTCCACAGTACCTTTGACAATGAGGTATAGATAGGTGCATTTGCTTTTCTGCCCGACACGATGGATGCGGGCTTTGGTCTGCTCAAAATTGCTCATGCTGTAATCCAGAGAATAGAACACCATCGTACTGGCGGCGGTAAGCGTAATACCAAGTCCCGCTGTCGCAATTTGCCCTACGAATACTGAAATCTCCGGACTGTTCTGAAACTGCTCCACTTGTTCGGTTCGGTCTTTTACACCGCCCATGATGAGGGAATACCGAATGTCTTTCTTTTCAAGCATCTTACAGATCGCTTTGATTTCCGGCACGAAGCGGGCAATAATAACCAGCTTTTTATCTTCTTGCAAGGTCGTGTCAAGAATATCCTCCAGTGCCTGCAGCTTGGCTTCGCTGATCTTCTGCACTGAGCCGCTCTCATCGTCACCGATGAAACCACCTGTCAATTGGGACAACCGCAATAGCCGTGTAAGAACATTGGTAACGGTAATCTCACCCTTGCCTAACTCCGCATAACTGTCTTTTACTAAATCACGGTAGATTTTCATGGCAGCCGGTTCAAGATCGATGTGTCGGATGATATCGGTCATCTCAGGTAGGTCAAGGCACTCGGCCTTGGTAGCTCGAAATGCGATGCTGTGCAGCCTGCTGGTAAGTTCCTGCTCCATGCTCCTCTTCAGAACCGGCGTATGGTTTCCATAACCCACCATGTCAAAGTACCGGTTTCGGAAAACATAAAAACTCGGGCCGAAAACCACCGGATTGAGGAACTTGTATTGGCTAAACACATCAATCGCCTTGTTGGTGATGACCGTACCGGTGAGCAGCAGCTTGTACCGCGCTTTTGCACCAAGCTTGTGTATGGCTTTTGCCGCCGAAATATTATGAGTCTTGATTTTGTGGCCCTCGTCCGCAATGATGAGATCGGCGTTCCACTGGAGTAGTTCCTTTTCCATGCGCCATGCGGACTCGTAGTTAATGACCGCCACCTGGAGAACCGTTCCAGACATGTGATGGAGCGTATCCAATTTCTTTATTCCCGACCCTGTGAGCATTGCAAGCGTATAGTCAAAATTGGCAAACTTACTGAATTCCTCCTGCCACACACCAAGGATTGAGAGAGGAGCCACAATCAGTACACGTTTGATTATTCCGGTCTGATACAGAGCGCCTGTAACTGCAATACTGGTAATTGTTTTTCCGGTTCCCATTTCCATGAGCAGCGCCGCACCTGTGCTGGTCGTAGGTTCAAATCCAGCCCCCGCAACCAATCCAAACAGTTTCATTACAAAATGGAATGCGTCTTTTTGATGCTGATATAGCTGCGCTTTAACTGGAATACTCTTACCTGCTCTCAGCACAGGCTGGCACCTCATTTCCCATGATGGCTTTTTTCAGGCGTTCCAGTCCTACCGCATACTTTTGCGCTTTCTGTTCTTCCTGGCTGTCGGGAAGTTCAATGATCTCTACGTCACTGATCGTTTCCCCTCTGATTACAATTCTGATCTTGTGCATTTGCTTTCCTCCTAAGGCTTATTTTTGGAGGCTGTAAAAAAGCCTCTATATATAAGCCACGGGAAATGGCTTTCACAACCTTAATTTATAAATTTTTTTAATTTTATATAAATTGCTTTAAGTTGCTTGCTGATTGCCTGCTGTGAAACTCCCATTTCACGAGCTATTTCTGTTTCTGATACCCCTTCAAAGAAAACTTTTTGCACCAGCTCCCTCTGTTGTGGAAGTAACTTTTTCAAAGCATCCATTAATCTGGCATTTTCAACTCGCCTTAAGGCATCCTCCTCAACATCAACGGAATCATCCATAAAAATGTCCCGTTTATCATTATCATCGCTGTAACTCTTATGCCTGCGTGTTTCCTTGCGATCCAACTTGTAAGTTTTACTTTCAAGTTCAGCCACTGACTCACCAATTGCGTCCTCTACCTCAATCTCTATTACCTCGCCCGTAACAAACTTATAATTGATTTTCATTTTTCTTTCCCCTGTTCTGTTTTTGATTAGAAAAAACAAAACAAAGGCGGAGGGGCACGAATCAGCATAGGTACTCCTAGTCTCCAGAACGCAAAAAAGGCCGCCCGGTAATAATTACCGAGCGACCTTTTGTATTCGCGTTAAGGATGTTTATATATGGAAATGAAGACATAAAAATAGCCCCAACCATCAATTAAGATGATTAGGGCTGATTCAGATGCTATTTCTCCACCATACACATCGTACCACTATTGACATTCACTTGGAGTACACAAAACGTGGGTTTTTTATCCGTTATTAGTTCACTCTTTGTCCACTACGCAAAATCTAAAGAAAGATCCGCATTTGACCAATACTCCTGCAGCTGGGGCAGGATATATCCCCACAGAATAACACCGATTAAATTGATAGCCTCTTTCTTGCGCCGATAAAACATCGTCCTCTCAATATTAATGGTATCCAATATTTCACTCTCGGTATACCGATATTTCAAAATATATTGTTTTGAAATAATCTCATAATATAGCTCCCCGTTGTTTGGATAATTTTTAAGCCTGATAAGAGCCTTATCAATAATGTCAATTATGCATTTAGTTTCCGACATATTGGTAAGCTTTGCTTCAATTTTATTTTTATCTACCCCTTCATCAAAATCAAAGGCCAAATAGTCGATGAGTTCTGATATCCGCCTGCCGCCAAATTGATACGCCTGATTGTCCAACTCACACAGAGCATCCTCCACCCGCCAGACAACATCGCGGTATATCTTGAGAAGAAGCTTGGCATTGTGATATTTTTGCTTGTCAAATTCTTTGTCCCGCGCAATTAGCCCATTTAGCTTTTCAATGGTGCTTTCTGTCTTTTTCATACATACACTCTCCATAATTTGTCTGGCTGACGTGATCAATGCCTGCCAGCTTAGCGATAGAACATATGTTTATATTATAGGAAGGCATGGCGTTTTTCAAGCGGTAAATTTTTGTATATTTATTGTAGTGCAACCTCCTCATTTACTCTCCATTTTCAAAATAATAGATATATCAATCATAAGATTGTACGTGGTAGATAGCTTTCCATGTTAAAACAGCCTTTTTTGACAATGCACATCTGTTTTTATGTATTTTTAATTGTTAATCTTCAAATTTTGCTATATAATGTATTTAATTATACAAATTTTAACAAAGTCCAATAGAAATGCCAAGAAAATATTCCCATAAAATTAGTAGAAATTAGATTATTAAGGGAATATAAAAAGTTGAGAAAAAGATAATGTAAAATCCGTTTTATTGGACAGCTAATGTGATAAACTTAACAGGGAGTGTAACAAATGAGAAATTGCATAAAAATTATTGAATTTAGTATGGACATGCTAAACAAATTAAATACTCCCGTTATAATTTGTACAGAGCAAAAGAAAATTCTACAATTTGTAGAAGGCTTTTCAAAGGTCGAACTGAATTTAGTACTGGCAGAACGACTGTCAAAAATTGATATAGATAAACGCAGCTTATTTGTTCCAGAGGAATTCAATAACATCTTAGATGAAATTGACGGGAAAGTTTATCTTACCAGTTTTGAAATTTTGTTTAACCCATCATATCAAATTGATGTTATAAAGTTGATTGTTGAAGCATCCCGAAAAAGAAAAATCATTGTCCATTGGTGTGGAAGTTATGTTGATGGCAAGCTATTGTTTGCAACCAATGAATTTGCGGATTATCATTCGTATAAAATAGCGGATTACGATATTACTTGTGTGATTTGAAAGGGGCTAATAAAATGAAATATTCTGACCTAATTAACTTTAATCCCATAGAAAGTATCATTCAACTAACAGCTGCAAATGACAAGACCGAAGCGACAAACCTTGTCAAAAGTTATGTAATGTCAGATGATATGGCGGATAAACTAGAGCACAATATGCTTTCGCAACTGAAACTTGAAGAAGTAGTGGATAATAAGGGCGTTTTGCTTGTTGGTAACTATGGTACAGGTAAATCTCACCTGATGTCTTTGATTTCCTCGGTTGCCTGTGATGCAGATAATCTGCCTTATGTACAAAACAAGAAATTTGCGAAAGCAGCTAAATGTATTTCTGGTAAGTTTGAAGTGCTCCGTATCGAAATTGGTGCAGTAAAAATGTCTCTGCGCAACATTGTCCTGACGAAAGTGAAACAAGACTTTGCCGATCGGGGATTGTCTTTTGATTTCCCCGATGAAAAAGATGTTGTTTCAAACAAAGATGTTCTTATGAACATGATGGAGATTTTCTCATCCAAATACCATGATAAAGGTTATCTGATTGTTGTCGATGAGTTTCTGGACTATCTCGGCGGTCGCAAAGAGCAGGAAGTCAAGCTAGATCTTGGCTTTATGCGTGAATTTGGCGAAATCATCAAGAGTTCCCGCCTTAGAACAATCTTCGGTGTTCAGGAAAAGCTCTTTGATAATCCAAACTTTGCTTTTGTTTCCAATACGCTAAGCCGTGTTAAAGACCGTTTTGAACAGGTTATTATCCGTAAAGAAGATACTGCTTATGTAGTATCCGAGCGTATTTTAAAAAAGACGCCAGAACAGAAAGCAATCATAAGAGAACACTTGCAAGGCTTTTGCAGCCTTTACACCAATATGTCAGAACGTTTGGAAGAATATGTTGACCTGTTTCCAATTCATCCTTCTTACATTGATGTGTTCAATAAAATCTACATCATTGAAAACCGCCATATTCTTAAAAATATCTCTGAAATAATTCGCAGAGTTTTAAATAATGAGATTACTGATGAAGCTCCAGGCATCATTTCCTTTGACAGCTATTGGGCCTTTATCAAAGAAAACCTCGCGCTCAAAACTGACGTCAATATAAAAGAAGTCGTCGAAAAGAGTGAAATGCTGGAAGACATCGTGAATCGTTCCTTCCCCAAACAGCTCTACAAGCCTTTGGCAATTCAAATCATCAATGCTCTGAGCGTACATCGTCTTACGACCGGTGATATCAGTATCCGGGCAGGTCTTACAGCGGAAAATCTGAGGGATGACTTGTGTCTATATCTGAATGGAATGCCGGAGCAGGATTCTGAATTCTTGCAATCTATCGTTCAGACAGTGCTAAAAGACATCATGACAACGGTTAGTGGTCAATTTATTGAGCATAACAACGAGAATGGTCAATATTATCTTGATCTAAAAAAAGACATTGACTATGATGAGAAAATTACTCAGAAATCGGCTGTGCTGGACGACAGTAACCTAAACCGATATTTCTATGATGTAGTCTATTACTGCATGGACTGGGATCAGAAGGAACACGTTACAAACTTTAAGATTTATGAGCATACTCTGAACTGGGCTTCTCATGGCATTTTTCGCAGAGGCTATCTGTTTATGGGAACACCGGAAGCAAGACCGACGGCTCAGCCGCCGGAAGATTACTACCTTTATTTCGTTCCTCCCTATGGTAATGAAGCCTATACGGATGAGAAAAAAAGTGATGAAGTATTCTTTGTGTTCAAGCCAAGCGAGGAATTCAAGAATACGTTGAAGTTGTATGCTGCTGCGCTGATAATGCGCGATCTTGCAGAAGAAAAGAACAAAGAAACATATCAGAACAAAGCGAATATCTATAAGAAACGCCTGACTAAATTTTTGAGTGAGAACAAAAACACATGCTTCGAAGTAATCTATAAAGGCGTGAAAAAGCAGACTCTTGAAGTATTGAAAGGTCAGTACAAGAAGGAGAATCCTTTTAAGGAAACGATCGATCAGCTTGCTTCCATTTGCCTTGATATGTATTTCTCAGAAAAGTATCCTGAAATGCCACATTACAAAACGACCATTTCGCTTCGCAATCAGGCGGATACGATTCGTGTCGGTATTGACCGTTTCGCAGGAAGAAAGAATCAGCAGGCCAATGGTTTACTGGAAAGTTTCGGACTACTCGATGGAGAAAAGATTACAGTTCAAAACTCTAAGTATGCTATGTACTTTATCAAGAAATTGAACGAGTTGCCACCAAAAGCAGTTATCAATTTCAACGATATCTATGATGAGACATTCAATGAGTTTATTGATAAGAAGTTCGGCATTAGCTATGGTCTAATGCCAATCGTTCTGCTTGCTTTGGTTTACACAGGTAACGCTGTCATCGCATTAAAAGATGGTACAACATTAACAGCATCCAATCTGGATACGCTACCGAAAACGAGTCCGATGGATATTTACGAGTTCAAGTATATCTCCAAGCCGAAAGATGTGGCACTTGCAGAGCTCGTTAAGTTGTTTGAGACCCTTGAAATTCCAACCGGCCTAATCAATAATCCAAATCAGCGAGAAAATGGTCTTGCTCAACTTCTCGCGAAGGCGCAGGAAACGGCCAATCTTGCTGTAACAGCAGACATCAAACTCAGCAATGAATTTGAACTGTGGGGTGAACCGCTTGTCGGCGGCCATATTGCGAATGATTATAAGGATTCCATTAAGAATGTGACGGATGTGTTTGCAAACTTCCAAAGCAAATATAATACTGTTGCCAAACTCAACAACTTCAATCTGACAATGGAGCAGCTTGAGCAACTTGCAAAGGATATTGAGAATGTGCATATTGTCCTTGAATATAACAAGTTCAAAACCGGCTGCATTCCCAATGTGGGCTATATGATGAATCTGGAGCGAATAGAGCTTGGAGCCGCATTCAAAGCGGAGCTGGAAGCAGCAAAAGCCAAGTTTAGAGAAATGCGCGATAACATACCGGAAGATATGAACGGCGAATCATCTGCAATGGATGCCAACAATGAACTTGTTTCTGTTAAAGGCAAATACATCGATATTTATTTTGCAGAGCACCAGAAAAAGCGACTCGGTGTGACAGACGGTAAGCGTAAAGGTGAGCTGGTCAGTTGCATCAAGCTGGCGAATCTGAAACGACTGAAAGCCATTGAAATTTTGTCGACTTCCAAATTGGATAGCATTGAGCGGGATTTGTCAGCCTTGAAGGTTTGTTATGAGTTGACGCCAGATATGCTAAAAACCACCCATTTTTGCACAAAGTGCAATTTTATGATGGATAGCAACGACATTCTGGTGAAAGGTAAATTGGACGATATTGAAGATCGCATTGATTCCTTGCTTGCCGAATGGACAAAAACATTGCTTAATACGCTGTCCGACCCATTGGTAGCAGATCAAGAGAAGTATCTCAGCGCAGATCAGCAAAAAGTCATCAAGGATTTTCTCGCCAAAGGAACGCTACCGGATAGTGTGGACAATTTCTTTGTGGGCAGTGTCAAAGCATTGCTACAAGGCTTTGAACCGGTGGTCATTGAATCTCATAGTCTGATCGATCAATTGGACGCAATGGGCCCCTGCGATGTTGCCACCTTTAAAGATAAGCTGAATGCAATCTTGGACGGTTATACCAGAGGCAAAGACAAAGACAAGCTGCGTATTGTCGTAAAAAGATAAGGAGGAGCCCCCATGAAACTGACTAAAGAAGATATTGATAAAGTGCGGGATATAGAGGGATTCCCCATCGCAAAAGATGAGGACATCATTGCACTTTCCAATCCTCCCTACTATACTGCCTGCCCAAATCCGTTTATTGAGGATTTTATTCGGGAGAATGGCACTCCTTATGATGAAGCGACAGATGACTATCATTGTGAGCCATTTGCAGCTGATGTGAGTGAAGGAAAAACAGATCCAATTTATATGGCTCATACGTATCACACCAAAGTTCCACACAAAGCCATTATGAGATATATTTTGCACTATACTAAGCCCGGAGATATTGTCTATGATGGATTTTGTGGGACAGGTATGACAGGTGTTGCAGCACAAACCTGTGAGGTTCCAGATTTAGACTTTAGAGCAGAAATTGACAAATCTGAAGCTAATATAAATTGGGGAGCAAGAAAAGCAATTCTCAATGACCTTTCGCCAATTGCTTCTTTTATCGCATATAACTATAATAATTCTGTTAATTTATTACAGTTTCAGCAGGATGTGAATTCCGTCTTAGAAGAATGTGAACAATCTATCGGTTGGATATATAATACAAGACACATTACGCCCAATAAGAAACATGAGGTCACCTCGTTGGATTCACAAGAAAATCCAGTTGGAAAAATTAATTATGTAGTATGGTCGGATGTCTTTATATGTCCGCATTGCGGAGAAGAACTTGTTTTTTGGAATGTTGCTGTGGATAAAGATAAGAATGTTCATTCCACATTCGTTTGTACAAAATGTGGAATGCAGCTAAAAAAAGGAGATTGCAATCGTAGCCAAATTTCTCAATGGGATAACATTACCGACAGCGTACAAACTTTTGCTAAACAAGTGCCAGTATTCATCAACTATGTATATCAAGGAAAAAAATATGAGAAAATTCCTGATGAGTACGACTTAAAAACTATCGATAAAATTGATAAAATTACAATCTCACATTGGTTTCCTACAGATAGTTTGCCTAATGGAGATAATACCGCTCAACCAATTAAATCTCACGGGTTTACTCGCGTCGACCAGTTTTATTATAAAAGAAGTATGATTACGTTTTCTATGCTTTTTGACCTCGCTAAGAAGAAAAGTACAAAATCTACAATTGTATTTTTGTTGACCTCAATAATTATGAAAACAGGTTCAAAGCTGCACAATATCGGTTTTAAAAATGGCAAGTTAAACCTTGCAGGTGCAATGCCAAATGTTTTATATGTTCCAAGTACTGTTGCAGAAAGAAATATATTGGATTTAACCCGTAGTAAAGTCTCAGATATATGTAAAATATACAAAAATAAATACAAACCAGGGAATGTGATTTTACAATGTGGCTCTGCTACCTTAACCCATATTCCTGGTGATTCTATCGATTATATTTTCACAGACCCGCCGTTTGGTAGCAACATTAACTATTCCGAGATGAATTTTATATGGGAGTCTTGGATTAAAAATCATACCAATATTGCTACAGAAGCAATAATGAATCGTACGCAAAGGAAAACATTGCTATCGTATCAAGAACTAATGACACAATGTTTTGAAGACTACTACCGAGTTTTAAAGCCTGCACGATGGATTACAGTAGAATTTCATAATTCTTTAAATTCAGTTTGGAATGCAATTCAAGAAGCTTTACAAAAAGCAGGTTTCGTGATTGCGGATGTTAGAACTTTAGATAAGCAACAAGGAACCTTTAAACAAATGACGACAACAGCTGCTGTGAAACAAGACCTAGTTATTTCTGCTTATAAACCAAAAGAAAGCTTCAAACAAGAAATTATCTCTCACGCTGGTAGCGAAGAGACTGCTTGGAGTTTTGTCCGTCAACATCTTGAAAAACTGCCAGTGGTAGTTGTTAAAGCAGACAAAATCGAATTAGTCTCAGAACGCCAAGCCTTTTTACTCTTTGACCGCATGGTTGCTTACCACGTCATGAATGGTATTCCTGTCCCGCTTGACGCAACAGGTTTTTACAAAGGTTTGGACGGGAAGTTTTTAAAGCGCGACAATATGTATTTTCTTGCCGATCAGGTCAACGAGTATGATACTGCCCGAATTATCAATGATGTGGAGCCAATCCAAATGGAGATGTTCGTCACAAACGAGAAATCTGCTATTGCATGGCTTTACAGCCAGTTGGATAAGCCGCAAACTTACGCGGAACTGCAACCGAAATTTATGCAAGAATGCAAAACGGTGGATAAATACGAAGCTATGCCGGAACTATTAGTACTTTTGGATGACAGCTTTCTTCAGGACGATAAAGGCAAATGGTACATTCCTGATACTACAAAGGCTGCCGATGTGTCAAAGCTCCGTGAGAAGAAGCTTTGGAAAGAGTTTGAAAGTTACTTATCTTCTAAAGGAAAACTAAAACTGTTCCGCACAGAATCAATCCGTGTCGGCTTCGCCCACCTGTGGAAAGAAAAGAACTATAAGCTAATTGTAGAAACTGCCGATCGTCTGCCTGAAAGCGTTATTCAAGAAGATGATAAGCTGCTTATGTACTTTGACATCAGTTTGAGTAGAATTTGAGGTGGCTCAATGAGATTTCCAAAGCAAATTCAAGAGGCTGATTTTCCAGAGTTGCTTAATATCATTCATACAGAGTCAAGAGAATATATCCGAGTAGCCGGAAATTGTGCACACTGTTCAGGGAATTCTGAAATTCAAAAGTTATTATCTGATGATAGTTTGCAGCAGTTTTTAGCAATATCAGATGCACTTTTTTTACCGCTGAAAGATGTTAACTATGATATTGCGACTCTTTTTGGATTTGAAGATCCAATAGAGGAACAGAGTCGGCTAATGCAATCTTGGATTACATTAGGATCGGCCATTGAATCAATGCTACAGATTTTTTTGGCAATATATTTGAATGACTATGAAAACTCTGGTTGGCATAAATGGGTCAATTTCAACGAGAGCGCTGTAAAACAAGAAATTATATACTCTTTGGATCAACTTGCTACCAATGGTGCATTAGAAGCTGCTCATGTTAAGTCACTAAAAAAGTTGGTCAAAGAAGAGTTAAAAACTCGAAGGGACATCCCACCATTAAACAAAATCATGTTATTTGATCTTATAGAGTTTTATCGAACAGAGGTAAAATGGGAGCAAGAAAAAATAGATAAGCTAAATTCAATACGTGAACACCGAAACTGTATTCATGCATTTATTCCTCGGCAAATAGGAGAATGGGATGAACTGATAGAAGCATTGCGCTTTTATTGCTCACTATTGCTTGACTTACAATCTATGGCACCTGATTGCGATGATATGCTTGCCTATGAAGCTGAGCTCGATGCTGAAATAGAAGGTTATTATTCGAGCTACTATCCAGGTTATTAAGGAGATTATAATATGGTATATGCCGTAGGCAATTACGTTTTTGATACAAGTAAAAATGAACGAGTGCAAGTTTTAGAGAAAACTGAAGTTTGGGGCTTTGTGTCCTATAAAGTTTTTAATGCCAGTAGTGGAGAAGTGTATAAGTTATCCGCAGATCAGGTGAGCCAGAATCCACCTGATGCCAACTTTAATGAAAGCTACCTCCGCTATATCACTTTACTTGCAAAAATCAAAAATGAAGTTTCCGGCGGTATTCTTTCCAACCTTTCCAGTGGAATCATTCCTTTACCACATCAGCTTCATGTGTTAAACCGGGCATTATCAAATAATAATGTTCGCTACATATTAGCTGATGAAGTCGGTCTTGGTAAAACCATTGAAGCCGGCCTTATCATCAAAGAGTTAAAAGTCCGCGGATTGGTAAAACGGGTTTTAATCGTTTGCCCTACTGGCCTTGTAACCCAGTGGGCGCAGGAAATGCAAGAGAAATTTGAAGAGAAGTATCATGTGATTCTGCCGGAAGAATATGATACCATCCGAAAGATCACTGACAGCGACGATGTATATGGGCAGTTCGATCAGGTGATTTCACCGATGGACTCGATAAAACCGTTGGAAAGACGAATCGGTTGGTCCGAGGAAAGAATTGCACAATATAATGAAGAACGAATCTATTCCATCATCAATAGCGGCTGGGATCTGATCGTGATTGATGAAGCCCACAGAGTTGCTGGAAGCTCCGGTGAAGTAGCAAGATATAAGTTAGGTAATCTGCTTTCTGCTGCCAGCCCGTATTTGCTTCTGCTGACTGCAACGCCTCACAACGGTAAAACAGAGCCGTTCCTGCGCCTAATCCGTCTGATAGATGAAAAAGCATTTCCAAACTTCAGGGCCATCGTGAAGGACCAGGTGACGCCGTATGTCATCCGTACAGAAAAGCGCGAAGCGATTGATAATAGCGGCAATAAGCTGTTCAAAAACCGTATTACGAAGGTAGTCGATCTTCATTGGGATGAGCGTCATTCCATGCAGAAAAAGCTGTATGAGATGGTGACGGAATATGTCTCAAATAACTACAACAAAGCTATGCGAAACCGTGGCAAAAATATGTGGTTCGTGTTCCTTTTGATTATGATGCAGCGACTTGTGACAAGTAGCACAAGGGCTATTCGGGAAAGCATGGAACGCCGCGTGAAAGTATTGGAAGAACAAGCTTTCCGTTACCAAACAATGACAGAAGAAGAATTTTCAGATATGGACTTGGAAGAAAACATGGAAGAAGCCATTGCAGCCATTTCCATTGATATGAAGCAGGAAATCCAACAGCTGACGGAAATTATTGCTGTAGCGAAGCAGGCTGAGTTTCAATATCTCGATGTGAAAATAGAGCCGTTACTTAACATTGTTGATGAGCTATTTTCTGAAGAAAAAGACAGAAAGATTATTATTTTTACGGAATTTGTAGCTACTCAGGACTATTTGAGCGAGTTGCTCAAAAAGCGAGGATATACGACTTCCCTACTAAATGGCAGCATGAGCATTGAAGAACGAAATGATTTATTGATTGAGTTTAAGACAGAAACGAACATACTTATTTCCACTGATGCCGGTGGCGAAGGCTTGAATTTGCAGTTTGCAGATTGTGTGATAAACTATGACCTGCCATGGAACCCGATGAAGATTGAACAGCGCATAGGTCGAGTTGACCGTATTGGGCAGCAGCATGATGTTCACATTTTCAACTTTGTTCTGGCAGATACAGTCGAAAATCATGTCAAAGATGTATTAGAAGAAAAGCTATCCGTCATTTTAAAAGAAATCGGTATTGATAAATATTCGGATGTGCTGGACAATGAAACGGCCGAAATCAATTATACGGATGCCTACATGAAAAGTATCCGAAATCCCCGAAACATAGATTACAATATTCATCCGGTGGAAGAAGAACTGAAACAACAAGTTCAGAATACTATGAAGGTTCGAGATTTGATTCGGGAAGATAAAGACCTAACATTACTTGTTGGCGCTGGTTCAAATTTCGATTTGGACACAGCTTTGCGTCAGATGGTAACATATTATGAAAACTATCGGGGAAATCCATTCATGGCAATAGACCATTACAGCATCAATGACAATCTGATCGTTAAACACTTAAAAAAATCTGTCGAGCAAGATGTGAATGGTGCTTTATTGAATGTTGAAATTAGTGATTTCCCCAATGAATGTGGATACTTTATGTTATGGCAGCTTTCGATATCTACGGGCAATCAAAATCAAAAGGTGGTTCCGATATTTATCAATGAAAACTTTGTCCTGCGCCCGATGGCTGGTAAAAAAATATGGGACGCCTTGCTTGATACAGAAGCGAAAATCACAGTGGCTGCTGGTGAATGTATTGATGAGGAAACAAAGAAAAAGCTGAAAAATATATCGCAGGAGTTTTCATATGATGCGTTTTTGGGACTAAAGGAAGATTTAGAAAAACGCAATGAGGAAACCTATCGCAAGTATCAATATGCACTCAAATTGCGTATTGAAGCTGCAGATCATATTGGCATTGAAAACATTAAGCAGCATAAACTGGCTTCTTTGGAAAGAGAAAAAATAGATGTAGAATCAACATATCAAAGCGGAAAAAGAATTTGCCCGGATTTCAAACTGATGCTGCTGGTTCATTTGGAGTGATGACATGATAGAGAAAAAGATTGGGAATTTGCTGTCTGTTCCATACGAAAAGAAAATTCTTATATTTGATTATGAAAAGTTAATAGAAAAACTTGGTTACCTTGCGTCTCTTGACAGCAAAGATTTTAAAGTCTTGTATTATGAGGATGTTGAGAAGTTTCGACTTCTCTATGAGCAGAAAATTAAGCATTCAAACGAGAAATGGATTGTAATTGTAACCACAGATGTATATGTCCCTTTCGACATAAGAAGAATATTTTTCTCAGTCGAATTGAACATGAATAAGCTTTTTCCAAAATTAAATCCCCAGGTAATGTCATGCTATTTAAAGGATATTGACATTATAAGTTGTGCCTACGATGAACTATACTCGGACTGCTCTGATGAGGCTGAGACTGACCAATTTATAAAAGAGTGTGTATTTGGAAAACAAAGCATCCTTAAATATTGCAAAATTCTAAAAAACAAGTTGTTAGAAAAAACAGCGCAAGATACATTGGGTAGCAACGAATGGACTGAGATCGCAAAAATCAAAGCGAAAGCTGAGTATTACTCGGCAATGATTGGTAATCCTATTGATTTAAAATTTGTGGACAAAGCATTTCAGAACTTTGTGATGGATGGGTATCAGAAGCTGTCCAGTCAAATGAATTCAAAAGTGCCAGTTATTCTGCCGAAGGTAATGGCGCATATTACTAATGGCAGAGATAAAGTGGCTCTAATTGTTATGGATGGTATGTCACTAGTTGATTTTGAAATTATCTCCCATGAATTCACCAATATCGAATATGATTTGCAATGCTCCTTTGCACTTATACCGACGACTACTGCAATTTCTCGTCAATGCCTGCTCAGTGGGAAATATCCGTCACAATTGGAGAGTCCATTTAATCTAAGTAAAGAAGAAAAAGAATTTCGCAGTGCTGCGGAGAATTTGGGCTACACGAAGCAACAAACACTATATGCGCGAGGCTATGAACCGCAGATTGGCCCGTTTATCAAAATGGTCAGCATAATCATCAATGATATTGATGATATGGTCCATGGGCAAATACAGGGCAGAACAGGCATGTTCAATGATGTGTCGCTTTTGGCCAAACAAGGGAAGCTGCAGCATCTTATCGTCAATTTAAATAAACAAGGTTTCAAAGTATTCATTACAGCCGATCACGGCAATACACTTTGTCATGGTATCGGCATGATAAAAGGCACCGGTGTTGAAGTAGAGACGAAGTCTAAGAGGATGCTTGTCCTAAAAGATTTTGCTTCATCAGATGTGAAAGATGATAAAAGCATTTTAAAGTATCCTGGATATTACTTGGATAAACAATATCAGTATATTATTTGCAACACAGGAATTTCTTTTGATACAAAAGGAGCGGAAGTTATGACACATGGAGGCATTTCTATTGATGAAGTCATAGTTCCGTTCATAAAGATAAAGGCGGTGCATCATGGCTAAGATGGTTGGATTATCCCGTTCCATTAAACTGGAATGGCTGAACAAAACAGTTGATCTGATTTTGCAGGGAAAGACAGAGGAACAGATTAAAGAGGAACTAAATGAGTATCTTTCCTTTGAAATCAAAAGTTCGACTAATTTAAGAAAAACGCGCGAAATATTGATGACAATTTGGGTAAGAACACCGGATGATCTTGTAAAAATTAAGGATCTTGCCTTAAAATTGTTTGTAAATAAAAAAAGTAATCTGATGGCTATCCATTGGTGCATGATTCTACTGGCCTATCCCGTATTTGTTGATGTTTGTGGGCTTATTGGAAAACTCACTAATATTCAGGAAACTTTCACCACTGCATGGTTAAAGGATAAATTATTCGAACTTTGGGGAGAACGAACTACCCTTCTTCATTCCAGTGACAAAATTCTTCAAACACTTAAATTAATTGGTGCTATCGAGAATGAAAAGGTTGGTGTGTATCGGGTTAAGCAGTATCCGGTGACCGATTCAAATACCATTCAACTGATAATTATGACAACCATTAAACTGTATGAAAAAGCCTATTATGAAATCTCAGAGCTATCCTCTATTCCACAAATGTTTCCTTTTCTGTTTGCAGTCTCACATGAGATGCTTTATAATTCCGATCAGTTCTCGCTTAATAATTTTGGTGGCAAAGTGGTTCTAATGGATGAGTAGTTTAATGTAACCATACTACGTTCTTAACTTCTTGGGTTGTTAATTCTATGAGGTACATTTTACTCGGGAACATGTCCACGAAGCATGGCACTGTTATTTTTTACCGCCTTTCCAGTAATATTTTCTATTTAAAAACTGCCGCAGCCCATCTGATAAAACGCCATAAGGAATAGTTGAATTATTCTTTTTAGCCCAAAACACATGAAACACTGTATCCAGAACCTTACTCTTAGGCCAGTGATTCAACATCCAATCGTTTATTATACTTTTTTCCATTATAATTCTTCTCTGCATTTATCTATTAATGATTATCCTTTATCAGTCTTCAGAGGGTGGAACATGGTCCCATTCTAAATGACTTGTATACCACCGCTTACGATAATATTCATAGTCCTCATATCCGTTATCCACATCACTATAGTCATGTGTATGTATTTCTCCATCACGCGCATCTTTATAAGTCACTCTATAGGTGTAAGGCTTGCCATCAATTTCCCAATTTTGAGTTCTACTATTCCAGTATTTCTCTCCCGGAGCATGCTCTTGAACTTCTGATGCACCGGTATCTGTTTTCACAGTATCGTCAGTGTCATCATCAAAATCCAATGAAGGAATAGAATCAGAATCTTCATTTGAACTCTTAGAGACCAAATAAATCAATCCTACTACGGCACCGATACCTACAGCAATCTTTACTCCGGTCTTAAAGTGAGACTTCCACTTGGCGCGTCGAGCCGCTCTGCATTCGTTACACAGATCATGCTTGTCATCTTCATTTAGTTCGGTTCTGCAATCTTTACATGTCTTCTGAATTTCTACCATGTTAATCCTCCGTTGGCTGTTGTTTGACCATATTGATAGTTACCTGTAATGCCTTGATCTGCTGCTCTTCGACCTCGATCTCTTGCTCTAACTGAGCAATGGCATCTCTTTTTCTTTTAATTGCATTCTCATGTTGGGTGATGCTTTCCCTCAGATATGTTGCAATATCTTCTGGACGAATACGTGCATGCTTGAGCTTTTCCTCCGTATTAACACGGTCAACGACCATCGTTCCGATCAAGCCTCCAAGGGCAAGAGGGATGCTCACTGCCGGTGCTGTTACGGCCAGGCTCTTTGCAGCAATAGCGACATACTTCGGTGTCTTTTTCAGGAATTTGTTCAGTTCAGTTTCAGTAACCGAATTTCCGTCTTTACGCGATTCCTGGACGGCATGCAGTTTACCGTTACGAATCCATCGACGGACCGTTTCCGGATTGGTTCCCAGCAGATCTGCGATTTCTTTTACACTGTAAGTCTTCATACACCGCTCCTTTCATCGTTCTGGTGATATCATATCACAATAATGTAGTAAAAGCAATATAATGTAGTATTAAATGTCGTATTAATTAATTCTTTACAAATAGAAAAAGCCCCGCAATCATCAAGACCGCAGGGTTATGCATTTTCCCATTATCTTTTAATTTCAACTTCGATGCCAGATTTGAACTCAACTATGAAACAGTCATCGTAAATCGTTATCCTTTTAATCGCGCTCGAAGTCAGCCCCTATGGACTTATTCCCGCGAACCGCCACAATCACATTTTTTAGATTTCGGCTATTAACGTAAAAACCACACAAATGGCTTATTTACTGGGTTTTCTGTACATTCACTTTTTTACACTTGACATCAATACGACACACTTAACGTGTGTCGTTCTTGGAAACACGTCCTTTACTATTTTACTGCAAGATATTCCATTTTGAAACAAAGAGCATCGTCCACCGCATCAATTTCCGTAAACATCAAATAAACATCAACTTGTAGGTTCAAATGAACCATTCATATTACTAAAACATGCACAACAGTACATACTGACAGCGCCAGATACACCATTATTTGGTATGCACCCAAACTACAAAAATGCACCCAAGATCGGTTTCTTGGGTGCATTCAACTTTTTCAGAAATTTGGATAATATTTTGGGCGGGTAGCTATTTGCTATATTAGATAAATAAGTAGTGAAAAGCGGGTCTATAATGCTAAAAAGTAGCTAAAAACAAGAAAACCACCCATTACGGGTGGTCCTTGTGGTATCAAGTTGGGATACCTTCATTGAGATGATTAGGCTGTACTTATTGTTTGACTCATTGTCACTTGTACTAAACATAAGAAACCTGTATAGTATTATCAAGGCAAGATATATAGGCCTTGAAAGGGTTGAGACTTTGAACGGAAACAGAAAAGTGACGGAGATACGGGGAATTTACCGACAGTTAAAAATAAGGGTAGCCATATACTGCAGAGTCAGTACTAATCACGAAGAGCAGGCTCAAAGTCTTAATAATCAGGTCTCATATTATAAGGAAATGGTGAGCCACCACCCTGAGTGGGAACTTATCGACATATATACTGATGTACAATCCGGGAAAAACACAACTGGCCGAGCTGGATTTAAAAAGATGCTAGCGGACTGTTTCAGCCGTAAAATCGACCTAGTTATTACAAAATCCATCAGCCGTTTCGGACGAAATACCACGGAGATTTTAGATGTTCTAAATAAAATGAGGGCTCGCAGTATTGATGTATTCTTCGAAAATGAAAACATACATACCCGTGAGACTGACTTTTCTTTTTTAATTCCCGTTATGGAGGCTATAGCGCAAGCGGATTCCGAAGCGAAAAGTGAAAACATAAAATGGGGAATTAACCGCAGCCTTGAGAAACCGGACTCCAAACTTTACAATCGAAAATGTTTTGGCTATGTTCAAGATACGGAAGGAATGTTAATTATTCAAGAGGAAGAAGCTAAAACAGTTCGAATGATCTTCGATCTATATCTGCGAGGATATAGTATTATAGCGATCATCCGGGAACTAGACAGTCAAGGTATCAAATCTCCAACTGGAAAGAATAGTTGGAGCAAGCGAACCATTGATAAAATGCTTAGCAATGAAAAATACACTGGAAAGGTTCTTATGCTCAAAACCTACGGCGATAAGTACCCCAATAATAAACGGCATGCTAACAATGGCGAAGTGCAGCAATACATGGTAAATGATAGTCATCCTATTATTATTTCAGAGGAACAGTTTGAACTTATACAAAATGAGAAAATACGGCGAAGCAATATTCAAAAAAATGAAAGTGGTGCCATTCGAAAAAGCACACGCTACAGCATGAAAAAGTCCGAAGATATTTCAGAATGATTTCTATATCATATAATAGTTAGATGAGTAGGCTATATTTTAATTGAAAGAGCGTTCATTCTTTTCAGGATAGATGAGTAGTCTAAAATCATTCATAGAGAGTTCTGTTGCACAAAACTATGTTCTGAAATATAGCAATCATGCTGATTATTATACCAATTATGGAATTTTTGACCTACCGTCTGATGATTTAGCACCATTATTTAGAATGCACCCAAACTACAAAAATGCACCCAAGATCGGTTTCTTGGGTGCATTCGCCTTTTTCCAGAATAATGGTAGGTATGCAGCGGCTTTGGAGTTTTTCTATAATAGACAAATAACAGGCTAAAAACACGTTTATAATGCTCAAGAGTGCATTAAAACAAGAAAACCACCCATTATGGGTGGTCCTTGTGGTATCAAGTTGGGATACCTTCATTGGTGGAGATGACGAGAGTTAAACCTCATCTTAATCATATCTCGAGCAGTGCCAGCTTCATTGTTTCATTGGAATACCCCAATTACAATTTTGACATGATGAATTTATTTAACCACCTATTAAGTTCAGAAATATCCGTTTCTTTGCCATCTACCCAGTTTCAATAGCAAATCTCATCTCATTGATCTGTCCAATGACACTTCTGTCACTGGTGGCGGTATAAATCATCTGCCCGCAGCTCTGCATATATTTTTCAACTATACTTTCATCATTTCCGTCAACTAAAAGATTCTGTCGAATCGCATCAATGACTATATTATCAAAGTTATTGAAATCGGCTTTTTTCAGTCCATACATCAAGAAGTTATATCTGGTCTGATTATTCATAACGAGGACACACTTATGACGATGAATAAAAAATAAGTGTGCATGCCAAACATACAGTGGATTAAGAGCCAGCGGTTTCACTTTTGCAACATTGATTTTCAGTTCGTCTGCCAGCTTCTTGGTGCATTGCATTGTTAACATTTTATTTTTCTCCTGCATGTAATTTAATTTGACGTAATTATCGAGCTTATTATATCACCTACTCTTATTATTTGAAAAATGATCCGTAAATCAAAGTGATTTTATCCCGTAAACATCAAGCAAACATCCGAAAAGTGGCTTAACTTGCGGTGATTTGCGGTATCTTGATGTTTGGATAAACATCAAATAAACATCAACTTGTAGGTTTTGCGTTTTCCGGATACAAAGAAAAAGCCCAGCATCCGCATGGATAAGAAAAAGATTATTCTTGCCCCTGAGATACACTCAATTTTCGATATCGCATGGTACACGCTAAGTTGTATGTCCGGTATGACAGCGGCGATGGAAAACTGCTACACCAGATTGCCAATCGGTCGGTGTGAGTGCTGTAACCAATTATTTGTTAAAGCGAATAACCGACAAAAATACTGTGCAAATGATCAATGCCAGTCCTACCGAAATCAGAAAAAGGCTAAAAATTATTATTACTCTAAAAAGTCAAGTGATAATGACGCAAAGTGACAATTTATTCATAAAGAATGAGTCTTGATTATAGGACAGCTATTCGTGTAAAATAGTATAAGGATGCTATTTGGAGGAATTGGTATGGAACGAAAAGAGTATAGTGCTGAAATGGTTAAACTTTTATGGCAAGCTACCATCGAAAAAAGCAAGGCTTATATATGAATAAACCTGCCACACAATTTAATTATATTGATCTCTCTCCACAAATTCTTTCGTTTCTTTTGGCCGAACGGCCAGAAATACCTTTTTGATTTGTACCTAACCGCATACACCGCCTGTTTCCTGTTGCCAAGATGACAGGATTAGGCTGTTATTTGTTTCGATTTCTCGAAAAATGATCAGAGTGGAAACGATGTCTTTTTCAGCCATATAAATCATGGACGATAGCCATTCCGAACGGAAAGAACGAGAAAAAGAGACCCTTATATATTTTTCTCTTTTATTTACGTATATCACCCATTGGTAGTTAATGCGAAAAGATGAAGAAAACTCGGGTTTTCCGTTCAACCCGTTCGGAAACAGGGACATTAAGCGTCCTTACCTCCTTCACAGTAGGCTATGCCGTCCCAAATGTGACGACGGGACATTTTGTCATGGATTCTTTGCACCGCGAGGTAGTTCGCTTCAATTTTCTTGTTGAAGTTTGTCTGCGACACCGGCTTCATTCCTGCATTGCTGCAATACTCCTTGCACGTCCTTTTCAGGGTAGTGCCAATCGACACTACCCTCATTAACGCCTCCGCTTTGTGCATAGGTTGACATGCGCTCACGCATGCACGCGTATATACGTGAGAGTGCTACTTTTGCCGTGCCGTGTAGATATAGAAAATGAAGTATATAGGAAACAAGGAAATAGAAATTATGTCAGCGATTCAATTTCTGTGCCACCAAATTTGGTAATAGCTTGTAAATCCGGCTCTTTTTGCAATTGCTTCTTTTGCACGCCCTTTTTCAGGGTAGGGACAATCGTCCCTACCCTCATTATCTCCTGCGTGGTCGTTATCATTATTGTCTCTGTAACTTTTATGACGTCTGGTCTTCTTATGGTTATTGTTGTATACAGTATTCTTAACTTGCGCTATCTCTAGGCTAAAATCTTCATAGACCTTAATCTTGATTTTCTCGCCCGCAACAAACTTATAATTGATTTTCATCTTTCTTTCCCCTGTTATGTCTTTAATTAGAAAAAACAAAACAAAGGCGGAGGGGCACGAATCCGCATAGGTACTCCTAGTCTCCAGAACGCAAAAAAGGCCGCCCAGTAATAATTTACCGAGCGACCTTTTGTATTCGCGTTAAGGCTGATTATGTATGGAAATGCAGGAATAAAAATAGCCCCAACCATCAATTAAGATGATTAGGGCTGATTCAGATACTATTTCTCCACCATACACATCGTACCACTATTGACATTCACTTGGAGTACACAAAACGTAGTTTTTTTGTCCGTTATTAGTTCACTCTTTGTCTACTACGCAAAATCCAAAGAAAGATCCGCATTTGACCAATACTCCTTCAGCTGGGGCAGGATATATCCCCACAGAATAACACCGATTAAATTGATGGCTTCCTTCTTGCGCCGATAAAACATCGTCCTCTCAATATTAATGGTATCCAATATCTCACTCTCGGTATACCGATATTTCAAAATATATTGCTTTGAAATAATCTCGTAATATAACTCCCCGTTGTTTGGATAATTTTTAAGCCTGATAAGAGCTTTATCAATGATGTCGATTATGCATTTGGTTTCCGATATATTGGTAAGCTTTGCTTCAATTTTATTCTTATCTACGCCTTCATCAAAATCAAAGGATAAATAGTCGATGAGTTCTGATATCCGCCTGCCGCCAAAGTGATATGCCTGATTGTCCAACTCACACAGAGCGTCCTCCACCCGCCAAACAACATCGCGGTATATCTTAAGAAGGAGCTTGGCATTGTGATATTTTTGCTTGTCAAATTCTTTGTCCCGCGTAATTAGGTCGTTCAACTTTTCAATCGTGTCTTGAGTTGTCCCATATTTTACCTCCCTCATTGATTTAATTGGTGGTAGAACGCCGTGATTCAACCGGTTAAGTGGTGGCTAATGAACATTTGTTCCATAGTTATTATACACAAACATTAGTTCTGATTCAACGAACAATTAATGTTAAAAGTTTTTGTCAGTAAATCCCTCTCGATATATACCCTAATCAAAAACCGCCGTTACAATTTCAGATATTATAACTGGTACTTATGGGGATATAATATAATTAAGTATAATTTCATTCCGCAAAGGATGGAGAAATAGTGACTTACAGACTTACACTGGCAAGTGTGGTCCAGCTTTGATGGACACACCGAAAAGAAAAAGGGCCGCACAAAGTGCAGCCCCCTCTTAAGGGTACATTATTCATTTATAATTTTCTTATAGTAATGTCCGTCATTCTCATGAACATTATCTAAGAAGAATGCTATTTCGTAAGAGACCTCTTCCACAAATATTCTCCAGGGTTCATTGTGAGAAAAGCCATGATACAGAATCAGTTTACCATGCGGAATGCATTCTACTGTACGAACCATTAAATCAGTTCTTGAAATAGGGTCTTCAGTTCCACCAATTACCAAAGTAGGTATCTGAATGGATCTTAGGAATTCCTGTGTATTTGCCTCATTTTCAAATTCCAGCAGTGGACGCTTATAATCCTGTTTCTTTTCTTCAGGAGACTGATGATCAAGCTGCTCAATCTGCATGTACTCAAGGTCCTGGCGTACTCTTTCCACAACTGCATCATCATGGAAATATTCAGCAGGTACAGACATAGGCTTTACCTTTTCGCCTCTTAAGAGTCTTGTTCTGTAAGAAACAAAGCCTTCATCCAGATTGTAAGGTCCGGGAACGATTGCTGCAAAAGCATTTAATCTGTCCTGATAACTCTTACAAATATGCCAACCGGTTCCCGCTCCATGTGAATCTCCAGCATAGGTAAACTTGCCAATTCCTTTTAAATCAGCAAATGTGATTACGTCCTTTGCCCATATATCCCACAATGCAGGTCCCATATCAACATCCAAATGATCCGATTTCCCAAAACCTCGGTTTGTAAGCAGAAATACATGATAGCCATGCTTACACAAGTCTCGAATTGAAGAATACTTAGGGTAATCTATCATTGTACAAATGACATATCTGTCTCCTGTTCCAAATTCTTCGTAATGAATATTTACTCCTTGACTTATTTCAATCTTCGGCATAGATATCTCCTTTTTGCTATATTATCCTAATACTCCGAGTACAGCTAATAATGTTACGATAACACCCATCATAATTGCCAAACCTAACTGCTGGTTAGCAACCTTGTTGGAATGGCTTTCAGGACAACCTGTAATACAGATTGCACCACCCATTGAATAAGGTGAAATACTTGTTGCAATCATACCTATCTGAGATGCTACTATGATTGTTGCGCCAGATACACCATAGGATACAAGTGCAGGTGAAAGTGCAATGATAAGTGGAGTAATAACTCCGCCTGATACAAAGAGGCTTAAGAATCCACATACAGCTGTAAGGAAAGGAATGATAACCTTTACAGGTAATGTGCCTGACTCAAGAAGTGCCTTGATTGCATCAGTAACGCCAAGACTGCTTGCTTCACCCATTAACATTGCCATACCACATACCATGATGATAAGTCCCCAGGGGATCTGGTTCTTGATAACATCATTAGTATCAGCTGTCTTTGCAAGGTGCATTGCTACGATACCAACTGCTGAAAGTACCTGAATTGTTAAGTTGCCCTTCATCCATCCTGTTACAGGATTAGGAAGTACTAACTGAATAAGTGTAGGTAAAATAAGGAGAACGATTACTGATAAGACAATTGTCATTGTTCTCTTCTGTTCTTTTGTAATCTCAATCTTTTCATTGCTAAGGATATCTGCAGAAGCCTTAACCTTCCAACCCTTAAGTACGAAGTAAGAGATGAGTACGAAAGAAATATTGATAACACATACAACTGCGAAGAGTCTTAAGAAACCAGCTTCTGCTCCTTTCATACCAATTGCTTCACCGAACCATGATGAAAAGGTTGCGTAGTTAGCCAGCCAGGGAGCCCATGAACCTGCACATGTTCCCCAAAGAAGAATTGAAGCAAGAATAGGTGGAAGTCCTGCTGAAATAATAAACGCAAATGCAATAGGGCTTAAGAACAAAAGGATGGAATCGGTTGAAGCGCCTGCAAATGCCATTAAGAAAGGTATTGCAAAGAAAAGTAATGGTAACAACCAGGGCGCACCCTTAAAGTTCTTAAATAAATACTTGGTAATGCTTAACATTGTTCCGTTTGCTGTAGCATAACCAAAAAAGAATGTAACCAAGAACATGTTAACGAATAGTCTCGCTGAAAACAGACTAACTACCCCGTTAACGCCAAGTCCGGTAATTGAAATTCCAAAAATAAAAGCGAACGCAATCGCAATCAGACCAGCATTAATCTTTAGCTTTTTGCCACCCAGTACGGAGATTAAAATTGCTGCTATAAATAGTATCAGTTTCACATAGATCATAATTTTTTCCCCCAATCCTTAAATTTAGTTTACTTTCTTCCGCGGACAATGTAAGATTACATCATAGGATAACTAACATCAATTAGTATTTTAGTGTTTTTTACCTAAAAAGAACCTAATCGGTTAGGCCGATTACATTTTGAAGCAATGGGGGTTGCAAAAATGTCTATTAGTGCTAAGGAACTATCTAAAATTCTAAATTTGTCTACCGCTTCGGTTTCCGTAGCGCTTAACAACAAACCCGGTGTAAGCACTGCTACCAAAAAACGTATTCTGGAAGCAGCGAGGGAGTACGGTTACGATTTCTCAACCACTACAAAGGAAGGAAAACTCACCGGATCGATCTATTACATTAGGTACATCAACTATAATTCACCACAGGAAGCCCCTTTCTTTGGCTACCTTGCTTCCAGTCTTGACCGGATTTTCGCTTCTGAAGGCTATAAGCATAAGAGCATGAAGCTCTACGGCGACGAGAATATTGATGCCAATTTGGAAAGAATTAAGTTCTCCGACTGTGCAGGTATTCTTTTGTTAGGTACGGATATTACGGAGGAAAGGCTGAAAAGTTTTCTTTCGCTAAATCTACCACTTGTATTAATGGATACCTGGTTTACAAAGCCTTCGGTAAACTGTGTGAAGGTAAATAATCTCCAAGGTGCATATCTAGCAACCGAATATCTGATTAAAAAGTACAAGTGCCAACCCGGTTATTTGCAGTCTTCTCTTCGTCTTTACAACTATGAGGAGCGATATATCGGATACTGCCAGGCCCTTGAAAAGTATAGAATGAGTGTCAGAAACAGCGATATCATAGTAACACTGCCCAACATGTACGGTGCTGAAGCAGACATGAATGAAATAATGAAGCACAAAACCCAGTTTGCGCGATGCTATATTGCAGATACCGATGCCCAGGCAGTGGGTTCCATGATGGCCTTCCAGTCAAAGGAGTACAAGCTTCCCGACGATGTGGCACTGGTTGGTTTTGATAACTCTTTCTTTTCCGAGGACTCCAAGCCAGGGCTTACCACAATTGAGACCTACCCTTCTTATATGGCATCTACAGCAATAAACCGTTTACTGGAACTAATCTCAGAGGGTCCGCAGACGGTTCCCATGAAAATCGAAATAGGAACCACTTTGATTGAAAGAGGTTCTTCATAAATGTCAATCGAGTAGGTGATGCTGTATCATGCCTTAGGTGGTTTGTCCAACAATATTTTTGCTTCGAAGTATACGTATTATATTCCAGATAAGGAAGAACTAATAGAGCAGGTGGAAAAGGTAATTAACAGATTACAGGCAAAGTTTTATGTGTAGTTTCACCTACATTGATAAAAGTAAAGTATAAAATTTATTTTTATATGTAACCTTTTAGAATATTTAACGAATAATTAGTATCAAACAAAAGAAAGTCAAACGAGGTGCACTTCATATGATTTCTGACAAATCACTGTATTATTCCTTCTTGGAGGGTGATATACCATCCTTTGAAGAGCTTGTAATACGACATCGTCATAGTTTGGTTTATTTTATAATGCAATATGTCAAGAGCTATCAAATAGCTGATGCACTGCCTGTGAAAAAGCAAATGGGGAAACTGTGATTCAAAAAGCAGCCACTCCTGTACCGGTGATGAAAAAGAGCATGGCAGCGCCGGCGACTGTCGCCTACGTTATGCAGGAGAAATACGAAAACGCAGTGCCGCTATACCGGCAGGAACGCTTTTGGAAAAGCAAGGGTGTCGAGCTGAACCGGAATACGCTTGCAAACTGGGTTGTCCGCAGCAGCCGGTGGTTTGAGCCGGTGTGTGAATATCTACACAACACGCTGCTGCAAGGTGACATTGTCCATGCAGATGAAACGGAGTTTCAGGTGCTGAAAGAAGACGGGCGTACCGCAGCGCAAAAATCCCGGATGTGGGTATTTTGTTCCGGCAAAAGCGAAGAAAAGCAGCTTGCACTTTACCGGTATGCGCCCAGCCGTTCCGGCAAGGTGGCAAGTGAGATGTTGAACGAATTTACCGGATATTTACAGACAGACGGCTATCAGGGCTACAATGCGGTAGAAAACGTGACGCACGTTGGCTGTTGGGCACACGCCCGTCGAAAGTGGGCGGACTGCCTGCCGAAAAATATGCAAACGGACGGCAGCAAAGCCGCGCAGGCGCTGGAACTGGTAAAGCGGCTGTTTACTCTGGAAGATATATTCAAAGAATTACCGTCTGAAGAACGAAAATCAAAGCGTGCAGAACAGTCCAAGCCTGTTCTGGATGCTTACTGGTCGTTGGTCGAAAATATCAACGGAAATCAAGGCTCCAATCTTGAAAAAGCACAAACCTATTCCCTGAATCAGCGTAAAACATTGGACACATTTTTGCTGGATGGGCATATCGAGATGACCAACAATCGTGCCGAACGGGCAGTGAAACCATTTGTGATTGGACGCAAAAATTTTTTGTTTGCGGATACCACCCGCGGTGCCGATGCCAGTGCCCGCTGCTACAGCGTAATTGAAACCGCGCGGATGAACAACTTGGATATCTGCTGCATCTTCTTACGGAGTTACCCAAATTTGGCGAGAAGCCAACCCACAAGCAGCTTGAATCTGTGATGCCGTGGTCACTAACGCTCCCTGAATATTGCCGCAAAGGTAATCCAATTGAAATGAAGGACGTAGTCCGCACCTAAAGTGCTCTGAAATGACCCCAAAAAGTTAGACAAAAATAGAATTAGGCAGATTGAAGGGCTTGAATCCTGTACTGAACAGGGCTCAGACCCTTTAATTTTGATTTAATACGAAGGTTGTTGTAATAATCAAGATACTCAACAAGTTCGTGTTTAAAATGCTCCATGGAAGTAAAGTCCTGCAAGTAAAGTAACTCGGTTTTATGAATGCCAAAGAAATTTTCAATGACAGCATTGTCCCAACTGTTTCCCTTGCGGGACATGCTCTGCCGAACACCTTTTTCTCTAAGCATTTTTTGGTAGGGTTTCATTTGGTACTGCCACCCTTGGTCAGAATGGAGAATGAGGTTGGTCTGGCTGGGTATTTTTTGAAAAGCTAATTCCAACATCTCTACTGTTTGAGAAAATCGAGAATGTTCACTAATGCAGTAGCTAACGATTTCGCGATTATACAAATCAAGAATAGGAGATAGATACAGCTTTTGCCCAAACAGAGAAAACTCTGTTACGTCGGTGACCCATTTCTCATTAGGTCTGTCCGCATGGAAATTTCGATTTAGCAGATTAGGAGCCACTTCGCCTGCTTCTCCTCGGTATGAATTGTATCTCTTCATCCGAACCCGACAAAACAATCCGAGCTGCCGCATTAAGCGCTGTACTGTCTTGTGATTAATACAGATTTTTCGGTTGTGCAACTCAGTTGTAATTTGCCGGTAACCATACCGCTTCCTATGCTCTTCATAGATCGATATGATTTGAGTTTTCACGGATTCATACTTGCTCGGCTTCTCCAGCTGCTTGGCATGGTAGTATGGTATGCTGTTTACGCTCTTCCCATGATTGGGATTTGTCTTCGCTACAACTGCTCACAAGCTCCGCTACATAATGACCAAACTCCTGTTCAATCTGGCCAATCGCAACATCGGTGTCTTCAACCGTATCATGCAAAAGACCTGCAATAATAACCTCTTCGTTACATTTTGCATCGGTAAGAATTTGTGCAACTTCGAAAGGATGGACAATGTAGGGAATATTTGTACCTTTGCGAAACTGATTTTTATGAGCTAGCGTTGCAAACTGTATAGCCTTATGAATCATATTCATATTTACCCTTGACTCCTCTCTAGTTTCAATAAGTATTTGTAAAATTATAATTCTATTATATTACAATTATTGTACGATAAAAAGGACTATACCGCAAGATCCCTGTACATTTATATTTTTCTTTTTATTCACCTGATCCGTAAACATCAAATAAACATCAAGCAAACATCCGAATAAGTGGCGTAACTTCCGGCTATTTGCGGCAATCTCATGTCCAGCTAAACATCAAATAAACATCAACTTGTAGGTTTTGCGTTTTCCGGACACAAAGAAAAAGCCCAGCATCCGCATGGATACTGGGTTTGTTTGGTTGCGGAGGCAGGATTTGAACCTACGACCTTCGGGTTATGAGCCCGACGAGCTACCGGACTGCTCCACTCCGCGATATTTATTAGTGCATCCTCTCTAAATTCAACTGTGATGCCTTGTTTAGAGCGCTTATCTATAATACCATTCTAAATATCGAATGTCAAGACATTTTTTCGATATTACAAAATATATAATACCTGCTGTCGCTGATTGTTATTCTTTGGCAAAGATTGTGAATCAACCAGACACCCCGTCTTCAATTATATGCGACTCATATCCACATATCGAATATCAGTAGCCTACTTTTTCGGCTTGATTTTAAGCCAGAAAGCGAGCGCTATCCCGATCATAATACACAGGGCGGCCGTCAGCATTCCAACAACGTAAGTTGGCATCTGATTACCGATAATATAGATGTTTCTATCACCGTGGTCGGTGTACGCCGGAGATTGCTGCGCTGTTCCAGACGGCAATGCTGCTTGCGGTATCGTCGATGAAGTTTCTTTCTCCTCAGATGAATCGTTTTGAAATGACGATTTTCCTGTGGTTTGGTTCGCTCCTCCAGTATTCGTTCGAGAAGATACCTTTCCGCCTGTGGCTGTGCCGTCGGAACTTTTTGAAGAAGTCGACAATGGCTTTGCGGCGCGGCTGACCGTAATCACGTACTGTGAAGTCGCCTTCTTGTCGGCAGAGGTAACCGTCGCGATGATTGTAGTATCTGTGCCGGCCCTTTGCAGCGTTTTCCGATTGATCTTGACCGTTCCCCGTTCACCCGCTGTGGCGGCGAACTCTACGGAGGTCACATCATACTCCACATCCATATTATAATTTAGCACATCCTGGGAAAATGATGGCGTAAGCGTACCATTGAATGGCGTGAGCGCCGTAAGATAAGCCTTATTTGAAGGCTGTCCTTGAGGTTCAACTTTGAGCGCCAGGTTCTCGTCAAAATTCAAATTGAGCTGCTGAGATTGGTAATTGCAAACTTCATCAATATGCGCGCCAATTTGCGTTTTGCCCTCCTGTATATCATCGTTGACCTTAAATACAAACGATATAATATTGCCGGAAAGTTCCGGAGCGGCAGCTTTATCGGTATTGCAGACATAAACGCTGATAATTGGATTGCTCTGACTGTTCGTGACCATTGTGCCGCTCTTTATTTGAGAAGAGGTTTCTGTACGGACAAAGCTCACGACAGAGGCGTCGTAGTTGATAACCATTCTAAACCCGGCCGCGGTGTCGTCTTTATGGTTGGCATTGATTTTAAGCTTTATGATGTCTCCTGAAACCGTACTCTGCTTGTCCAGGCTGTATGTAAAATAAGGCACTGTTTCAGCAGCAAATGCAATGAGGGGAAAAGACACAGAGAACATCAGAAAAAAGATAAAAATTACTAAAAGGCTTCTTTTCATTGTTTTTCCCTCCAAATTGGCTATGCAGGCTGCGAGCAAATGCACTATTTACGAATATTTTCCGGTAATCTACAAAAAATCAGCTATGCCGGTCACCGACATGGCTGATTTCATATTGCAATATCCACTTTTCATTGTTATGCGGTAACGGTTTGACCCATTTCTCCACTACGCATATCACGCAAAAGCTTTTTGCGCAAAACAAGAAGTCTAAACCGGTTGTACCGCTGTATGATTGCAAACGGCACATTCCCCAGCAAAATCAAAAATGAAAACACAAGGCCGACAAGCAACGGATTAATCATCAAGGTGATCACCGCGCAAATACAGTTTTTCAGGTGCATCCACTCACCTCGGCAGGTTTCCATGACAAATTCATCCAAATAATCAACGGAAACATCTTTGAGGTGTTCTTTGGAAAAACCGTCTTTCCCAATATGCTGCGGGACTTTATCCTTCCAAAGTTGAATTTTCAGTTTGTCCCTGTACCAACGCCCGCCGTGCTCCCATGTTTTCGGTGCAAAGCGCTCCTTTGTCGGGGCAAACATGGAATGCGGAAGCTTAATACAGGCCAAAAAGATCGCAGTATGCCAAAGACCGATTAAAAAAAGATTCCATATAAACATATCAATAAATGAAAGATTTTTAAGCATCTGTAATCTCCTCTCTGTTAGAAATAAAAACTTAATAATACTGACCTATGGATTATTATGACACATCTGTGATAAGATTAACATAGACATTATAATACATTTGTTGGGAGTGTGCAAGATGAAAGCATTATTCATTGGAGGAACAGGGACCATCAGTGAAGCCGTCACAAGGCTATCCGTACG